>JAAUYH010062038.1_pt1 | contig 15055 bp, 7 predicted proteins | sample 7278061 | NCBI WGS metagenome assembly JAAUYH01 (sample SAMN14350203, study PRJNA611818) | marine sediment metagenome | isolation source: surface marine sediment (0.6m) | place: French Polynesia: Moorea | collected 2018-08
CATGGGTCGTTCGCTCGGCCGCGCGCTCGATTCACGTCCTCTCCAGGGTCCGCGACGACACCGTCGTCGCGTTCGCATTCCCTCCCCTCAGATAAATCAAATCACCATTCCGTCTACCGACGGCCGCACTCGCGGCCATGATGGGACTGTTTCGGTTGACACACTCCGACTATATAGGCTTTCGGTGCGTCGGGCAGTGCACGAGTCCCGAGTGCCAGGTCACATCGGCGTCAGCACAATTGTCGCACGTGGAATCACAACGTAATTTCCCAAGTCGTCGCGAAGCGGCTGTTTACCATGTAGTAGTTCTTGGGAAGTCGGTGCCATAACCCAGGTTTATTTTCATCTTTTCTTTGCGAATCCGTATTGAGCACATTTGATCCGAGAGTTTGTTGGCGCGCTCGATTCACATCCTCTCCAGCGTCTGCGACGACACCGTCGTCGTGGTTGCTTTCCCTCCGCGCAGATAAATGTAGTCACCAGTCCTGCTACCTACGGCAGCACTTGCGGCCATGGTGGGACTTTTTGGGATGTCACAATCCGTATTTGTAGGCTTTTGGTGCGTCCGGCAGTGCACGCGTCCTGAGTTCCAGGTAACATTGGCGTCAGCACAATTGTCGCACTTGGAATTACAACATACTTCCCATTGTGGTGGGGAAGCGGTTGTGTAACATGTAGTAGTTTCTAGGAAGTCGGTGCTATTACCCAGGCTTACTTGGTTGTTTTCTCGGTGAGCTCGTAGTCTGGAAAAATGACCCGAGAGTTTATTGAACAGTTGACCTATTCAGATGATGGCCGTGGGAGAATGATGCAGGATCAGAATTCTAATAGTGTAGTGGGCAGGGTCTTTTTGTCTACCCTTTTCAACTTAATCTAATCTAGAAGTGAAGATAAAGCAGGGAGGGTTCTCTGTGATATTCGATGCAACAAGATTGTTGCTTAGGTACAGCTTCCGTTAAGAAATAATCAACCTCGTTCAGTTGTGAGCTGGATTAAGGACGCCTTTACTTATTTCGCTTTCAAACTTCATGGGAATGCTTGTATTTCGTTTCTTCTTTATGTTCGCAATAGAAGATATTCTTGAATGATTCCAACAGCCCATAAAATTCCATTTGGAAATCCCATTCGAAACAAGTCTCGTTTTCGTCAAGCGTCCACATCTCGTATAAGTAACTGTACTTCCTGTAGACTATGCAGATGAAAATCGAACTTCTCTCAAAATGCTTTACATGTTGAACTCAAGTTTCCACATAGGCTACGAATAGGAACACCTGGCTCAATATTCTAGCCTATCATGTTCAGTACTAGAATAGCACGGACCGATTTCGTCGTGTACGAAATGTCATTAAGCTGATCAAGCGCGGCCAATGTTGAGAAATCAGAATAAATGAAACGAGTAGAATAATTGCAACAACATATCTTTTCTGTACTGTGTCATTGTTGAAATACAGTGTAAGTTGTAATAGCGTGGAATTTTCTAATATACTGTACTTCCAACACATAAGATAGAACGTGTTGATTTTCTTTCTTCGTACTACCGTACATGGCAACTTCCGATCGTTCGCCATACCGGGAAGGGTCTGGAATGTTGTGACACTGGCTTGCGATCAGTCAAAATCAACGAAATGAAAAGTTTGTAATCACTGTGCTATGTTCTACAGGAGGCATGCCTTCTTGTTGAGTCCTCGTTCTTTGGAGTGACAGTATCTGACCTCGATCACTTTCATGGTATTAGGAAACCTCCCGAAAATTCGAAAGGTTTATCATTGATACTTTTCAATCTATCTCAGGAATTCAATACTTATTCTCCATGGCAGGAGATTCAGAATGATCTCTTCATTTGCTACGGTCATACGTATTTGTTTATTCATATCCATCCGTATTAGATTACTCTAGAAATTATTCTCTAAAACTCGTACAAATTTCAGGGTTTCGTCTGTCTATTTTGAGCATTCTGGGAAACGCGATACCTAGTCTCTCTGATATCTGTGATATGTTCGCTGTGATCAAGATTTTGGAAAATAAATAGGAATAGGAACCGAAGTAAATTTGAACTGTTTGCATCGCATCATGAAGCAAACTGCAAATTTTCTCCTATTTTAACAAATCGTTATATATTTGAATGATTCAAAATTATTCTACTAGGTGGATGTAGATGAGTTGCTTCTTGAAACGTATACGCTTCTAAAGTGATTTATTCTGCCAAAACATTTGCGTAATAATGCAGAACAAATAAGTTATTCACAATCTATGAGCGTGGATATCCTCGTCTATTGCATTTCTAAAATTTGAAAACTGTTCGAGAGTTTCACTATCGGACTTTACATGAACTGAAACAATTAAATCGGTGATGTTCTTGGTTTTTATCTTCCAAGTCTATTTAGTGGCAAAATATTTTGGATCTCCAACGTTATTTCTTCCATTGCATCGTATATTCTTATTTCTATATTAGTTCAAATTATTGTCCATCTGTAGTTCTGCGAGCATTTAAAACGTCTTCTCGGAACTGCGAAAAGGTTGGTGCTTTCAGCCAATTTAAGTTGGCTACTAATTTGGAAAATAGCAAGTTCCTATCTATAAAATGGCAGCGTCAAAAGAGTACCGCCGAGTTTGAAAGTTTTAGCTTTCAACTTTGCGGACTTCGGTGAACAGAATTGGATCCCATTCTGAAGCAAATCTTCGCCACAATGCAGATCTATTGAAATAAAGTGTCAGTTGCAATACGTAGTAATTGTTACAAATACAATCTGTATCTGACATTGTGCCTGTTGTCTTTATTTCTATCTTCTAGTCAGCTATCTCCAACCATTCTGTTGAAAAAAGAGACTAGATGCTTGTTACGCACTGATTTTTAGTCATTGGAATGCAAAAAATGAGAGGAAACATATTTGTTAGTTTAGGCAATTTTCATGGAAGCCCTTTTGAATACATAGAATTTTGATATCGACAATTGATATTGTAAACATTTTGGAATTTCATTATATGCACTCAAGTTCTCTACATGTTGCAGAAATATTCGTGTACGTTGGACAATCGTTAGAATCAATTTACTGAATATAAACTTTCTGAGATGCTTCTGATCAACATTATTTTGAGTGAATTAAGATTGTATAATTTCATACAACAGAAGATAAATGAAAACAAGAAACATAGTCTGAACCGTTACACTTTATGCTGCGGTTAGGTTGATACGTGCTCATCAACTCTCGTTCAGCCTTCGGCAACCTCATTCTAGCCCTGGGAAAAACTACTTTTGATCACCATTCATGCATTTCAATTTGTATCATATTCATAAGAATCGATAGTAAATTTCATTGAATCGTGTAACAAATAATCGAGCACTTTTTTAACTTTCTAAAAAAGATAACAGAAATTGAAGAAATTTAAGACAGTTTAGATTAGGGAACTGAAATGTTCGATCAGTAAGCAGCTATCTGTTCCGCTAACATCCAAAACAATTGTAGTTCCCTTCTTCTCAAAATAAAAGGAGTATTCACTTTATCTTTCGCAACATCGGTGTGGTAGGACTCAATTGAATCTACCAAGAATTGCAGGTTTTGAAATTTCATAGCGATTTGTAACATAGAAAACATAGTTAAGTGATTCAATGATCGATCGATAAATTTCGAAGAAAGTAAAATCTCTGAATATAATTAGCTTATTATATTTTGTTATTTGAGATAATATAAAACTCGAGTTATTTCGCGTATTTTGAAACACCATTTACTATGGTCGACGCATTAAACGAAATTTTCGCTTCTAGGAATCAGTTTTTGGTAACATCTCCACCCTGCGATTATTTGCAGTATTTGATTAGACCAGATAATTCTGCTCATGCACCGCTGGCTGACAGATTTCTTGAGATTCTATATTTGTTTCTCGTACAAGTTATGAAGTATCATTTAAAATAAATAATGAAAATGAAAGTGGCTTAGATAAGTTTTATTTTTTTTGCCGCTTATCGACTATTTCGTAGCCAATAAAAAATCAAAGAAATGTTGAAAGTTTAGTTTGTGGTCCTGTTTGATCCGAGCTTTGGGTAATTGCGTACAACTCAGCATTTCATCATGATGTCGAAAGATATTAAAGTAAAATGTACGAGAACCAGGTTCAAAAAACGGCCTCGTATTTTTTGACGTTTTCCAAGCTATTGATCGAAGTACTCAACGATTCTTAAAATCTAATTCTTCCACTCAACTTAAATAGTTGTGTTTGTAGCTAGCTTCAAAGGATTATATATAAAACATCAGTTTCCTATTTGAGGCATAAAAGCGAAAACTTCACTTGCAGGTATGCTCCTATTGTTCTAATCTGGATGATCATTTGCTTCAGTCATCCTTACTAGGACCATGCGCACATAATCAGAAATCTGGAGAAGTCGGCTTTTCCGCATCAACACACCCACGGAAGAATCCAGCATGAAAATTCATCGACATCACTTTTCAAGAAATTTCCGGACCACCATGGGATTGGGATTGTTCGCAATGGTTACGGAAACTCATTCAGATTTTGTTCTATGAAATAAATACATGAAAATGATTAAATACTATTACAAAAGACTGAAAATAGTCTAGAGGAGTTTCGGGGAATGTCGCAAAAATTAGTTTCGCATGTAAAATCGAGGGATTCTCGAATAACGCAATCAGGAGAAGAAATTTCAAGATTTTTTGTACGGAACCACGCCCCGACTTCAAGCGAGATCTTCAGTGTGGTCAGAAGGCTGCTAGGGTCAGATTATTGACGGTATCATCCTCCTGGCATTACGGAACCAACTAGTGTGCCCTAGTACCGTAACAGTGAAATGAGGTTCATGTCCATACCAAGGTTCACTGAAATCTTTTAACTCGGCCAGGGATCATTGTAATCATGTAGCGCTTTCCTTCACCTAACTACAAAATGCTTGGTTCACTGCAATCACAACGCGTCGAAGTGTGCAGTCGATGTTCGCCAATCTCAATACATCGAAACATGGAAGGAGATTAGCTATCAGAATAAATGGAAATAACGGATGACGTACGAGCAGTGGAAGACAGACAGATATAGTGCACAATTCGAAGGGTTGCAGGTGTTTTGCAAATAACGATTAAAATTTAGGGGCCAGTTGAAAACCTGTACAAAAAAATCTGTGGTTCCTATATCCAGAGTACACCACGTTTTGTGCAATTCTACCGCACCGGGCATGGCTTAGTATCAGTGGTTGGCGTTCATTTCCTACTCTCCTACGCCCCATGAATGGGTATCTCGGCTTGTCCCACCTCATTTAACACCGTGGCGCAGCTAGGATCTAAAATTCACGTTCATGGTACGAGTTTCTGCTTATCAACACTGACCCCGTCGCTCCCGATGCAGGCTGCTTTCGTTCCATGCGTTGGTGCAGCAGTTCTGCAGTCCTCCAAATCTTCTTTCGTCTCTCGCCGACGGCCAACAAGACAACGACGGCCACGAGTGGAACGATGCATACAACGTCCATGCGCTTCGTTAGCGGAAGAAGAGCGTCCAGATGATACCGATGAGGCGAACGAAATGGAGGAGTGGCACGCCGCTATGGAATCCGTTTTCGCCGAGGCACTGATTTCATACTACGAGCATGCACCGCTGTTCAACGAAGAGGAGTTCAACTCGTTGCGTGACGAAATCGACCATCTATCGAATGCACAGATGCGCCTGAATCGAGTGGAAAATCTGTGGATGAAAGCAACTTCGGCGCGTGATTTCGACCGGCGCCTGCAGAAAACGCTGGAAATGACCGAGGACGAATACTCGGCGTTGAAGAAGCGAGTGATTGCGAAGAATCCACAACTGAAACAGCGAAGTCGGGCACGGTTGCTGCCGCCACGACGGCTGCTTTCCGCGCCCGAACCACTGCGGGAGCGAAACGCGCGGGACGCGCAGCGAATCGAGTGGAAAGCGGTGGATTCGCGCTTGAAGTGGTTCCTCTTCGGCGACGCGGTGGAGGAGAAGCTAAAAGTGGCGATGTTGTATTTTCCCGGCGCACTCATCTCGCTCGTCGCCATCTCCGTGCTCACACTGCTGTTCGCGAACCTGGACGGGGAGATGCATATCACGGTGAGCCACAAGGGGCAGGTGCGCCTGGGCGTGCTCACGTGGGGGGTGATATTTTCGACGGCGTGGATTACCGACAAGGTGACGCCGATAGTTTTGGATTTTCTTGACCTCGGGCAGCCCACGCTGCTGCGCGGCTCGTGCCCGAACTGCACGTCGAGCATTTCGTGTCTGTTCACGGGCGCGGTGCGGATACGAGACGAGCGGAAGTGCAAGGTTTGTGGTGCGATTGTTGGGTTTAATAGGAGGTGGTCGAAGGTGTACTTGGTCGACCAACCGGGGAAGAAGTCGTACTCGAATCCCGACTGACGAACGCGCACGGGTATCGGTATCTCACTTCGCATGGTCGACTCCCGAGCTCGCATGCGTGCGTCTGTAACAATGTAAAACACTCGCGACAACACCGTGCTATGGACCTGCCGGCGCCAATGCTCGAGGGGCGAGCTTTGGCGGGCGAGGTCGCGCACATCGGGGATCTATCGGGAGACAGGACGACCGATCATTTTTGTTCTCACATCAACCAACTTTATAGTAAAATAAGCGAGGTGGCAAACATTCCTTACTTGTGCATGAAGTCGACCTACACGCTTGTGCTTGTTAGTTCTTCGGCGTCGGTGGGAACTTCAGCCCCGCGTACAGGCCGCCCGTGAAGGCGACGCTGAACGGCATCCGGTACACCAGGATCTCCAGCATCTTGTCGAAGAAGCCCCGCGACAGCGTCGGCGACATGTCGCTCGCGACCTTAGCCCAGTCCATCACGAGCCATTGGCGATAGGCGAAGTACTGCAGTATCACGACCTCCGTTCCGACCACCAGCATGATTACTTTGCCCACTTTCCGAATCGTGTAACCCGTCGCGAAGCCGAGGATCCCGCCAAATGACAATTGCTCGCCCAACGAACGTACTAGACCCCGTTCGACGACCTCGCCGGGCGCATCGGATGCAGGCACGGATGCGGATGGAGGTGTGGACGGGCGTTCTTCGTTGGATTCAGCCAACGCCACCGAGACACGAATCGGCGCGAGCGACGCAGCTAGGCCTCGTGCGGTTACCGGACTCATAGCAGAGCCAAGAAGAAGGGCGAGCCGAGCCAGCGGGCCTGTCGCGTCGGACATAATGTTGGTCCGAGTTGTGCTCGTTAACCTGTTTCGGATTTCAAATATTGGCGTGCACTGTACCGCCGATGCAGCATTCGGAATCGAAGCACAGGGTAACGTGATCTGAATTAGTCCAGTCTATTTTCAGATGTTTTGAGCCGAAGCCAAGCAATTGCATATTTTCCTTTTTCCGTCAGCCCATGACCTCACGCCTCCATTTCTAACGGCCACGAGTGGCTTGAAATCGATTATATTGATAGAATCTTACCGGTAACTGCTTCATATCCTGCGGTCCATTTCTATCTGTGAATCTCCGCCAACACTTGACCGACATTCTGCAGAGCTTCAATCCCCATTAGAGCTCACCTATGTACTGTACCGCTCATATTGATAGTCGCATGGACTTGCTTCACGACAAACACGAAAAACAAAGGTTCGACTCCCTCCCGAGGACCAAGAAGGCCGCAAGTCGGTTTACTTATAAACTACAAAGGGAGGCCCATAATTGTGAACAACGAGCGCCACATTCTTCCCACTTCATGACTGCCCGGTCAACGCCTCGGTGCGTCGACCAAGCATGTTCATCGCCGTGGCCTGAATATGCCTCGCACCCAGTCCGGCCTCATCGATTTGCTCCGACTGGCTGCCGTGCTCGATGTATCTGTCGGGGATGACCATGGGGCGCACCTTGACATCGCCAGTGTCCAGCAGTCCCTCGAGCGCCATGAAGTGTAGCACATGGCTGCCAAACCCGCCAATCGAACCTTCCTCGACCATGATGATCATCTCATGCTCTGCCGCGAGTTTTCGGATGAGTCCCGCGTCCAATGGCTTCATGAAGCGCGCATCCGCAACCGTCACCGGCACGCCGTGCTTCTCCAGCTCCTCGGCGGCCTTGACCGAATCCAACAAACGCGTTCCAATGCTGAGAATCGCGACCGAGCCCTTCTTCTCCGTGCCACGTGCCTTCTTCTTGATGATTCGTCCCTTCCCGATTGCCACGGCAGTGCCACGCTTCGGCATCTCGGTGTAGCTGCCGCCCAGCTTCTCATTCACAATGTCCAACCCCAGCCCGTTTCCTCTTGGGTATCGAACAACACTGGGCGCATCGTCGATTGCCAATGCGGTTGCCATCATGTTTTGTAGTTCAAACTCGTCGGACGGTGCCATAATGATCATGTGAGGAATGCAACCGATGTATGCCAGGTCAAATGAGCCGTGATGCGTGGGGCCATCGTTTCCAACCAGTCCAGCGCGGTCGAGAATGAAGCGAACCGCCAGTTTCTGGATGGAAACGTCATGGATCAATTGATCGTACCCACGCTGCAGGAACGTAGAGTAGATACAACAGAACGGTTTGAAGCCTTCACATGCCATTCCCGCAGCCATTGTCACCGCGTGCTGCTCGGCGATTCCCACATCGAAGCAGCGCTTCGGGAATCGATCGCCGAATATGCTCATTCCGGTGCCACCAGGCATGGCTGCCGTGATTCCCACGATCTTCCGATCATTCTCGGCCTCGGCGATAAGCGTCTTCGCGAAAATCGATGTGTAACTCGGCACCTTCGCCGCGGATTTATGTTGTTTGCCAGTTCCAACATCGAATCGGGCAACGCCATGATACTTGTCTAGTGCACTCTCTGCTGGTGGGTACCCACGGCCCTTCGTTGTTTTCACATGAATCAGGATCGGCTTGTTGCCCGGCATGTCACGCACATTCTTCAAGATGGGTACGAGGGTATCAATGTTGTGCCCGTCGATAGGGCCGATGTAGTAGAAACCGAGCTCTTCGAACAGAGTTCCGCCCTGTGCCATAATACCACGCGTGTATTCGTCAACTTGCGCCGCGACATCCTGAATTTCCTCCGGGAACAATTTGGAAAACTGTTTCGCCACAGTACGGAAATCCATAAACGGCCGCGACGACATCAGTCGACTGGTGTAGTCACTCAACGCACCCGACGGCTTCAAGCCAGCTGCAGTCTTCGTCCCGGTCGGCAACGACACCTGTTCGTTGTCATTGAGAATGACCACCATGCGATTTTTCAGGTACCCAGCATTGTTCATCGCCTCGTATGCTTGCCCACCGGTGATGGCACCGTCGCCGATGACGACGACGCTGAGCCCGGAGATGCCGGCCATGTCGCGGGCGACCTGCATTCCGAGGCCCGCGGAAATACTGGTCGATGAGTGGCCGGCGCCAAAGGGATCGTACTCGGATTCGGCGCGCTTGGTGAACCCGGAAATGCCGCCCGACTTGCGCAATGTCGTCATCCGGTCGCGTCGCCCGGTGAGGATCTTATGCGGGTACGCCTGGTGGGAGACGTCCCAGATGAGGCGGTCGTGCGGCGTGTTGAACACATGGTGAAGTGCGATAGTCAATTCGATAACACCGAGAGAGGCGCCGAGATGGCCGCCGGTTTGCGAGACCACTTCCAGCACTTCCCACCGAAGCTCGTGTGCGAGCCGCTTCAGTTCCGGGAATGAGAAGTTGCGCAGGTCCTCCGGATACTGGATGGAATCCAATAGCGGCGTTCCACGGGTGCCCCGCGAGTACTTCACGGGTTCGGCCGAGCTGCTTTCGATGGCTGCGCGCACCGTGCGGCGGCGTGTGGCACGGGGCGCCTGTGAACGGATGGGATCCTTCAACGAATCTCCAACGAACGACGTGGCTGCAATCCTGGGGACGCTGGCCTGAAACGCGGTGTCCATGTTGAATACGATTGAAGGCGTTTCAGGGCTGTTCGGGCTGCGCGACGATGAAAGCTGATCGAATGGTTGCTAAAGAACCCTCTCGGACAGCGTTAAAGAGCACACGCGATAGAGACGCAGTCTGAAAGTTACAGTAATACACCCGCGCCACAAAGCAGGGAATGGATGTTAGCTGATAGTTAATGCAATGATTGTATGTGAGGAGCACTACGAATCTCCCCTGAGTGGATCTCACCGTGATCGGTAACGGTAAAGTGCCGTTTCCGCGCATGGAAAGGGGAAAGTGGAAGTGAACGAAGCCGAATTTCCGTTACGATATGACAAAAATAAAATTTGATCAATGTTTTTTTCACCGATGCTCAATCCACTCAACAGCGCTCTATCTGCGCTGCCGCAGTGCTGGAATCAGTTTTTCGGCAGCGCAAGCCATACGTGCCGAGTTCGGGAGCCGACGCTGCCTAGCCGCCACGCCGCCACGCCGTCACGCCGCCCTCACTGCACGCCGTAGTGGTATACAGGAAGAGAGAGCTGCACGGTTGAAGTGCTAGTCGCGTGTGCCGCCGCATTTGTGAATAGGGCCACTTTACCTAGGCAAACGTTGGACCATGGAGGAGACCTCGATAGAGTTTTCGGATGGATGGTCGGTCATCGAGTCGCGCGGTTTCAAGCCACTCGCCGAGGTGCTGGATGAAGGCGGGGACTACCGTCGCCGCCACGGTGCCGCGGGGCCCTCGGAATGGAGCGAGATCTACACCACTGTATACAAGATGTGCATTCAGAAGCCGCCACGCGCCTACGCGGCCGATCTGTACGACAAGGTGCAGGAGACGCTGAAGGTGTATCTGCGCGAGAATGCGCTGCCGGCGCTGACGGATCTGCATGGTGAACAGATGCTGCGCGAGCTGGGCCGGCGCTGGTCGAACCACAAGCTCATGGTGAAGTGGGTGACCCGCACGTTCTCCTACATCGACCGCTACTACGTGAAGCGGCACGAGAAGCGCAACCTGGAGACCACTGGCTACGCGTGCTTCAAAGACGAGGTCTTCAACGCCGTATCGGAGAACCTCCGCACCGCCGCGCTCAACATGCTGCAGAAGGAGCGCGACGGCGAGACCATCGACCGCTCGCTGCTGAAGAACGTGCTGGGCATCTTCGCGGAGATGGGCATGGGCAAGCTTGACGTCTACACCAGGGAATGGGAAGAGCCTTTCCTCGCTGCCACCGCCCAGTTCTATCGCCGTACCTCGGCTCAATGGGCTGCCGAAGAATCGTTCCCCCAATTCATGGAGAAGGCTGACCGTTGCATTTCTGATGAGCTGGAGCGTGCCTCGCAGTATCTCAACCCGCAGACTCAAGACCGCCTACTCAAGGTCTGCGAGCAGGAAATCCTGGTCGCCCATCAGCAGCAGATGTTAGACAAGGAAAATTCTGGGTTAGTTGCACTCCTGCAGAACAACAAGCGTGAGGACCTCAACCGCCTGTGTCGGCTCTACCGCCGTGTCCCCAAGGGTTTGGAGCCCATTGGACACATCCTGAAGCAGCATATTCAGAAAGAAGGGATGGAGTTGGTGCGAGAACAGCGCGCTCGAATTGAAGTAGCGAACGAAGCTGCAGCTAAGGCGAAGAAAGATGCTGCCGGGCAGACTCTCGCGCAGATTAACAAGGCTGGGACCCAAGCATACAACAAGGCCATGGGTAACAAGCCCGACTTTATTCAGAGCTTGCTGCAGCTTCACGACCGGTATAGCGACATTGTCGTGCACTGCTTCGACAATCAGCCCGTTTTCAACAAGGCCATGAAGGATGCATTCGAACGCTTCGTCAACGAACAAGTGGGTGATATTTCAACAGCCCAACTGTTCGCCAACTTCTGCGATTCGCTTCTCAACTCTACAGGTATTGGATCGAAGATGAGTGACAACGAAGTTGAAGGGCAGCTTAAGAAGTTGGTGAAGCTGTTCACGTACTTGAGTGAGAAAGATGTATTCCAGGAGTTCTGTCGGAAACAATTAGCGAAGCGACTACTTCATGAGAAGTCTCATTCGGATGATGCAGAACGATTCCTCATCGGCCAGTTGAAGCAAGGTGTTGGCATTCATGCCACCTCGAAACTGGAAGGAATGATTACTGACATTCATGTGAGTAAGGATACCCAGCACCAGTTTGTCGTCTGGAATGCGCAAAAAGAGAACAAAGAGGCCGATTCTACATCGTCGTCTTCCTCTCCTGGTGTTGTGAGCGTAGATGGTGTTGATTTTGCAGTCCGTGTCCTCACAACAGGACACTGGCCGTCATACACAGAAACGAAAATTATCTTGCCCCCGAAACTGGAGGCGTGCACGAGCAGATTCGATGAATATTATCATCAGCGGACGTCGCAGCGTGTGCTTCGTTGGTTGCATGGGCTAGGGAAAGCTTCGATTGAGACAGAACTCTTTGTTCGATCAGGCAAAATGGAGCTTTCGGTTTCCACACACCAGCTGTGTGTGCTTGTTTTGTTCAATGAGGCGGATCAACTAACGTATGGAGAGATTCTGGATAGTATCATCATGAAGAATCAAGATAGTGGCACTCGTTCTAACACGGCGATTTCCCCGGGCAGCAGCACGAACGTGGATCCGAGCGGCGGCGAAGATGCAGTGAAAGCTGCTCTGGTTTCGATGATGACGAAGAAGGTGCCGCTACTTATCAAGGAACCGAAAGGACGCGAATTCAATCGGTCGAATACGTTCCGGTTGAACTTGTCCTATTCGTCGCCACGCCGTAAGGTGACCATCCCTACACCCACAGCGAAAATCAATGAGGCGGAGAAGACGGCGGTACATGAAACCGTCGTGGAAGACAGGAGACACGCGATCGAGGCGGCGATTGTGCGAGTAATGAAACAGCGGAAGACGCTCGACCATCAAATGTTGGTGATGGAGGTGTCGCGGTTATGCAACCCGGTGTTTAAGCCGGAGCCGCGTGCGGTGAAGAACCGCATCGAGGAGCTGATCAACCGCGAGTTCTTGGCCCGAGAGGAGAACAGCACGAACACGTACAAGTATCTGGCGTGAGGTGCTTTAAGGTTCATCGGCGCTTACTGCATTTGGACGTCAGCTGGTGTCTCGGGCTGCACGACGAGGAGGAAGAAGGAGAAGCAAGTCGTAGATGAAATTATCGACCGGTTGGGTCGGTGAATAAACTAATAAAGTGTTCTGTAAGCTACGGCGCGGCACGCAATGGTGGCTTCATCGTTACGCGAGATAGGGAACATGGGTTGACGGAAGTGTGTTCTCTTGTGTACACAAGTGCAAAGGAAATTTCTTAAGGTAGTTGACGTTTATGTTGCTGGTGCACACCTACACGGTGGTATACTAGCGGAATGATCCCTATCTAGCTGGATGACGAAAGTATAGGAGGAGGTGGAAGGTACTAGTACTATCAGTAACTGGTGAGCTGGGCGTTGCAGTGCTGTCTCGGTACAAGCAGTAGGGAATAGACCCCGTAACCCTCACCAATTCGGGTCTCAGGCCAGTCGTTACTTCGTGAGGCAATAAAACATACAATGAAACAGTCGTAACGGTGGGTACCGTACAAGTGTACGCATTGCTAGAAAAAATGCACAGCTGTGTAGACGGAAACCCTGTCATCATGCCAAGTGAATGGAAACGTAACGTTACATTTGTATTATCGGCGTACCGTAGTTTGGGCGGTCGTCCCCTCCCTTGGTGCTAATGCAATTTACTCGTATCAGATTTAGGACCTTCATGTTTCCGGCCTACAGCTGTACTACCAAATATCACATCCCAAGATCTGTGGTTCACTCCACTGCCACCCGCACGCGTGCTATGGATCTGGAAGGTGCAACAATTCGCGGGTGTCTGTCTTCGTACACTCTCCAGCCTGTAACAGTACTATCATGCCTGTTCGGCTTCGTTGTGAACGACTTATCAGCGATATTCAAAGTATCGGAAGCCAGTCTTGAGACGAGACCAATGATTGTGACTTACTGTTAACCGTTCATCGTTCTTGTATGTCTCGCAGTAGGGATTATGTATAATTGTAATTGATAGAGCCTCTAGATGCTAATCAGTCAGCGTTTATCGGAAATATGAAGTGACTACAACCGTAGTAATTGCCAGTTGGAAAATATTTCGTCGCCTTTGTGTGCTCGAGTACGAAGTTCGAAGGCTCAAGTTCTTCCACATGCAAGCTGCCGTATGCCGCGACTCGAGCGCGACTTTCTAGACACAGTATGTGCACCACCGAAAACTCCGCACTGACCAACGCAAGCGAAAAGCTGTAGCCAAGTCAATGTCCACTTGTTGTAGAGATTTGATGTTTGCTAACACATCTTAATTCTGGTTTCACCGTGGCCGATAGTTGTCATCGTTTAACAAATTCGGGAGCTGCGTTTTCGAAAATCTTTCTCATTCGGCACCTATTGCACGTGTACCGTACCGCATTGTCTATTGAGAAAAAAGCATGCGGCTCAAATTTTTTTGGAAAATAGCTTCATTGATTAGCCAAATAAAAACGTCCTACAGCTGCCCTACTTTTAGTTGAATAGAGGACTGTCCATCGAACACGAAAAGCAAACCGGCGTGTGGTGTGGATGGGGATGGACTGTTAGGTGAATGGTACGAGCCTTCGCGAGCAGGTAGCGGCCGGGCACCTGCGAAATTTGAGTGTTGCAGGGGGACGAAGTGAACAGCAGTAGCGTATATATTGCAGATGAATAATTTCAGCTCCAAGTGAACGATAATAAAAGCAGAATCTATGATAATGGCACCGCACCCAAAACCAAACTTTGTGAACAAAATGTGGATGGTTTCCTACTCAAAATTGCGTCATGCCCTCAGAAGTGCGATATCTAATTCCGGATGAGACGAAAACTATGTCAAGATGAATTAGAGCCAGATGAACAAAAATGATGAGAGAGTGGACTGCAATAGAAAGGAGAATCAGTATTGCCTCGAGGTGTCTACTATTGGTAGTTTCAGTACAGACACAGTTACAGTATTGTACATGTGACGGGTGTTTTCCACCGTTAGATTCGAACGGAGTAAATAGAATGGGAATGGTACGTGTTGCGCAGACATGGGGGGGGAGTCAATTGAGGGATGGCAAGCGAATGCAGTAAAGTACGAAAAGAGAGATGCTAGCAAGATCGGATGATGCGGGAGGAAAGAAATTGGGA
>JAAUYH010089510.1_pt1 | contig 15049 bp, 14 predicted proteins | sample 7278061 | NCBI WGS metagenome assembly JAAUYH01 (sample SAMN14350203, study PRJNA611818) | marine sediment metagenome | isolation source: surface marine sediment (0.6m) | place: French Polynesia: Moorea | collected 2018-08
ACAAGATTCTGCATGTTTTGTACACGAAGATAAATTTAATTCCAAGTCCTAGAACGGTCTGGCTCCAAAGAAAAAGTATTCTAAATATTATGTCAACATCTTAAAGTAGTATTGAAGTTCATAAACGAAGCGGCAGTGGAATTATTTAACCATGAAATGTCGCATATTGAAGCAGTAGAAATTCCTGACACGCCATTTTTCCAATTGTTTGGTGAAAAAACCCAAGAAAGTCCGGAAGTAAATGGTAAGCGTATTTTTAGTAACATTCTCGCTGCTATGTCAAGTCCATGAACTGCTGCGAAAATGTTCGCTGCTGTTGTGGATTCCAATGTTGACGCTTCTGTGGTAACCGTTCTCGTAGATTCAATCCCTCTAACTTCTGTAGAAAAGGCATTGAAAGAAACCATGAACAACCCGGAAAAGATCATCTGAGGATTCATGTACAAAAGTGCTGAAGTTATGGTGATCCATAAAATACAGAAGTCTAGATGCATCATGTTTTTATGCGTCTAGATATTAGGTTCATACTATGACTAATCCGAGATTGTATCATCACGGTTCTGCATACGAGATAAGGGATTGCTCAAGTCAATAACCAATTTCGAAGGTTTTATTCTATTCGAGTTAAATCAAATAGCTTCTCGTTTTATATTTTTGCGCACTGCAATAGTAGACAAACTGGAAGCAATATTAAATTTATTCGATATTTACCAGGTGTATGGTAGCAGGACAAAATTCTGAACCCTCTTAAATTGATTCAAAATTAATGGATTGACAAATTGGTATCTAATCAGAAAATTACGTAACGCTATAAGAATTCAAAAAGCAACTGAGCATGGCATGTAGCCGCGGGTCAAAATGCATTAAAGCGGAGCGAATACGAAATTTCAATTATGCAAGAAGTAGGATTGACACCTGCATACGTAGACAATTCTATAATATGCCCAAAGACAAAGCGAAAATCATGTGACGATGCACTAATAGTAAGCAAGACAAGAGCTCGAAGGCAATAGCTAACGTTAGTGGGAATTCAACAAGATATTGAGTAGAACGTAAATAATATTTGATTTCTTGATATTAGGTACTCCCCTGTACGCTACAATAAACGGGGCTCAGAATTTTTCCCCCTTCTGTGCACTGTAAACTTACTTGTACTGAAAATATCCGCTTGCTGAATGAATAACAGGCTATAGCACTCACTGCTAATCCCTGTTCTTATTGTGTTGCTCCAAACAGATTTAATGGCATACTGTACCCACTTTTCCTACCAGGTTGAATTCATGTTCAACTGAAATAAACGTTGTTTTGAATATTGTAACAACCAAAATACAGAACTATTCTGTCCTAAAAATCTGAATCACAATTGAAAGGTTTCAGTTTCTGCTGCATTATTTGATCCATATTTGTTTCATTCTCAAAACAAATTTAATCGTGCCTAAACTATGAAGAAAAACAAAAATAAATATTCTGAACCTACAAAATAATCACAGTCAAGTTTTGTGTTAAATGAACTATTTCCGTATGCTTCGCCTCATTTGAGGGAAATGGAAATGCTATAATTCAGTTCGAGAGTGGAAATTAACGAAGCGTTCATACAGTAAGCGAAAATATACAACGTTGCATTCGTAGGGATGCTGTATATACGTATCCATACAATATCGCAAGTCGCCGTCGGTAGATCTTCATGTATTCCTCGCCTTGCCCTAATACCTCTGCTGCATCTGACTTCTCACCGTAGTAACCATGGCGACCGAACAACCCGACGCCGTTATCTCTACTGAAGCCGTTGCAGCGACAGTGGCTGAGGACAAGACAAATGCCGCGAAGCTGGGCGTGCAAAAAGTGGTGAAGAAGCCGCGCAAGCCGAAGTTCAGCGCGGTTTCCGTTCGCACTGCAACAGGCGGGCGCACACAACGACGGGTAATTCCTGTTCCGCCCAACCGCATGGCGCCGCTACGCGACCACTGGATGTCACTCTACGAACCGATTGTGAAACAACTTCACCTACAAATTCGAATGAACGTCGGCAAGAAGTGCGTCGAAGTTAGAACCTGTCGTGCTACAAAGGACGTAGGTGCACTCCAAAAAGCGGCTGACTTCCTACGCGCATTCGTGCTTGGTTTCGCGGTTCCTGATGCTGTCGCGCTTCTACGGTTGGACGACCTCTACATCGAGAGTTTCCAGGTGCAGGATATCCGCAGCACGTTGAAGGGCGACCATCTCTCCCGCGCTGTGGGTCGTATCGCAGGGAAGGACGGCAAGACGAAATTCACCATAGAAAACGCCACAAAGACGCGTGTGGTGGTCGCCGATACCAAGATTCACATTCTGGGGTCGTACGAGAACACGCGGCTGGCGCGGCGTTCGATTTCTGCGTTGGTGCTCGGCTCGGCTCCGGGCAAGGTGTACAATAAGCTGCGTACTGTGAGCGCCCGTTTGAACGAACGTCGGTTCTAGTTTTAACACTCCTCGTTGGCCGAGGAAGTGCGTGAGTAAAGAAATTGTTAGAATTATTAAACGACGATGTTTTTAAGTCAACCGAGAGTGGGGGTCACATGAAACATACCTGTTATGTTGCCTTCGCCGCCTGAGATATTTGCCACGCGGTGCAGAACTTCGACAATGCTCAGCTTCTCATTGCCCAACGCTTTCCGTACTGCACACCACATATCCCCGTGGCTTGGTTCCGCCTTCTTAGCGCGCTCCTCTACATTCGAAATGTCCTCTTTCGTACCATGTGCTCGCTCGAACGCAAGAAGCACACCCCATGCATCTCCACAGTCGGCGTCAAGTTCTACGCTTCGAGCAAGCCACTTGCGTGCTTTCGCTATTTTTCCATCGCGCCACAGCAAACGACCAGCTTCAAGGATAACCAGCGGATCGCGTCCACACTCTCGCAATGCATCTCCAGTTCGCGCCTTCCGTTCAGCCGTAGGTGCGAGAGCCATAGACAATGCCCATAACTTTCCGCTGTTCGGACACTCTCGTAACGCACGAGCCAACAAGGTTTGGGCAGTATCCCCACCAGGCGCTGCAGCTCCAGAACGTACGATTATTCCACCACCGGCACGCACTTCAAGAAACACGCTTTCTCGCCAGAGCAAATCAATGTCTTCCTTTCCCTTATTCGCCTGGCGCCCACGCTCAAGTAACGCCCGCGCAGCTACAGTCGATAGAGTTCGCTCCTCCAACCGAGCAAACCCAATCCACAACGGAATACAATGAGGAACCGTCGAAACGCCTTTCCGATACACTTCACGAGCATTGGAAAACACCGATTTGATCTCACCACTCTTCGTCGAGAATCCATTGGCAACACCATTCGTGTCGACCTCTTCGTCGATGTGTCGCTTCGATAACGGCTGCTTATTGCGTTCGTGCCATTGCGCTAGCATAAGCCACAGCTTGCTTTCCTTCGGAAAGTCGTGAACACCTTCGTCTAAGAACGACACTTCCGCGGCATGGTTTCGCATCAAGCGTTCCAACAGAGCACTCTTCATCACCACACGCGCGGAAACCGCCTCCTCACGAGCTCTTCGCAGCAAATCCTGCGCTCTTCCATATTCACCCGACTCGGTTTCCACTTTCGCAGCGGCAATCCAAATCGCTTCCTCGTGAGAATTGGCTCGCAACGCCTTCTCAAGTGTTTTTCTGGCAATGTCGATATTGCCATTGATCCATTGTTCCTTTGCAAGCATTAGCCATAAAATTTCTACCTGCGCGCAATACTCCAAGGCATTAGCGAGAACCTTCTGCATTGACTCACTGCTGCCCGAACGCTTCTCGAATTCAGCACTTCGAATCCAGAGGTCTTCTTGCGCAGGAAACGAAGAGGTCACCTTCGCATGGATAGCGCGAGCTAAAACAATAAATCCTTGGCGTTCCGCGTCGTCGGCGTCTTCGCTCCACACATCCAGACGGTCGACTTCGTCAATGCCGAGCCCTAGGGCTGCATCGACAATAGCGCGGCAAGTAGCAGGGAATCCAGTTTTGTCTGCTTCTTGGGCCTCTTCAATCCATCGTTCCCTTTTCACCACTTCGGCCTTAACTGAAAGGCTAGTCACCGCATTACGCAGCAACTCATTGATGAGGGGACTGTCACCACCCCGAGACTGTTCTTCGAGACGAGCGGCGGTCACCCAAATCGCGGGTTCTGTTGGAAGGGCAGCACGAGCATGACTCAACACAGATTTCGCCTGTTCATATGGCTCCAATTTCGCCAAAGCTAGCCACAGATCGGCATCATCGGGTACATTTTTCACAGCCTGCCGTAGCAACTCACGTGCCTCCGTCGTCTCTTCCAAATCTACCGCCGCACGCCACAACCGCGCACTGCGCGGTATGATTTCAAGCGCCTTGCGAAGCACGCGTTTCTTTCGTTTCGGTTCATCCTCTAACGCAGACGCTTGCAGCCAAACTTTCACAGATCGAGGAACATGAATCACGGCTTGAGCCAGTACACGCCGCGCTCGATATGCGGGATATAACCTGGCGGCCTCAAGCCAAACATCTTCCTCACCGGGGCACCTGCGACACCCCTCCCCAGCAAGGTCGCGCGCAACCGCCATGCGACCGGCGACTTCTTCAAGCCTCGCCGCGGCAATCCAACCGGGCGCATGGTTGGGATTGGTGGTGGTGACGGATTTGAGCAACAGTCGAGCACGTTTGATATCGCTGATTTCCGAACTGCTACTGATGTGAACGCCGGCCATCTCGGTTAGGTAACCCGTCGCATCAACGGCGGGGCGCGAACTCAACGTGCCACTTTTCCCAGCTTGGTCGAGATTGTGGCCCAGCACGGAGGCTCTACCCTTGCCGATGGCGGCGAGGTCGGTGACGGCGCCCTGCACGGTGGTGGTGGCGGCCATCTGCTGGCGCGCGCTGTCGAGCAGGGAGTCGGGGGCGGGGGTGAACTTCTCGACCTTGCGCCTCTTCACCGAGTAGTCGCCGATGTCGGGCACTGCGGCCCACTCGTCCAGCGACACCGCCGCCAGCGCCTGCTTTGACTCGGCGAACTGTTGCCGGATGGTGGGGTTCTCCTCGCGGTACTTCTTCAGCTCCGCCTCGACGCGCGCGTCGCGCGCCGCCGCCCGGTTCGCGTCCACCCGCTTCTCCACCGCCGCGTAGATCTCGTCCGCCTCCCGGTCCTCGTTGTCGTATTCCTCGTCTGCAAACAGCGCCGACCCATCCGCGAACGCGTTGTACCCCGTGTCATCGTCCTCGTCGTCGTCGTCGCCGCCGCGTAGGAGCCGCCGTTTGTTCGCGCGCGCCACTGCCGCCGCAGCCTCGGCCGCCTCGCGACGCTGGTCCCCGAGTATCCTCGCGCCGGGCGCACGCGCCGCGCTCGGACGTCCCATCAGCCCATACGGCGGTGGTCTGGCTCCAGACGGATTCATCTCTCGTTCACGTTCGGATGTTCAACAGTATCGGCGGTGTGAGCAACTAAGATGACAAGGAGATGTTAAAATTAATAATAAATAACGAATCTAATTGTGACGACCCAAGTGCAGTAGGATAGTACATCTGCTGCCATGGTTGTGCAGTACGGAGTACGACGACAGCGATGGCGTGGTGGTTGGTGCCTTGTTCAGCTGCAGCAACAGCATCAAAACTAGCTTTTTTACAAGCATGATATCCCCCTATGGTTTGATTCATTCGAGAACAAACGTAAGTGAGAGCCCAAGGATTATCATTCTGGCATTCGTACGATTTGTATGGCGATACCCAAATTTCAAATCTAGTCTGCACTCTGTTCACACTCGCTGCGGTACATTCCATGTTACAGTGCAACCTCGGCGATTCTCTCGCTTTCAATAGGTACAAGTGGAGACTAAGCATTAAAACAGCAGAGGCTGCTTCCGCGAATTGCTCCTTGTGGCGAGATTGCTCCACATGGAGTGGTACGTGGGGGATGGGTTCGTGTTTGAAAAACAAGAGAGAAAGAGCGATTCTTGTAATAGATTCTATTTCAAGTGCTCCAATATGCTAGTTACTATAGTTCTGCCCGCTATCTGTACTGTGCAGTCCTGTTCTTGGGATGGATTCAGAATACAATCAATGTCCACTTCGTTATACTGTAGATGGGATGCAGTGTTTCAAGATTTGAATGGACGGAAGTTCGTTGAAATCAGCTTGGGGTGGTGCGTCGTTAGTAACTATAGCGTATATTGTTGCTCACCGCTCAATATGCGTGAAGTGTGCAACGGGCGAGGCGAAAATTGAGGGTTTTCGGAGTGCTTGTTCGGAGGATTGATCCTCTATAGTTGCAATACATAGCTACGTGCATCGTCTTACAGACGGCAATTGCGGAGGTTGTGCTCTACTGTATTACCCGCGCTTGCACGCACGATGGACGGAATTGCATAGGAAATTCTGTTACAGTACACTGTAAAAGAAAACACAAACTTGTGAGTTTTACTTGCACCAGAACTGGATCATTGACTGACGTCAGGTACGCATCAGATGTTACAGTACTGTACTTTGTCCGACCTCGGAGCCTCGCCCAGTTGCATTTGACACGCACCCGAGACTAACCACAGCATACCTGTCTTGCCATACGATCGGCTGCTCATGTCCGATGGCCAATACTTCCAATTTTTGGAGTTTCTGAAAACAGGGGTAACCAATGCATTATACAGCTCAATGTGATGACCACATCTCTCAACCTCTTCTTCGCACCAAGTTCGTTTCAATAATCACTTACCGCTGTATCTCCCCGCTAGCTGATAAATAATACTGTGTTACTAGTGTCATCTGAAACGAAATGGTGCGCGAAAACCGCCATCAGCCTTCTGACGGAGAGTGGATCTCAGAAGTCAATACTCTTCAGTCCCTAACAGTGCTTCGATTAGCATAGCGTTCGGTCTACCTTCCGATGGGTAATGATTGTTACCGTAATTTTAATACGTACTACGCTTACTGTGCAAATACACATCAGTACGAGATTCAACCGAACTTGTGATTCATTTCACGTTTCGTTCGACAGAATTTCTGCTTTCATTGAAATAATCATTATGATCGGTATAGGGCAAGAATCCTTCCATCAAGTTGGAAGAGCCGCTGCTCCCGTTGCAATGTGATAAATTCCGCTTTCCCGATTGCTCGATCAAGCCAAATCGAGCCGAATCGAACCACATCGATCCAGTCTACTATCAACATGTAAAATTCGCGAGAGCGAATAATGCATATCAACGTCATGTCCGTCACACGTCATTGTGACGCTCCCTATGCGCTGACTGGCCTCTCTTGAGCAACCAAGACATGCGACTTTACGTTATAGATCCATAAAACGCCGTCCGTGCCCTACCCACTTCACTCCATTCCACCACCAGCACACCACACGACTACCGCACTGCAATCTAACGCAACCAAACCACGACAATGACGATGAAAGTCAACCCCAGCCTTGTTCGCATCATTGGCGAGCTCCGAGAGGAAGTGATCAAACAGGAGGGTCTGATCGTGGATCTGCGCAAGGAAGTTCGATCCCTCAAGCGCATGACCGTTGGAATCCCGTCCCCACCTCGCCTCTCCGGCGTGAAGCAACATGCGGATGACAGCACGAGCTCCATCGGTATTTCCTCACCGGTCATATCCGCGTTCACACCCTCGAAGCGAACCCGAACACCGGATCCGTTCCTCGCCTCGCCAATCCCACAAACCCCACCTGTGGCACCTGTGCGATCCGCAAGTGTGCTGACAGCGTCGGTGCTCGGATACACCGGACCCCGTGATTTTGGCGAAGTGTCGCCCAACAAGCCGATCGTCGACGTCGACGAGCTCCTCGCATCGAGGTTCCTGCAGCATTCGAAGTATTGCCACGATTGCGGGGAGAAAATCGTCGGCTCCGTCTACACGCTGCCGTCGAAGTATTGCCGCCTGCCGCGCAAGTACTGCTGCCGCGACTGCCTGCCGCCGAACCCCGACAAGTGGGTTCGAATGAAATCGCGATGGGACATGGATCCCAAGTCGCCACTATCGCCCGAGGACAATGGAGTGCAAAGTGACGGCGTGCTGCACGTGCGGAAGTGTCTCAGTCAACTTGCATAATGGCGGGCGATCACGCTATCCCGTTGCCGGAGAACGTGAAAGAGAGGAACGCACTTGTGAGTGAGCAGAAGTGGCTGTAATGAGCATCGGCTTCCCGCCCGTCTTCCTCGTACTCCGTTGTGCAGTTGTGTGCCGTCGCACCTTGACCGCGGATGCGAACAGGCCACGGCGCGTCCACGACTCGTCCCGCTGTGACAGTCCGAATGTTTCACACACGCGACCACCCTCTTTACAACGATGTGCATCGTCGATCGGCTTTCCAGCCGTCTGTCGAACGTTATTAGCTAACTCGTTCTCACTCTTGATCGGTATAGCACACACTTATTTTAGGTTCACCGCGATATAGTACAATCTTTTCTTCTCGTTTGTAATTTGTGAGTAATGAATATTTGCAATTTCCATTTTGCTGTCGTTTTCAGTCAACACCACACCATGCGGTAGCACATGACTTAGCAGGCACTGCACGCAAGCCGTGTAATCCCCTTCAAAATACTACTACTCTTTAAGCGCACTATTGTGAATGTACTCGAGCATTACTGCCATATCCTAAAAGTTAATCGTTTTGGAATATTATGTAGTAGTGTTGGGAAACACTATTCCATTGATTGCCAGGAGTACGAGAATAATACAAATTACCGCGAACCCTAAGTCATGTAATACTCAGTATTGACGCATGGTGAACAAGCAATCACAGAACACAATAATTCCTTAATTGATAGAAACTGAATTTACAGTCAATCAAATGTGCTATTGGTACCTCCTTGCTTCAGTCAGAATCCTACAACCTCCTTATTAAGGTAAATTATTCATTCTCAATGAAGAACTAAGGTATCAAATGCTCTTGATTAGTGCGCAGCGTGAACTGCAAGGGAACATAGCGCACCTAAAGGGCTGTTGAGTTTGCCGGAAAAGGAGAATAAGTATTAGAGGACGATCCTCAGATGCGTTCCGGTTATATGGTAGCATGGTGAAGCCTTGTCATACATCTCTCGCGTTTTGGAAATGTCAATTATAATTTCTTATATTCCCGATGTCCATATTTCCCATAATCTTACCTTTTCTATTGATTTTTATAGACAGAGTAACACCGTGGGGTACATGCTGAAGCGGCACCTACAGTTTCATAGAACGAGTGGAATAGTTTGATAGAGTTTCAAGGAAAAACATTACAATGTTCGAAGCACAAGATACGATGAGCAACAGGCAAGTGCTGAAAATCAAAACAGGAACCGGGCAGCAGTTTTCACTGATTTGAGGTGGTAGAACTTCGACTCGAAGGTGAGAGCAACAAATGTATCCTCTTATATATGAATTGACGAGTAGTAGAATCATAAAATTTCTATAACGATATGAACTATGCGACTCAGGAAACGATGTAATTAAGTTCCTAATGTACAACAAATGTTCTTTTGAAAACATTCATTTCCTGTAATTTCTTTCATCGCATTTTTCCATAATGTTTCGTCTTCGAATTTCTATCATTTTAAAATCAATTAAACACTATCAAACTAGCTAAACAGTCGAAAGAATATAACAGCTACCACCATTTCGATAGTATGTCCGCTATCAAAGTATCACGTATATTTCGCTGATCACAGCCGAATCACATAGTAGTTAAAAGGGTTTTCCTTCATTTCTAACTGCCAATTTCGAGCCCTGACTACGCCTGGATTTGAATTATATTCGATTTTATTGCGCAATGAAATTCATTCTCATAGCCGAGAACTCGTGTTTGCAGAAAAACGTTATAGACGGAAATAAGAAGGTTGGTGCCTTACCCTGCCTGTAGAACAAAAAGCAAATTCGCAACTTGTATTATTGATTCCTCTGCTGAAACCAGGAAAGTGAAATACCATTCTGTCTAGTTTTCAATAGCAGAACCTTTTCTACAAGTTGCAAAAGCAGTTGATTTTGTGATCTAGATTCCAATACTTTCTTAACATTTTCGATGTGATGTTCATTCAGTAGGAGCGATATGAAAATACCACTGGCTGGATTCCACGCATTCTCATGTTATTGTGCATGGCTTTTTTGGATTTAAGATGGCAAGATGGGCGTCTGATGCACGAGAGTCCGCAAAATAGCTCGTACCAGCAGTTTCAATTTTTCGTGGTATGCCGTCATACATTATATTAATAGCAATAATGGCAAATTTGAAGATAATGTACGAGTTCTGTAGCACGGAACGCCATTTCTACAATTGCAATAATATAACTCGATTCACATTCAAGCAAAAGTCAACAAGTCTGTATTACTGTGAAATCAGAGAGATCTCCTCTTCCGATAGGTTATGTGTTATGGATTAATGAACACTGAGAAAATTTCAAGCCCTAGTACTCATACGTTTTTATGATTTACTACATGAAATGCTTAGCTTAATCATTAAATTGAGATCATGAACAGCAAAGAAAAGGTTTATCTCAGCCTCAGTTCCGAAAAGACTATATGAATTGCCTTGACATTGAATTAATATTGCAAAGCTCGCAGTGTCTGGAGTCACAAATGGAATACATCCACTGAGCACCGAAAAAATCATCTGAACAAATTTACTGAACCATAAATGAGAAAATTAATCAAATAGAACCACTTTTTTGTTATTACTATACAGATTTGTTCCATACATCTTTATCGATTCAAAAATAATCGCTTTGCTGTCAATAGGTCTTGAGTGCTTACTTAGATGTTATTTGTCAATATCAGTACCAGCGTTCATCCACAATTTTCAATTCATTACGGTAATTTCTGATGTCAATTTCGTTCAGAGTATATTTTATTATTTAAAATAGAACATATAATTGAAACGAGTCATCGAATTCTGGGTTCAGAATTCGGCTCCATTGCTACTGAAACACGGATATCGATTTTTGGTTGAGTGCATATCGCAGGCATTTCATGATGTTATTATTTTATATTTCAGCGAATCTGCTGTTCGAAAAATTCCTTTAAGAAACGAAGGGGTTGTGTGTAAATTGAGTGTATCAAGTTTCCCAAGAAAGGGAGCGCAGCTTCGCTTAGATTATTTTCTTTTCGGATACAGTACGATTTCAACAAGATTAAGAAGTCGCACTTCAATCAGCTCGTTCTTGAACACTATAAAATTTTTAGCCGTGGAGGACAATTCAATTTATCGAAGAGCAGACAAAATTTATCTTGCCGCAGTACACTAAGTACAGTAATTAGTGATGGTACTGAGCGGAGAGTTCGTTATATGTAGAATGATTTCGAATTATCAATTACATTACCAGAATGGGAAGTGGTGGGAAAATATAATTCGTCTAGGAAAAGCATGCAAACATTTCTTGTACACTTCAACTCGTAATTAATAATTCGAAGATTCCTTTTTCAATTACCAGGCGATTCAAAATTTTATGTAGTCCGTGGTCCTCGTTATCCTATGCATTAAACATTAAATTTATACTGCTGGGCTCTAATTAATTTTTGGTTCCATGTGCGTCATTTCCATTCCATTACATACAATTCATATATGGTAATGAACATTGAATTTATTAAATTTCGTTTGAATTTCGCATGTGACAACGTACTATCTAACTATTGTCTACAATGAATTTGATTGGCGATGCCGAAGGAGGTCTCTCCCATTTTTCTGCCATAAAAATTTATCCTTTTATTATACATTTCTATTCCGCAAACCTTGCATCAATTGTAGACTGATGTCGATTGTAACTTTGTTTATACAGATTCGAGAAGAGAATAATGGTTCCTCATAGTTCTTGTAGGAAAAAGTAAGTCATTGTGCGTCTTCATCGCAGAATTGTTCATCGCAATGTGTACGTACCTACTGAACAAAATTGAAAACAACGAGCCTGCTGTGTGCCAAATGACGGGCATTTGGTTTCCGAATCGAATTCCGGAGAAGTTTCATGTAAAGGGTACGCACGAGTGAAAATATGCAAGAAAGTCCGAAACGTACCATTACATACGGTATATATGTTTGTCGAATAGGGCTGAGTGGGAATAGACGCATATTTGGGCTGAGTACATGACAGCGGTGAAAGTTTAATGGAAGTGCGACCCAAGAAAGAAGCGAAAAGGAACAACTTTTTCGGGCGAATTCCGCCTGGCACAGACCCAGTCGGACTGCTGATAGCAGAGTGGACGGGAATTGCTAAGAGCACACTCGACCCACTCTGTCGCCTCTGTATCTGCAAGTCACACGGGAGGTCCTTTCGGAGATATCCAAATTCTGGCTTCGGGCCAGTGGTCTCACCTCATTCAGCTGGCTCGCAAGGCATTCTGTCTTACCACTATGCGGCCGCAGCCGTGTAAAAGGGATCACGAAAAATTAAGGGTATTTCTGTATATCATATTATCTGTACGTAATGCAGTGTAGTAATAGGTCACCTAAATTAATAGTTGTACAATCTGACGATGCTAATTTGTACTCAACCGAAATTTGAAGAATGACACGAAATAAATCGAGCAGTTCGTATCTTAGACAAATGAAATGCTTTTCCTCTTTGTAACAAACTATGGGTGAATCGCGTCTTCTTCTACTGAACGAAGCTAAATCCTACATACAACAATGTTGTCGAAACTTTCCGAAGAATGTACGGCACTATCTCGTTTCCGATCCTGAATTTACTAATATCCTGATAACGAAAGGGAAAAAAGTACGATGAGAGCTCCAACCGAGTTCAAAAAGAGTTCGAAACGCACTGCGAGATTGTATGAATAGCCTTGATATGACTGCAAAAAGTGCGACCAACACCTTATTTTCTTGTGGATTTTGTACCAATGATGCACTTAAAAATATCCTATCGAACCAAAAATCTGTTCTTTACAAACGGCTTGTATCACTGAAAATCCATGGGCCTCTGAACCCACATGAACTAGTAGCACTCTTGATGATGCGAGAATATAGTGAGCGTAACATTCAATTTTTAGAAAGTTCTTCGGTGGGGTGCCGAGCACAAAAATGCTTCGAAAAGCTCGATGGAAATTATTAAGTACTATGCCTACAATACAGAATTTATCGAAGACTAATTCAGAATGGGTTAATCAAATTCCAGGCCGGTTTATTTTAAACTACGTAGATGATCGCCACATTTATTGTGCTGTTTTGGATGTCAAAACTGCAGTGAAAAACTTTCTGATTAATGCTCATGAATTTCAGAATTTTCCTACACCACCAGACCTTCCATTGATTGACATAGGCGAACTACGATCTACAGTTGTGTTCCAGATTTCGATTGATGGTGGTTGTGGGTGAACAAAAATAGTGGGAAGATTCACATGGAAAATCAAAAGCAAAGCACGGTTTATATAATCTTATTAGGTGAAGCGATTGAAATAAGTGAGTTTTATGGTGATCTGAGTCAATGATTTTCTAGAGTAGAAGATGATTTGTCTACGCTGATAAGCGAATGTGTTAAGATTTACGGGAGAACATTCAAGTTCCTATGACATTTGGTTGCTGATATAAACTTCTAATATTCGATGTTTAGAATGTTCGGTGCAGCAGGAAAGTATCCTTGTGCATGGTGTACAGTATCATTGTGTAGCATAGATAAGCTTCCAGAAGACGTTCCACTCAGTGAATCTATGAAACGGCCTCCTATCATTAATATGGAAGGCTCTCAGACCGATAAATCTTGGCAGAAGAAAGGAACTAAAAACGTATTCTCGATAACAAGTAACTTTGAAGATCGGAGGCAAAAGATACTGATTGTACCACCTACTCTATAGCTCGGAATAGCGAACAAAGTACTTGAGTGTTCGACAACATTGTTTCGTATTTGAACAATGGATTCGACATTGTTGATACCGATAGATGTGTGTTCAATGAATTACTATGCTGGTCACTAGCAAAAATTGGAGTACGACGTAGAAGTTATTACTCTGGAAAATTCACTCGCGCCCGTTGTACTACGTCTCGTTTCTTCTCCTGTGACCAGATGTTGAAGGATATGTGCCTTTACTTAATCTGTACCCAGGATTAATTCATTGACGTCTGAGCTTGTAAGAATTTCAGAACTTTACAATACTTCTAGTGATGAATCTCGCCGTGGTCTAGGATACTACATGCAATCTCAAGGAACTTGGACTGTGTCTATGATCGAACAATTCGATATAATAGCATCTGAATTCATAATCAGTTTGAGATCAGTAATTTGGGGGCCAGAGTTGTGAAAGAAACTTGTCACTAATCACAGTTTTTATGCTTTGCCCATGAGAATGACTAGGATTCATTTGCCTCTACAAAATGTTTCAAAATTTTTGAGGGCAGCCGGCTGTTGGGGAAAGTTGGGAGAGGAAGGGTTTGAACATTATCAGAGACAGAAACTTAACATCCGTACTCAACACTCTCAAAATACAGCTGCCACTTCGATAATATGCAACAAATTACAGTAGGGTTGGATTCGCAGCATTCCCATTTCTGCAGTTTTTCTAGCAGCTGGAGAAGGAAAGGCAAAACAAAATGGACCTCGATTTAAAAAGCGTAAATACTCGATAGAATAGTATATTGAAAAAGTGCCCTGCACAAAACACTGGGGTGAATCTTGTGGGAGGAATGACATGAAATCAAAAATGGTCATATCCCGTAGCCCCCTATGGCCGCATAGTGTTACGTAGCCGGGAGTTTACAGTGCTCCCGACGGAACAGCCGTTTTGCTGCAAATTAGAACTAGACAAAACTCCCGTAAATGTGCGAAGTGAAGAAGGTAATGACGAGGAACGGCTGGCCAAGGGCGAAGTGGGCCGTACCTTTATTCGTTAAACTGAGAACTGGAACAGTATTAGCTAAATTTCATTGCTTATCTGCAAGAGACGAGTAACGCTAGTTTTACGTGGCCATCGTAATGAAAGAGGAAGACTTCATACTTGGAAAAGGGCTGTATATTTGCCATGAAGAAAACAATTTCGAACTGAAGTACCTGGAGTGAAATCGTGTCATTGCGACTCCTTCTATATCTTTGAAGGAATATAGCATTGTACGGTTAATAAGCAGATCCGTTTGTCATTTCTCAATACTTTGGCT
>JAAUYH010199170.1_pt1 | contig 15047 bp, 14 predicted proteins | sample 7278061 | NCBI WGS metagenome assembly JAAUYH01 (sample SAMN14350203, study PRJNA611818) | marine sediment metagenome | isolation source: surface marine sediment (0.6m) | place: French Polynesia: Moorea | collected 2018-08
AATATCAGCCAGTAGGTGCGCCTATATTTCCTGATGATATTAGCTTGAGAAAATACCAACATAAAGCCGTTCTAAGTTGGTTACAAAATCGTGGCAGGGGTACGCTAAAGATGGCAACTGGTAGTGGAAAAACTCTCATTGCTTTAGCGATCGCAACTGAGCTTTATCAACAAATTGGATTACAAGTTTTATTAGTGGTTTGTCCTTATCGTCATTTAGTAAATCAATGGACAAGGGAATGTAGAAAGTTTAATCTTCAGCCAATTATCGCGATGACGCGGGTTGACAATTGGCAAAATAAATTATCAACGCAATTATATAATCTACGCACAAGCGATCGCTCTTTTCTAACAATTATTACTACTAATTCAACTTTAATCAATCAAGGTTTTCAATCTCAACTTAAGTATTTTCCTGCCAAAACTTTAATTATTGGTGATGAGGCTCACAATTTGGGTTCGGCTCGTTTAGAATCGAGTTTACCCCGTAATATTGGCTTGCGTTTAGCCCTTTCGGCAACTCCCGAACGACATTTTGATGATGAAGGTACGGACGCTTTATTAAACTATTTCGGTTCGATAATTCAACCAGAATTTACTTTAGCTGATGCCATCAAACAAGGGGCATTAGTTCCTTATTTATACAATCCTGTTTTCGTGCAACTCACCGCCTCAGAAGCGGTTAGATATGCCAAGCTAACTAAAAAAATTGGTTGGAGTTTAAATAAGAATCCCAACTGGGAACAAAACGATAATTTAACTGCTTTATTAACCAAGCGATCTCGTTTAATTGGTGCGGCGGCAAATAAGTTAGCGATCTTGAAAGAATTAATGGCAACCAGATTAGATACTAGCCATACTCTTTTTTATTGTGGTGATGGATATATCGAAGATTATACCCTTGCTTATCAGCGACAAATAGAAGCGGTTACTCACATTTTGGGTAAAGAATTAGGCTATCGAGTTAATACTTATACTACCGATACATCTTTAGAAGTAAGAGAAAGATTGCGCCATCAATTTGAATCGGGAGAATTACAAGGTTTAGTAGCCATTCGTTGTCTAGATGAAGGAATAGATATCCCCGCCATTAAAACCGCAATCATTTTAGCCAGTAGCAGTAATCCCCGTCAATTTATTCAGCGTCGCGGTAGGATTTTACGTCCCTATCCAGGTAAAGACAAAGCAACTTTATTTGACACCATTGTTATACCCCCTAACCTAGATCGAGAAACCTGGGAAGTAGAAAGAAACCTCTTGCGTAAAGAACTAAAAAGATTAATTACCTTTGCCGAATTAGCTACTAACGCAGAGGAAGCGATCGCGCTTCTTTTGAAGCTTCAAGAACAATATCAATTATAAATTAATTAGAATTGACAGTATTGGTTACTTCTTTACCTTTAATAATTTTTACTTCTGATTTATCTTGCTTTTGTTTGGCTTTATTAATTAATTCAATCATTGCCAATGGCGCACTTAAGGGCCAAATTGCAGCAGCAATAATCAATACTACCCAAGATGCTAAATGACTATTGCTAGTAGTTTTATCTTTAAGAAAAAATACTAACCAATAACAGAAAAAAATTATAGTACCGCTTAAATACCACATATCTATAAGATCTTATCGACTATTATTATCGATTCCAATCTAGCTTAACTTAGGTGTAGTTTGCTCAGTAATATTGACTAAATCTAAGTAAAATATTACTAAAGATGCATATTTTCTCATATGCCGATTGAGTCAGCGGTACACCGCCACGGGGCTTATAAAGGCGTGACGCAGGTTCACAAGGTCGCGGGGGGCGAATTCATTTCGCCCCTTCAAGACGACCGCGCCACAGCCCCTTGTAAAACGGAGCAGCGACCCCGCGTCGAACCCCTCTAAATCTCCCCACCCCCTATAAGTCCCCCTATAGGGGGACATCAGTTGAGCCTCTCCTTTCAGGAGGGAATGAGGGAGGTGGCGCAAACGTCCGACTTAAACTGCGCGGGAAACCCACGCAGTCGCGGACTTGGGAACGCGCTGCGATTCGGTGTCTGCGCTGACGGCATTCCGCAGTTGAAACTACAAGTAAAAATCCCACGGGTAGGTGCTTTCAGGTGCTATACACCATCCAGCTAAACCCCTGGGATTATCAATTTGTATAAGTTCTATAAAGAACTAAATTTTGAATTACTGGGCTTGAATTGTCTCTAGTTCAGCTTTAACTTTTTCGACTACATTTTCTGGTAAGGGTATATAACCCAATTCTTCAGCATAGGCTTGTCCGTCTTCGAGAGACCAATTAACTACATCTTTAAAAGCTTGAAGTTTATCGGGGTTATCGTAGTTTTCATATGCCAATAGCCAAGTATAAGTAACAATAGGATAAGAATCTTCTCCTTCAGGATCGGTGACAAAAGCTCTTAGATTCTCTGGTAATTCCGTTGCTGCTAGTGCTTTAGCTGCTGATTCGCCAGAAGGAGCAATATATTTACCTGCTTTGTTTTCTAAAGTTGCTACGGGAATGTTTTGTAGTTTGGCATAACCATATTCAATGTAGCCAATTGAGCCTTCTGTTTGTTTGATTTGAGCAGTCACACCTTCATTACCTTTTGCACCAACACCTGTGAGCCATTGTACGGTTTTGCCACTACCTACTTTCTTTTCCCATTCAGGACTGATGGCACTGAGGTGTTTGGTGAATACCCCTGTAGTGCCACTGCCGTCGGAACGATAAACTACGGTAATTGAACTGTTGGGTAATTTGGCATCGGGATTGAGTTTAGCGATGGCAGGATCGTTCCATTTGGTTATTTTGCCAAGCAGAATATCTACATATACTTGGCGAGAAAGTTGTAGATTATCTACCCCAGGTAAATTGTAAGCTAAGACGATACTGCCAGCAGTCATGGGTAATAAGGCTACTCCTCGATCAACTGCGGCGATTTCTTCATCTTTCATAGCTACGTCACTAGCACCGAAATCTACAGTACCCTGAGTAAATTGTTCGACTCCAGCACCACTACCAACAGATTGATAAGTAACTTGAACGTTGGTATTTTGTTTGTTGTATTCAGAAAACCAGCGTTGATATAAAGGAGCGGGAAAACTAGCTCCAGCACCAGTGAGAGATACTGATTTACCACCTCCAGAAGTGGAGACAGTTTCAGAACCTCCACAACCAGTCAAACTAAGAGTAAGAGCAAGTACGGGAGCTAGCCATACTTCTTGTTTGGAAAATACTGTATAAGCCATATGTAACGTATTGTACTGTTAGTAAAATGTTTGAAGTTTAAATTAGTAAAAACTTGTCTTGCTGCAAGTTCTCTTAAGAGCGATCGCGTTTTCTTTGATTAATCAACCACAGATACCCCACGACAATTTATCTTTTTGTGATTATTTTTGGGTGAACATCAAGTAAACGAAAGGTTAACAAATGATTATGTTTAACCAATACAAGCTATTTGCTAGGTAGGCTAATGCTTCATAAAAAAAAGATTAAGGTAGGGCGTATAATACCCTACCTTAACTTTAAGAACTACATAACTAACTTCTTAGATTAGAATTTGAACGTAGTACGAACTACACCAACCACAAGAGTGTCATTATCTTCATTGTGGTCGGGATTTATGACAACGTAAGCACCAGGAGTAATTAAGATATTGTCGTTGACAGGGAATTTATACAAAGCTTCGATTAAGAAAGAAGTATCTTCATCTTCGTCAACATCATCAGAACTTAATTTAGGAGGCACACCACCAGCTACACTCAATACAGAACCTTCTTTGAGTAAGTCTAAGAAAGAGATGTTAGCAGCGACAGTCCAGATATCACCTTCTGCATCACCATCTGCTTCATTAGCCAAGGAGTATCCACCCCAAGCAGCGAGAACAATTCTTTCGCCAAGCTCAAAGTCAGCACCTAAACCAAATTGGTCGGCAGTAGTATCAACTTCGCCGAAAGGACGTTTAGCAGCACCACTTACCGTACTTCCAGACAGGTTGACATCTTCTTCAGTTTGGAAAGAACGAACGTAGGTAGCAGCTAAGTTTATTCTTTCAGAAGGAGAATACTGAACTTGTCCCCCAGCACTAAAAGAACCGTTAAATAAACCTGCTCCTTCGCTAGGATCGGCTGCACCGCCTTCACCATCACCTAAATAAAGACCAGAAACAGTTAATTTATCTTCGATGAGTTCGGCATTGAAACCCGCACCAGCACCTTCTGTACCACGGAAAACTAAGGGATTACGACGGTTGAAACGAGATAGAGCACCGGTACCACTACTTTCTAACAAAGGGTTGCTGACATCGAAAATATCATCTAAGTCTAAACCTGCTGCACCGACGTAAGCTTTAACTCGGTCTGTTAGAGGAAAACGATAGTAAAGATCGCTAACTTCTATGTTGTTGCCATCTTCACCTGTAAAAGCATCGAAACCAACACGAGTGGAGTCAGTACCAGTAACATCAGAGCGGAAACCCTCGACATTACCAGCTTCTAGTCTAACGCGCAAACGATCTTTTCCGTAGAAACTACTGTCGAAGTTTAAACGAACTCGATCGCTGAAAGTAACTTGAGAATCAATTTCATCAGGAGTATTTCCATCATCATTGAGGTCTTCAGTTGTTTCATCGCCAAACACTTGTCCTACGGCAAAAATGACTTCACCGTTTAGCTTGGTAGTAGTAGAAAATTGATTGTCTTCTAAGAAAGCTGTACGACTTTCAATGTTATCGATCCGTCCCCCAAGGGTAGCTAGTTCTGCTTCAAACTCCTGAGTAAGACGATTAATAGTATCTAAATCTTCTCTGAGAACAGACTCAGAAGAAGCGATCAAACGCTCAATTTGGTTCAAACAAGAGTTTAAACCAGCAGCAAATTCATAACGGGATAGGGGTTGATTACCGCGATAGGTCTGGTTGGGAAAACCAGCAATACAACCGTAACGGTCTACCAAACTACGCAATGCTTCATATGCCCAGTCTGTAGGAGATACGTCTCGAAGTTGATTGACGTTAGTTACCTGAGACATAGAATTGCCACGGTTGACTCTTTGATAACTATTAATTTTTTCTAAAGTTTCGTCAACTGAATTGTTAGCATTTGCTTCAGTTGATGCTGTTTGCGCGATCGCATTATTAGTAGTAAATAAAGAAGCAGCAACAATAATTGGGGCTACTTTCAATGTTTGCCAAAATAGTTTAGTCATTATGTATCCTCTCACACCTAAAATAGTTAACCTTGATAAAAGGTATTATTGGTAACTTTTCAGTTTCACTGTTTATGTTACCCAATAATTCGACCAGTATAGTCCACCATTAAAAATTTTTATTAACTAAAGGTGACATTTACTCAATTGTCTGTTTGTCATTTCCAGCCATGGCAAATTATGTAGACAATCAGGGTCACTTTCACGAAGTGAACGCCAGCCTTGTGGTTTTAAAAGTCAGCATCACCAGGGAAAATTCCAGGCGTTTATGACTAACTAGACTGGGTACTATTCGCAATTTGCCCAAATACTCGATCTTGACCCTCGAGTATTGTTAGTAACTTTTTAGCTCTAAAGCTTATGTTACCGAATAATTTAACCAACACGAACTACTATTAGTAATTTTTATCAATTAACAAAGAAATGTTCTCAGTTAAGATTGAATCATAATCGAGAAAGCTGATAAAATGATCGAGCTTTAGTAATCTTTAAGTTAAATTTGAGTTAAAAGCGGGCGTGATAAAAGTTAATTAACAGACGAGAGTAAAAATCAGTATCAATTCCTTTGTCCCGTAACAATATAAGACACTCGCTGACCAATATTGGTGGCGTGATCTGCCATTCTCTCTAAATGACGAATAATTAATCCTAATAAAAGAATTGGTTCGACTACTCCTTTGATGTCTCTTTGAGATGCTAAGACTTGATATATTCGTTCGTAGGCATCATCTACTACGTTGTCTAATTCTTTGACTCTCGATCCTGCGGTTGCATCTAGATCGGCTAAAGCTACTAAGCTGGTTGCTAGCATTAGTTGAGCGTGTTCGGACATCAGAGCAATTTCAGCGAGAGTGGGATGGGGGGGGTATTTAATCAATTTAACTGCCATTTCAGTCAAATCTTGACCATAGTCTCCAATCCTTTCTAAATCTCGTACTAATTGCATAAAGGCACTTAATAAACGTAAATCTTGAGCCACAGGTGCTTGTAGAGTCATTAAAGTGGCACAGTCTGACTCAATTTGACGATAATAAGTATCAATATGTTTTTCTACAACGATAATTTTTTTAGCTGCATCTAAATCGCGATCGAATAAACATTGATGGCTTAAACGAAAAGACTCCTCCACTAAAGTACCCATGCGCAAGACTTCTTGCTGGACTCGCCGTAAAGAACGTTCTAATTGATTAACATCCGAGCGATTGGTTTGAGATGATAAACTCACTGATTATAAAAAAAGCAGATATTTAAATATAGTTCGTATAAATATATTCATAACAAGAAAAGTTGATTATTTTCTAAAGAAATGTATTGCTTGTAACCAAATGAGCTATTTTATTTTATTTTCTGGTTTATCTAAAGGCAGTATAATTTTCAACCAAGCTCCCCCCATTTGGGGATGATTGCGAGCCTCAATTGAGCCTCCGTGAGCTTGAACGATTTGCTGCACAATCGCTAGTCCCAAGCCGCTACCATTATAATTAATCAAGTTATTTTTTTGTTGTTGTCTGGTTCTAGATTTATCGCCGCGATAAAGCCTCTCGAAAATATAAGGTAAATCGGAAGCCGCAAAACCGATTCCCGAATCAATTACGTCAATTATTATCGACTGAGTTTCGGTATTATTTGCAGATGGTTGGGGTGTAACTTCTACAAAAACTGGTTTTTGAGGGGGATTATGTTTAATGGCATTATCCAAAAGATTGAGAAACACCTGAATTAAACGGGATTTATCAGCTTGAATATAAACTGGGTTTACTCCAGAGTAGGATAAAGTCACCTGTTTTTTTTTGGCAATTGGTTCTAAAGTCTGCCAAACAGACAAAATTAACTGATGTAACTCGATCGCTTCGTATTTTAAAGAACTATGGGGTGAAGCTTCTAATTGAGCCAAATCTAACCACTCTTGGACTAATTCAATCAAGCGGTTAGTTTCTTTTAACATCTTTTCTACCCAACTGCGTTCGGGATTTTGCAAACGTCGCAGTAGGTTTTCAGCTACTAAAGAAATCGAGGTTAAAGGAGTGCGAAGTTCGTGGGTAAGGTCGGAAAAAGTGCGATCGCGAGACTTGGAGAGTTCAATTAGTGGTTGGCGATCTAACAAAAAAATTCCTACTTGTCCCTTGGGTAAAGGAAATCCATAACCCTTAAGAGCTACTGATTCTACGGTTTTAGTAAATGTATAAGAAGGATTGCTGCTGCTACGATCGGTTTGAGGAGGAATATAACGAGTAAAGAAATATACCCATTCTTTTTCTTCTGGTTGTTGAGATTTGCGGGTTTGTTCGATCAGACGATCTAGTTCGTAGGAACGAACTAATTCCAGTAAAAGTCTTACTCTGACAGATCTACGACTATCGATTCTCAGTAAAACTCGTGCCTGTTGATTGCAACCCAAAAGTTGATTTTCTCCATCCACCTGTAGATACCCTATGGGAGCTTGTTCGATTAAATCTTGCCAGATTTTACGATTGGTTTCTAATTGTTTTCTTTGGCGGTCAAGTTCGCTCAATTCACGACGAATCAAGGAATGCAAAGGTAAGGATATGGCTAGATCGTCTTCTAGAGAAAAAGACGTTAGGGTTTTTTTTAACTGTTGCTTAAATCGATATTGCTGACCGATATAGATTCCAAGTCCAATGGTTAACCCCAGAATAAACTCAATACCAGCCATCAGTTGTTAATTCCTAGTGAATACAAAGTGTAAATAACTAAGTTGGGGAAGATGTCAATTACTAACAATTCCCGACCACTGAACTTTTTTTTCTTGGGTACGACGATAGGAAAAAAAGCGATCGCTGTGTTGATAAGTACAATAAGGAGCGATCGCAATTTGTTGGGGACTAATTCCTAGTTGTTCGAGTTGAATTTTATTAACTCGGCGGACATCTAAACGCACTTTTTGCGGGGTACTATCTTCTAAAACAGGAGAATTATCTAACTGTTTTAATGCCTCTACAATTGCTGATTCTGTCTCGACTTCAGCATCAGGAATGATACTAGCACCGACTTCAGCCGCCACCGTTTCTGCTACTTGATAAACCTCTCCTGCGATCGCAGGTCCCATAGCAATGCGAAGATCGTCTAAGTCACTTCCCATCTTTACCAACAAAGCGATCGCTTCTAGGACAATTTTTTTAGCTGTACCCCGCCAACCTGCATGAATTGCGCTCACTCTTCCTGTTGCTACATCCCCAATGAGTACCGGATTACAATCGGCACTAGCGACCCAAACCGCTTGCCCAGTCCCATCGGTAATCATACCATCGCCATCAGGATAAGAGTTTTCTCTGGTAAGGCTTTGAGCCAATTCGATCTCTTTGGGGGTTAAAACTCGATCTCCATGTACTTGTTTGACGCGGTGTACCGACCCGTTGGGATTTAAGATTGGGGTTAATTGCTCTGGAACACGAGGGAAAAATTTTTGAGTGAAAAATCCGTGTTGCCAATCTTTTAACAAACTACAAGTCAAATAAGGCAATCCTTCCCAGTCAGACCATTGCCAATGAGAATCGATCGCTTTTGCGGAAGAAACAACAGAATTAGAAACCACCTTATTACCGATTATTGCTTACTGTTAACTTCATCTTAGTGCGTCGAATTGCGGAACTTGTTTCCGCAATAGGAGACGCAGTGATTTCACAAGGCTCGTTCAGATATCTATAGCTCTAAAGGAAATATCTGAACGAAGATGATGCTATCTCTAGCAGTAGTCATATAGGTTAAGACAACCAGATTTTCTGAAATCATTTCTATACATCAATTTTACTGTCTTGGCGAGCTAACCATAGCGTCTCATGCCAACACTGATTCTCGCCACTTCTGACCTCTGACTTCTGCTATATAACTCTCCTTGTGGTTTTAGTTTGATTCTGCAACTACATACATTTTGGTTTCTGCTACGTATTTCCAAGCTATACCTTCAGGGTCTTTACTTTGACTCCATTCAGCAAAATCCGCATCGGATTTGCGTCTGCCTACAGTACTAGAATTAACATCTAAACGTTTAGCTAGTTCGGCTTGAATTAAACCTTGACTGGTATCAATGGGTCTGATTTCAGCTTCATCTAAGTCTGTAGTTGCTGCCTCTGTTTCTGTTTTGGGTTTAGTTAACTGAGCTACCGCCGAAGAGTGAGCCACTGCTGATGCCTCAGTTGCTTTCTGACTTTGTTGTTCTTTGGCTAACTGAGCAATTCCTTTAACAGATAATTTTTTGTTATCTTGAGCTGCTAACTGATAGTTCAATATTGGCTCTGTGTCGGAATCGTCAAGAATATCGCTGTGATCAAAAATACTACCCAAGGCACTGGCGGTAGGAAAATAATAAACTACGCCTTTGTCTTTAACTTTTTTGGGTTGTATGCCGTATTCATCGGATTTACGAGTTAAAAAAGCTGTTGCGTCTCTGGCACTTAAGTTAGCTTTTACTGACAGGTCTACAGGAGTGAGATATCCCTGATTTTCTTTAATCAGTTGATTAAAATAGGTATCGTACTGCTCGCACCATTTGCGCCATTGATAATTTTGCCAAACCTTGAAGCCTGCAATTAACACTGCTAGTAGCAAGAGTAGGGGCCAAAGCTTGTACAAAATTACAACTGCGAATGCAAAGGGCAAAATGAGAATAATGCCAGCAGAACCAGTATTCAATACTTTTCCAGTCATAGTTGTGATTGCAATTTTTTACTCAATTGGTTGCAATTATGTCTTGCATAGTTTGTAATTGCCAATGTTAAAGCAAATTGCGCATGCTAGCACATAACTAATGCAAAGATTTAAGAAAATTCTAAATTGTTGCAACAAGGTTCTGCAACTCAAGACGTTGCAACATGGCTTTACGTGCTGCAACAGCCAGGGAGTCTTCTAATTTAGGTAGTTTGACATCTTGCTGATATTTTCGTTGCAGAGCTTTTTGAATCAACCAGTCAGCAATAAACGGATTTTTGGGTAATAAAGGTCCATGGGAATAAGTAGCGATCGCATGATGATAACATGCTCCTTCCATGCCGTCTTCCCCATTGTTACCATAGCCTTTAATTACCTTGCCTAAAGGTTGGACGCTATTTAAATAAGTCCTTCCTCCATGATTTTCCAAGCCAATGACGATTGGTTTTTCTCCTAGCATGGCTTGTAATTCTTCAGCGATAGGAGAGGCGGTAATTTCAAAAACTAAATTACCAATACAACGAGGTGCTTCGATACCAGGATGTTTGCTCACCATATCTAGTAACCCTAAGCCTTGGATTTTTTGTCCCTTAGCGGGTTCGTAATAATGTCCTAGCAGTTGAGGAGAACCACAGGTAAACACTCCAGGCGTACCTGTTTCTAGTTTGGTTTGCAGAGCTTTGGCTTTTGCTCCCTGTAAGTCGCGCATCACAATTTCTTGTTGACGGTCTTGCGCTCCACCACCGACTATTATGTCAACATTATCGAACGCTTCAATAGGAGTTTCTCGTTTTAGGGGAACAATTGAAACCTGGATATCTCGCCACTGACAGCGACGTTGCAAACAAATAACATTCCCGCGATCGCCGTAGGTACTCATCAAAGTTGGATAGAGCCAGCCAATTGATAATTCCATGAGTAAAGAGTAGAGGGTCAAAAGTAAAGAGTAACAACTCCCAACCAATTCAGCACCTTTTATCCCTTTTTGACCGCTGACCGTTAGTCACTTTTGAAGAAATTATTAAAAATAGTTAAACTGTTTGTGAATAATTTTTAATCGTATCGAGCGACCAATTCTTATCTATATATCGAAGTACCATTAGCGCGAGTAGGATTTATCGCAATGAGTGTTACGCCCACGGTAGTTAAAGACAGAGCTAACCAAACTATTAGGAAACATTATCCTAACTACAAAATTATCGTTCTCAACGACGACTTTAATACTTTTCAGCACGTTATCGACTGTCTGATGAAGTATATTCCGGGAATGGATGGCGATCGCGCTAGAGAATTAACTAACCAAATTCACTATGAAGGTCAAGCATTGGTTTGGGTAGGACCTCAAGAACAAGCTGAATTATATCATCAACAACTAAAACGGGCAGGTTTGACCATGGCACCATTAGAACAAGCTTAATCAATAAACAACGAATAATTAATAATGATTAATGAGTAAGTCTTCTGACGGTAGGTTAGTTTGGAATCATTCGACTCATCTTCCTGGTTTAATTCCCGTGTTAGAGAAGTTAGTTGACTGTGATGGTATTGGTACAGTTACTCCGGGTAGAATTAAATCTGTGAAAGGTCGCTGTCCTCACATGAAGTTAAGAGTTTCTGTACCCATAAGGGGCGGTTATAAAATTATTGCTCGTCAGGGAAAAACCGTCCAAGAAGTTTTTGTGTTAACTGCAATGGAACAAAAAGAATTAGAAAGAGCGATCGCCTATTCAATGAACAATGAACAATAAACCTCTTGGGAAAGTTGCGATCGCTCTTTAGATTATACTTTCGCCCATAGGTCTAGTTAAAATTATTCGTTTGAAGTGACAACTTGAAGCTGATTAACATTAATCTGGATCTTTTCTGGAGTTGTTTCTGTTGCGATTTCTTCTGGATGCTGCGACTCAAAATCAACTACACCTGAGATTTCAACAGTTGTATTAGGATTGTAGGGAAAATTTTCTTCTTGAAGCTCGATTGTAATCTTTTTTGTTCCATCGGTGAAAATATAGTCTGTTTCGCCTTGTTCTTGTCCAATAATTTGGCCACGTAAGATCACTTCTTGTCCTTCAACGGGATTATCTAAAATAGAAGAAACAGTAGCTATTTTGGTTTGACTCAAAGCATTGGCGCAAACTATAGAATTAATAGCTATCAGAGTGAAAACTGTATTGATTCTCTGCATATTTATCATTACTACCAACCAAGTATCGAGCTAAATTTGGTGGGAGGAAATACTCTCGCTCAGAGAGTATATTCCATTCCCGTGTTGACTCAAACTTTTAATTGTGCGATCGCCTTAACAATGCGATCGCTTATTTTGAGCTTTAATTATTTAAGAATATACAATTAATTGCGTCAAACTACTTATCAAATTCAACCAAATCGACTTATCTTATCTGAATAACAATTTTTGAGTTCTTTGTTGCTTTAATGCAAAAGAATTTGAGGCTCGCTAACATAATTATTGTTAAGCAATGTTAAAGAAACAATGAATCAGACTAATAACCTTAACCTAGAAACCAGCGATGTAGTAGTAATTGGTAGTGGTGTTGGTGGTTTATGTTGTGCCGCAATGCTAGCTAAATATGGTTTTCAAGTAACTGTCTGCGAAAGCCATTCTATTGCTGGGGGTGCTGCACATAGCTTTGAACGGGATGGCTATAAGTTTGATTCAGGTCCTTCTCTTTATTCGAGTTTGTCTCATTCTCCTTCTAATAATCCTCTCAGACAGGTATTAGATGCTATAGAAGAAGATATTGAGTGGGTAAATTACGATGTTTGGGGTTGTCGTCTTCCAGAAGGAGATTTTGATGCTTATGTAGGTGTAGATCATTTCTGTGAGGTGTTAGAAAGGCTGCGGGGAAAGGATGCAGTTAATCAATGGCGTAAGCTTCAGGCAGAAATGAAACCCCTTGCTGGAGCAGTTAATGCTATGCCGAGCGTGGCGATGCGTTTCGATCTGGGTGCGGTAATTAGTCTAGGTCAATATTTACCTGCTACCGTATGGCATCTGCCGAATATTCTCAGGTTAACGGGGTCATTTAGCAACATCATGGACGGTATTGTCCGAGATAAGTTCGTGCGTAACTGGCTAGATTTACTATGTTTTTTGTTATCTGGATTACCTGCTAATGGTACTGTTGCCGCAGAAATGGCCTTTATGTTTGCTGAGTGGTACAAACCAGGAGTTAAGTTAGATTATCCCGTTGGTGGTAGTGGTGCGATTGTTGATGCTTTGGTAAGGGGGTTGACTAAAAAAGGTGGGAAGATTTTATATAATGCCCATGTTGAAGAGGTTTTAGTAGAAAATAAGCGCGCTGTTGGGGTACGTCTGGGAAATGGTAAAGAAATAAAAGCAACTAAAGCCGTAGTGTCTAATGCTTCGATTTGGGATACTCTGCCCTTATTACCTCAAGGTGCATTACCCAAAAGCTTTATTACCGAAAGAGAGGCTACTCCAGAATGTGAAAGTTTTATGCACCTACATTTAGGTATTGATGGGGCTGGTTTGCCAGATGATTTAAAGTGCCATTACATTATCGTTAATGATTGGGATAAAGGTGTAACCGCGCCTCAAAATGTCGTAGTAGTTTCAATTCCATCAGTATTAGATCCCTCTCTTGCCCCTGCTGGCAAACATACCATTCATGTTTATACTCCAGGTAACGAACCTTACTCAATTTGGCAAGGAATGGATCGTCGTAGCGAAGCATATGCACGACAAAAACAAGCCCGCGCCGCAATTATGTGGCAAGGTTTAGAACGAATTATCCCCGATATTCGCGATCGCACTGAAGTAACTTCGATCGGTACTCCACTAACCCATCAACGCTTTCTCCGCCGCCATCATGGTTCTTATGGACCTGCTATCCAAGCTGGAAAAGCCTTGTTTCCTGGTTCGACAACACCTTTATCTGGCTTATTATGCTGTGGTGATTCGACTTTTCCTGGTATCGGTATTCCTGCCGTTGCTGCCAGTGGCGCGATCGCAGCTAATACAATTGCACCGATTAATAAGCATCTGGAAATGCTGCAATCAGTAATTATTCCTTCTTGCTAGTCTTTGAGAAGCCCTTAGTTTCTATTTTGCATTTTATAGTTTTAGGATATAGTCAGCGCGAGTTATTGAATCAATTTACAAACAAACATACAGTTACATGCAAAAAGCCATTTATCGTATTTTAGATGCTAATTTAGACCGAGCCAGGGAAGGATTGCGGATTGTCGAAGAATGGTGTCGTTTGGGTTTAAATCATCAACCATTAGCTGAAGAATGTAAGCAAATACGTCAAGAATTAGCTCAGTGGCATAGTTGGGAACTTCGTCAAGCAAGAGATACCCCTGGTGATGTAGGAACTGAATTATCCCATCCTCAAGAGGAAGTTAGAGAAAGTATCGAACAGTTATTACAGGCTAACTTGTGTAGAATTCAAGAAGCCTTAAGGGTTTTAGAAGAATATGGCAAACTATATCAACCGCAGATGTCCGCAGCTTGCAAACAGATGCGCTATCGCGTGTACACCATTGAAAGTAATTTATTAAATAGTTATCGCCATCAACAATTACATAACGCTTATCTTTATTTAGTAACTTCGCCTTCTGAACAATTATTATCCGTAGTGGATCGGGCTTTGCAAGGAGGTTTAACTTTAGTTCAATATCGTGCCAAACAACTTGACGATCTGATTCGTTTAGAACAGGCTCAACAACTATGTCAATTGTGCCATCAATACGGTGCTTTATTTATTGTTAACGATCGCGTCGATCTAGCTATAGCTGTGGATGCCGATGGGGTTCATTTAGGACAGCAGGATGTTCCCGTGGCGTTTGCTAGAGAAATGCTGGGCGCGCAAAAAATCATCGGACGTTCGACGACTAATAAACAAGAACTAGCCAAAGCGATCTCTGAAGGTGCTGACTATGTAGGAGTAGGGCCTGTTTACGAAACCCCTACTAAACCAGGTAAATCTGCGGCAGGATTTGATTATATCAGCTATGCTGCTGCTAAATGTCCGATTCCTTGGTTTGCGATCGGTGGAATAGACAATAGCAATATTCATGAAGTTATAGCCGCAGGGGGACAACGAGTAGCAGTGGTTCGCGCTATCATGCAAGCAGAACAACCTAAGTTAGTTACTCGGCAACTATTAACCCAATTAGCTGGACGGTAACTATTGTCTTGATA
>JAAUYH010240207.1_pt1 | contig 15046 bp, 15 predicted proteins | sample 7278061 | NCBI WGS metagenome assembly JAAUYH01 (sample SAMN14350203, study PRJNA611818) | marine sediment metagenome | isolation source: surface marine sediment (0.6m) | place: French Polynesia: Moorea | collected 2018-08
TGTTTCGATTGCTAAAATTGTTGCCATCGTTTGATAAGTTTATCTAGAAGAATAAATTTCTTTATCGAAGCTTTACTCTTATAAGTTAAATGTAAACGAGTAAAGTTTTTTTTAGCGTACAAGAAAAATCTTGACGCTTTTGTGGAAACCATTATCTCCTGTAACAAAAGGAAACAAATCCATGAGAAGATTGTTTGCTTTAATTCTCGTAATTACTCTTTGGTTCAATTTTGCACCTTCTGCATCTGCTGATGTAGCAGGACTTACTCCTTGTGCAGAAACACCTGCTTTCCAACAGAAATCCCAATTTTTCCGAAACACCACTGACGATCCTGATTCTGGTGCAAAACGAGCAGAGCGTTATAGTGAAGCTCTTTGTGGTCCTGAAGGATATCCCCACCTGATTGTAGATGGTCGCTGGTCTCACGCGGGCGATTTCTTAATCCCTAGTATTCTGTTCCTTTATATTGCAGGTTGGATTGGTTGGGCTGGTCGCTCTTACATAATCGCTGTCCGCGAAGAGAAAAACCCTGAAATGAGCGAGATTATTATCAATGTACCTTTAGCTCTTGGCAAAATGTTTGCTGCTTCTACTTGGCCTCTATTAGCTTTTGGTGAATTTTCTAGTGGTAAATTAACTGCTAAAGATTCTGAAATCCCCATTTCCCCTCGCTAGAAATTGGCTTTAGTTTATTTTTTTAACGGAGAACTATTTTATGGCAGATCTACAAAAGTTTCTTTCCTCTGCTCCTGTGTTAATCATGGCTTTGCTTACCTTTACCGCAGGTATTTTGATTGAATTTAATCGTTTTTACCCCGACCTTTTATTTCATCCTTAAGTCCTAAAATTTAGGTTTGACCTAGGAAACTCTGTTTTTAACCATGTTGGTTTTTGGGTTTGCTATTTACTCCTTGTAAGCTCTTAAAACCAAGAACTCGCGATTACATCAAAGTTTTACACTAGCTTTGAATGCGATCGCGAGTTTCTATTTTGTTTGCTTCTATCACAATGAGAGTTAATCAGGATCGCAACGAATTTCTACCATAAAACCATCAGGGTCGTAAAAATAGACACCTCTTCCTGTGGGACGAGTTACGGGTTTACCTGCGATCGCAATATTATTTTGTCGCAACACTTCTACCGCATGATCGAACTGTTGAGGAGCGATATCAAAAGCGAGATGATTGGCGCGAGTAAATGCAATTTCTGGATTAGAGTCAGGAGGGGATAAATCAGGCTCCCAAAATAAATCTATTACTGTGCCATCATCCGTTATAAAGTTGGCGACTTTTCCTGCTGCGACTAACTTTACTAGGGTTTTGGGGACTTCTTCTCCTGTGAGTTCGTATAAACCGAGGATTCTACCGTAGAAATGGCGAGATGCTGCCATATCTTTCACATTGAAGGCGATATGATGCACTTGGCGTAAACTTCCTACTGCTAATCCTAGAGATTTAGTTTCTGGGTTACTGTTCATGATTTGCTCTTGCAAAAGTAAATCTTATCTTGTGAGCGGGAATACTCCCGTTCTAAAATCGAGCAGAAGCGAGATTTTTAGCGTTGAGATGAAAGCGAACGCGATAGCTTTACAATTTAGCCCAAAAATATTCATAAATAAAAGTTTTTGCTCGTTGTACAATAATTTTAACACCGAAGGAAAGGTGTCAAAAAGTTGGTGTGTTCGGCATCGGAAGACCAGTGTCATATTTCTACAGATGCAATTGTACCTAGCAAACTAAATAGTCAAAGTATAGGGTTCGAGCAACAAATCTTTTGCTCGGTAAAACTTTGAGAGAAAAGTTTGAAACCATATATTTTGCTCCAGGGCATGGAGTAGCAAGGATGAGCAACCTTGCTGTAAATAGCCTGTGGTGGCGATCTGACGGGGGCAAATGCGAGATATTCTAGGATATTGTTGACCATGAGTCTAGTTAAGAGCCGAACTGAGATAAGCAGGAAATCTAAACAGCGATGTTTGGAATCCCCCATTAGAATTGGGAGTGAGCCGAAGAGAGCGAACAAACAATTTAATGGTGGGAAGTGTCAATCTTCTTCATCGCTTTCTGAGTTTTCGATTGCCATAGGTACTAAAGCTACAGCAGCGATCGCATCATCGTCGTCGAGTTTCTGGACTCTGACCCCTGTAGCATTGCGAGATTGTAAAGAAATAGCGTTTACTAGTTGACGGATAATTATCCCTCGGTTGGTGACAATCATAAATTCATCTTCGGGGTTGACCACGTGAATTGCTGCTAGGCGGTCTGTTTTAGATTTGAATTTGATGGCTCGAACCCCCATACCAGCGCGGTTTTGTAAGCGGAATTTGGAGACAGGAACTCGTTTTCCATAACCGTTAGTGGTGATCGCTAGTAGCCAAGGTGCGAGACTGGCTTCTTCTGTAACTATTTCTTCTGTATCATCATCTTCTTCTTCATTGCCTTCTGCATCAATTATAGCTACGACTTGGGATGGTAAGATGTCCATGCTAATTAGTTCATCATCCCCTTTAAGTTTCATGGATTTGACTCCTTTGGTAGCTCTTCCTAAAGGTCGTAATTGCTGATGATCTACTTTAAAATGAATTGCCATACCATTACGAGTCCCAATAATGATGCTATCTTCGGCTTTGGCTAATCTTACCCACCTTAGTTCATCCCCTTCTTCTAGAGAGATAGCAATTAAACCATTAGAACGAATATTACTAAAAGCGGAGAGGGCGGTTTTTTTGATGTTCCCTTTGCGAGTTAACATTACTAGATATTCTTCTTCGGTGAACTCTACCACAGAAAGAACCGATGTAATTTTTTCTTCTTGGGAGATGGGTAACATCTGCACTAAAGGTGTTCCTCTAGCGGTGCGGGAAGCTCCTGGTATTTGGTAAGCAGGGAGAGAATAGACGACACCGCGATCGCTGAAAAAGAGTAAGGTATCATGGTCACAACAGGTAATGAAGTGTTCTATTACATCATCTTCTTTGATTTTGGCTGCTGCTTTTCCTCTAGTGGCGCGGTTTTGTGCGCCAAACTCACTTACAGGCATCCGTTTAATGTAGCCTTGTTCTGTGAGTAAGATAACAGCTTGTTCGTTGGCAATTAAATCAATATCTAGTAATTCTCCCTCTCCCTGGATGATTTCTGTGCGTCGGGGGGTAGCATGAAGGTTTTTGATATTGGTGATTTCTTCGATAATAATGGCTTCGATGCGTTCTCGTTTTGCCAAGATATCTTGATAGTCAGCAATCTTTGCTTGTAATTCTTCATGTTCTGCTTGGATTTTCTCAGCTTCTAATGCAGTTAGGCGACGGAGTTGCATCTGAAGAATGGCATCTGCTTGAACTTGAGATAAGCCAAATTGGTTCATCAATTCTTCTCTAGCTGTAGTAGTATCTGCTGCGTGACGAATTAACTCAATAACTGCATCAATACTATCTAGTGCAATTAATAAACCTTGTAATAGATGATCTTTTTCTTCGGCTTTTCTGAGTAGATATTGAGTTCGTCTGGTGATAGTAGTGACACGAAAATCAATAAATACTTGCAAGAATTGCTTGATAGTTAGTAGTTGGGGTTCTCCTCCTACTAATGCCAACATATTCGACCCAAAATTCGATTGGATAGGGGTTTGCTTGTACAGATTATTCAGAACTACCCTAGGATAAGCGTCTCGTTTAAGTTCGATTACAATCCGCATTCCATTGCGATCGCTCTCGTCTCTGATATTGGAGATTCCGTCAATTCTTTTATCGTTAACCAGATCCGCAATTTTCTCAATGAGGGAGGCTTTGTTAGTTTGGTAGGGAAGTTGGGTAATAATAATAGCTTCTTTTTCCTGTCCGCCTCTGGGATGGATAGTTTCTATCTCTGCTACACCACGCATTGTTATCGAACCCCGTCCTGTGGTGTATGCGTCTTTAATTCCAGATCTTCCTAAAATCTGTCCTCCTGTGGGAAAATCGGGACCTGGAATATATTTCATCAACTCCAGGTCAGTAATTTCAGGATTGTGAATTACTGCAACTGCTCCATCAATTAATTCGCCGAGATTATGGGGAGGGATATTAGTTGCCATCCCCACAGCAATACCAGAAGAGCCATTAAGAAGGAGTTGGGGAACTCTAGCAGGAAGTACTATAGGCTCTTGTTGTGAACCATCGAAGTTATCGGCAAAATCAACGGTTTCTGCTTCGATATCTCGTAATAAGGCATTAGTAGCTAAAGCTTGCAAGCGACACTCAGTATAACGCATCGCTGCTGGAGGGTCATTATCAATTGAGCCAAAGTTACCATGTCCGTTAATCAGGGGGTCACGCATGGAAAAGTCCTGCGCCATCCTGACTAAAGCATCATAAACTGCGGTATCACCGTGGGGGTGATATTTACCTAACACTTCCCCTACCACACGGGCGCATTTCCGAAAGGGGCGATCTGGGGTCAGCCCTAACTCGTACATCGCGTACAGAATTCGACGGTGGACTGGTTTCAGACCATCCCGCGCATCTGGTAAAGCTCGTCCCACAATTACGCTCATAGCATATTCGAGGTAAGAGCGAGACATTTCGTTACTTAAGTCTGTCGGGATAATCCTTTCCTGAGAAGAGGGCATAGGGTGAAAAACTCCAAAAACAAGCAATAAATCTAGCTATTGGCTAATAAATACAGTCATACCTCTTTCTGTAGCCAATAAAATTCGCTATAATAGCTTTTTTACCCTTAAATTCTACCATAAATTGTCGCCTCATGGCGCAACCGAAACCTTATGGAAACAAGGTTAAAGGGAATAGGTTATGAGGAAAGCCCTTCGGGGTGGGAAAAGGTAAAGGGGAGTGTCAAAACCCATTATCAGCAATCAGCAATCATGAAACAGTTGCAAGGAAGAGATATCTTAAGCATTGCGGATCTTAGTTCAGAAGAACTATATGATTTACTGGAATTTGCCCAAAAACTAAAAAAGGGAGAGGTCAAACCCAAATGCGATCGCGTGTTGGGGTTATTATTTTATAAAGCTTCAACCCGTACCAGGGTTTCTTTCAGTGTAGCGATGTATCATTTAGGAGGTCAGGTAATCGACCTCAATCCCAAAGTGACTCAAGTGGGAAGAGGTGAGCCTATAGAAGATACTGCGAGAATTTTAGACCGCTACCTTGATATTTTAGCCATTCGTACCTTTGCCCAGAAAGATATCGAAACTTTTGCTGAATATGCAGATATCCCCGTCATTAACGCTTTGAGCGATCTAGAGCATCCTTGTCAGATTTTGGCAGACTTATTAACAGTACAGGAATGTTTTGGCTCACTAGCAGGTAAAACTTTAACCTATGTAGGAGATGGTAACAATGTAGCTCATTCTTTGCTGTTGGGAGGAGCTTTAGCAGGGGTTAATGTGAGGGTAGCAAGTCCTGAAGGTTATCAACCAGAAGCAGCAATAGTGGAAAAAGCCAAACAACTAGCTACTCAGGGAGCAGAAATTGTTATTACTGATGACCCTATCGCAGCAGTAACAGGAGCGCAAGTAGTTTATACTGATGTCTGGGCGAGTATGGGACAAGAAGACTTAGCAGCTACCAGAATTCCTCTGTTTCAACCCTATCAAGTCAACGATGAATTAATGACTCATGCGGACTCTGATGCTATTGTGCTGCATTGTTTACCAGCCCATAGAGAAGAAGAAATCACTAATTCAGTAATAGAAGGGAAACAATCCCGTGTTTGGGATCAAGCTGAAAACCGTCTCCATGCTCAAAAAGCCCTCATAGCTTGTCTGCTGGGCTGTTAAGGATTAATCGCGCTCCCATGCTCTCGGGTAATTCGTGAATTACCCCTACTGACCACTTAAGGATAAAAACTTAACATGGGTAGTCCTAAAGTTTCATCCCAACCCATCATCAAGTTGAGACATTGCACAGCTTGACTTGCTTGACCTTTCATTAGATTATCGATCGCAGACATCACAATTACCCTTCCTGTGCGAGGATCGACTTCTACTCCGATGTAACAAAGATTAGTGCCATAAGCCCATTTAGTTTGGGGATAAATTCCGTTAGGGAGAATATTCACACAAGGCGAAGCACGATAGAAAGCATTGTAGATAGTAATTAGGTCTTCTCTTACTAAACCAGGATCACGGAGAGTTGCATAAACAGTAGATAAAATACCCCGTGGCATCGGGATAAGATGGGGAGTAAACTGCACTTTAACATCTTGACGGGCTAAATCGCGACAAATCTGTTCAATTTCTGGAGTATGGCGGTGATTTCCTACACCATAAGCCCCTAAAGAGTTATCTGCTTCTGCTAATAGTAAATTTATCTTGGCTTTACGACCACCACCAGAAGTTCCCGATTTAGCATCTATAATAGCAGTCTCAGGAAGAATTAAACCTTGTTTGAGTAGTGGAGACAAAGCGAGGAGGCTAGCAGTAGGATAGCAACCAGGACAACCAATTAATTGAGAAGAGCTTATTTTATCTCGGTAAAGTTCAGGTAGTCCATAAACCGCTTGAGATGCGATCGCAATGTCAGTACGTTCTTTTTTATACCAAGCAGTATAAACAGACAAGTCCCGAAAACGATAATCAGCAGATAAATCCAAAACTTTACACCCCCCTTCAATTAATTTGGGTGTCATATCACAAGCAAGTCCATTAGGTAAACCGAGAAATACTATCTGACAACGAGCAGCAACTTCATCTAAATCTATAGCTTCGATATTAAGATCAATTCTATGAAATAGGTGAGGATAAAGGGAAGCAAATTGTTTTCCTGCACTGCTGTCCCCTCCTAAATAAACAATCTCTAGCTTTGGGTGTTCTAATAAAAGTCTAACTAACTGAACTCCGCCGTATCCTGATGCGCCAATAATCCCTACTGCTACTTTACTAGTCATAAACTCATAGTCCCTGATATTCATATTAATTTTACCCGCTTCTCGCGTAAAGCCTCGTCTTTGGTGGCGAGGATTGCTCTGCGAGACTAGGTTTATGCTTTTATCTTTGTCGCGTAAGACCCACGCCTACTTCAAAAAGAGGCGATGGGAGTACATCACGTTATGAATCCTCTCACTTTAGGGAGAGGAGAAAGTCAAAAATCTAGATCAATTTAGCAAAATAAAATTTCTAGAATTGTATTAAAAAGCTGAGTTTTTAAGGGAATAACCTGATGAACTGTAAATCTTTCTTAGGGGTTTCCTTGCTACAGGCAACTTCTTTAACCATTATGCTGACGATTTCGGCAGAAGCACAATCAGTCAGTGGGTCTAATTTTAACTTGAATGGTTTGTTTACTCCTAATGCTGCTCAAAAATTTTTTGACGAGGGAGTAGAAAACTTGGAAAAACAAGTTATAGTTTTAAATATCTAGCCAGAAGCAGGTTTTACAGGAGATATTCTCAAAATTAAAACCGAATTTGAGGAATCAGAAGTACCAAAAGCCACTATTAACCCAGATGACTTTTGAGAAGAAACCAACCAATAGGTAAGCTGTCAAAACTATTCATATAAAAGCTCTTCAAAGCAGAATTGTCCCACTTCAATTAATTGATTAGATGCAGTTTCATCGGTTGCTGCTGCGCTATTAAGTTGTTGAAACTCTGCGAGGGTATATTTTTGCTGAAACTCTCTTAGGGTACAATCACAAAGTCGTTTGGCTTCAAATTCCCCTAACCCTTCTTCCATAGAAGTTTCTTGACAATCTTGCAAATATTTTTCAGCATATTCTGGGGAATATGCTTCAGAGACTCCTTTGGTAGTTTTTGTTACTATTGCTGAAAATACCAAAGTAATAACAGATAGTGGGAATAGAATGTTCCAGATTGATCTAACCATAGAAAGGATTACAAATTACTGCGGGTTTTGATGCTAAGGAATACCGAGGCTGCATCGGCATATTCAATCGTCATTTTGATGTTTTGAGACGATAAAAAGTTCCAAGGGATAACCGTTGGAAAAAGCTAAGCATGATAATTACCCTATCTCAATAGAGTTAATTATGGGTAAAAATAAATCTTGCTCCTAAGATATTATGAATATTAGGTGTTTGCTAATCTTTACTGTATCAGCCTATAGTAGGATTATTGACAGTCCCACTTTTTAAACTTTCTATATTTTCTTATATTCAGTTTATTTAAACGCTTCTGGGCTTGAGGATAGTATTTTGGGCAATCAACACTTTTTAGTAGGTATTATAAACATTTAATGAAAATATCATCAAACAAGTTGAAAAGTCAAAAGTTAGAAGTCAAAAGCTCATTTGTTTTACCATCTCGCCTTTTGGGAGAGGATTCAAAATCGATTGATTAAAGATTCGCGCTCATAGTTCTCTCTTTAATATTTTTAATTTCTTTTCCCCCTAAAGGGGGAGGGAAGAAGACCAAACTTCGGGCTTTCTATTACTTTTGACAAATGAGATGCGCGACTTTTGACTTGCTGCCCATCGGGCGCGGTCAAACAATTACAAATATTTCGTGATATAATTTGGACGAAACTAGATGCAATGACTTAATTTTGATAAGGTGAAAGTCCTTGGCACAACCGCGCTATACAGTTTTACTGATAGTCAGGGGTCGAATAAACATCATATTAACGAGCCAATCAAAAAAAACAATCAAGTGGTTTCAAATCATTTTGCTATAAAAGTAATCCCAACAGCTTCTAGCATAGGGATAGAGAAGGCAGCGCGTTGGGCGGGTTCCCCGACTTGAAGCGACTGCCGTGGCGTTGTAGTTCGTCCCACCAGAGTTACTCCTGGTAAAGTTAAAAATGTTTAAGTGTAATATTTGACTACATTTTTAGTAACTATAAGCTGTGGTGTTATATCTCAGGATAAGTTGAGCTTGATACCTCTTATGGAATAATCTAATAATTCTATGGGATGTATCACCATTGGTTGCTTATCTTTAAAGCGCAAATGTTTGGTAATTTGTAAAGCACAACCAGGATTAGGAGAAGCAATGATATCTGCACCTGTATTAATCAAGTTAGTAACTTTTTGCTGACCTAATTCATTCGCTACTTCTGGCTGTAACATATTATAAATTCCTGCACTACCACAACACAAAGCAGCGTCTATTGGCTCTGTTAAGACAATTCCTGGAATTTTTCTCAATAACTGACGGGGTTGCAAACTAATTTTTTGTCCGTGGAGTAAATGACAAGCATCTTGATACACTATCTTTAATTCTTGACCGCTTAAAGGAGATAGCTCAGTAGTTAATTGAATGCTAGACAAAAATTCTTGTACGTCTTTTACTTTATTGGCAAACTCTTGAGCTTTAGTGCGATATTCTGAATCATCTTCTAGGATATGACCATATTCTTTAAGAGTGTGTCCACAACCAGCAGCATTAATAATAATGGCATCAACTTTAGTATCAGCAAAACTATCAATCATTTGTCTGGCTAACTGTTGAGCTTGCATTTCTTGTCCTTGATGTGCTGGCAGGGCAGCGCAACAACCTTGACTTTTAGGAATCATTACTTCACAACCATTAGCGGTTAAAACTCTTACTGTCGCTTCATTTACTGGTGAGAAAAATAATCTTTGAACACAACCTAAAATAACTCCTACCCGATAACGAGTTTCTCCTTGTGCTGGAATGATTGTTGGCAGTTTGTCTTGTAAAGATTCAACAGTAACTTCGGGTAATATTGACTCCATTGCTGCCAGTCTAGGTGATATTTTATCAAGGATTTTACTCTTACGAATTATTTGTTGTAATCCTAATTTTTGATACAGCCAAAGAGAAGGCAGAAAAGTTCGCAAACGATTAGGATAGGGGAAAAGGTTAAAAATTAAAGTTCTAATTAATCTGTCAGATAAATTCCGAGGTTGATTTCTTTCAACTTGGGGACGAGTTGCAGCAATTAATTTATCGTATTCTACTCCCGAAGGACAAGTGGTGACACAAGCTAAACAACCAAGACAGCTATCGAAATGAGAAGAAGTAGCTTCATCTATAGTAGCTTCCCCTTTGTTAATTGCATCCATGAGATAAATTCTACCTCTAGGAGAGTCCATTTCTTTACCGATTACACGATAACTAGGACAGGTAGCAAGACAAAATCCACAGTGAACACAGGTATCAATTAGTTCTTGTTTTGGGGTATTTTTAGCATCGAAATTAGTCTTCATTCTTGATATTAAATTTTAGATTTTATTGACAAAACTGTTGGGTTTAAATATTTGATTGGGGTCAAACTTTTGCTTGATGGTTTTCATGAGATTAACAGTATTACCTGTATATCCCCAAGACTCAATTTTTTGTTTAACAGATTTGGGTGCAGTTAAGATACTTAAAAACCCTTGATGAATTTCACAATGCGATCGCATTTTTGAGAGATTCTCAAGCTCTTCATTTAATAATTGTAATTCTCCTAAACCACTACCAATATGAATTCTGCCCCAAGTATGATCGTTTAATTCATTCAGTAAGTTTACTGCTTGAGTTGGTAATAATCCTAGTTTACAAATAATTGCTGTTGTGGAGTGGGGAATTCTGATAATTTCTGATAATTGATGCCATAATTTTTCTTCATCTTGCTCAGAATATTCTATTCCCTGTAAGCCTAGAGGTTGCATCATTGACTTGAGTTGTCTAGACTGTTCGGTGATACTTTCAGGAATAGTTTGAAACCGCACTAATAATCCTATATCTTCTCCTACTGATAACTGTTTCATTACAGAAGCGGAAACTACATCAGCAGCTACAGGGGTTAATCCAGAATTCCGCAGAGATTGAATTAGTTGTTGAATCTTCTTCTCCTCCCCTATCACTAAGATGGTTTGGGATGCTTGGGGTAAGGGATAGGTACGAAAAGTAACTTGAGTAATAATCCCTAAAGTACCATAAGAACCTGTAAACAGTTTCATCAAGTCGTAACCAGCCACATTTTTCACGACTCTTCCTCCTGCTTTGGCTATTTTGCCATCAGCACGGACAAAAGATAACCCTAAAATTAAATCTCTAATTCCCCCATAGCGATTTCGCAGACTTCCTGTATCTGCTGTCGCTACAATTCCTCCGATAGTAGCTTGTTGGGGATAAGCAGGATCAATGGGTAAAAACTGGTTAGTTGCTGCTAGGGTAGCTTGTAAATCTACTAACTTAACTCCTGCTTCTACAGTTACGGTTAAGTCTCCTACTGCGTGTTCAAGAATACGATCGCATTTTATCGTACTAACTACAAGCTTTATGTTGTCAGTTAATCCACCCCAGTCTAGTTTACTACCATTCCCACAGGGTATGATGCACCATCCCTTAGCATTGGCTGCTTCTACCACACTAGCCAAGGTTTCTACAGTGTCAGGAAACACACCACAGATTAAGTTAGGATCACTAGTTACATACTCAGTGATTTTATTTTGCCAGTCAGGACTAAGTTCAGTAAATTTAACTAGAGCAGTTTTAGCTGCCAAGTTAGTTAGTAGCTCATCGCTCATCAGATTTAAAATTATGATGTAGTTCTTATTTTTATCTTAATCATTTTGGGAATATTAAGTAATTTTACTTACAATCATTGGGTCGAAGCTACTCCCCCTGAAGAAGGGGAATCCTACTACGACTTTGTTAATAGTGACCCAATTACTAAATATTTTTTATATTTAACCATTGTACGGGCTAACAGCCATTCGCCCCTACCAGGACAATTTTAATGAACCTAAAATATACTTCCGCTTTTATCACAATTGCTACAAATGACGTTAACAAAACTGTTGAATTTTATCATCAATTTTTAGGATTAAAACCCGAACCCTATATTCCTAATGCTTATGCAGAATTTAAACTAGAAAAATTAAGGTTAGCAATTTTTAAACCTAAAGCTAGTAATGTAATAGAGTTTAACAATTCTACTGGTAGTGGTCTAAGTATTTGTTTAGAAGTAGTGGATTTAGAACCTGCGATCGCAATTTTTACAGCTATGGGTTATCCTCCACCAGGAGATATTATTACAGCTTCCCACGGTAGAGAAATATACGCTTACGATCCTAATGGCAATCGTTTAATCTTACATCAACCAATATGACAGAATTTGATAACTATAAGCAACAAGTTACCACTTTTTTTGATAACAGAACTCAGTACGATAATGATTTTACCTACAATCGAGCTATAAAATTAGTAGAATGTGTACCATTATCCCCAGGAGAAAAGATATTAGATGTTGCTACAGGAACAGGGATAATTGCGATCGCAGCCTCGAAAATTGCGGGAGATACAGGAAAGGTTATAGGTATCGACATTTCTCCTGGAATGCTAGCACAAGCGAGAGCCAAAATAGCTGAAGCCCAAATAAATAATATTCAATTAATTGAATCTGATATAGATAATATTGATTTTCCTGAAAACAGTTTTGAGACAATTTTTTGCTCTTCTTCAATTCCTTGGTTTAAAAACATTCCTGCTGTTTTTGATGCTTGGTATCGTTGGTTAAAGCCAGGAGGAAAAATAGTATTTTCTTGTTACTCTCAAGAATCTTTTTTGACTCCGTTAATTGTCAGATTATGTAGGGAAGTTTGTGATATGACTTTACCAGATTGGAATAGTATTACAGGTACTCCTGAAAAATGTTGTAATCTTTTAGAACAAGCAGGATTTAAAAACATTAAAATTACTACTGAACAAATAGGACATTATCTAACAGTAGATACAGCAAAACAAACTTGGCAAGGCGATCGCATCTGGATAAATCCCCAAGGAAATCCCTTAACTAAACTATCCACTCAACAATTACAAACATTAAAGACTGCTTACGATTTAGAGATTGAAAAGTTAGCTACAAATCAAGGAGTTTGGCAAGATATTACCATCTTTTTTGTTGTTGCTCAGAAATAAAACATCATGAAATATATTTTTACTGTCTGGTTTTAGTTAATTGTTGAATGAAAAGGTTACTTTTGCCAGATACTTTTAATTTTTTTCAGGGGATTTTCAAGTACTCGCAATAAACTTGATTTTTCGCCCTCTCTGTTGTTTAATTCACTAATTTTTTGGTTGAAATTAGGTAATTGATTTTCGACAGTCGGAAAAATTTTTTCTTCCGAGTCCATCTCACTTTCTACAATAGTAAACATCTTTTCTTCAGAATCTATCTTGCTTATGTAAGCTGTCATTTCCTCTTTGGTATCAGCTTGAGCAATTTCTAAATTGTTAAGACGATATTCTATCTTGTCTAACCTTTGGTCAAGTTGGTTCAACCTTCGATCAAGTTGGTTAAATCTTTCATTGAGTTGGCTAAACCTTTGGTCAAGTTTGTTTACTAGTTGTGTTATGTCAGTTAGAATTACTGGATGATTCATAAGATATGCTGCCCTCGTATAAAAGTGTAAAATAGACTCACAAGACTGCTTCCAGAGTGATTAATACAATTGCAAATATCTACTAGGGCATATAGCCATTAGCTAGTAGGTTGGGTTGAGGAAAGAAACCCAACGCTATTAGTGTCTTTAGAAAAGTTGTAACAGCAATTCTAAAAACGAATGCTATCAATTAATTTAACCAATCTAGAATATGTTTATTAACAATATCTGGTTTTTCGTCATGAGGGCAATGACCAGCAGTAGGAATTGGGTAAAACTTCACACTCTCATTAGTCGCTGCTAAATTTTGATAGATTTTCGCACCCTTAATAGGAGTCCAAGGATCCTCTTCTCCCCAGAGAATTAATAGAGGATGTTGCAGTTTGGGGAGTAATTCTTGAGGAGTTGCGCCAGGAGGAGCAGTCAAAACTGAAGCAAATACCTGTTGTGCGCCAGGATCGCAAGAAGGCTGATAAAGCATCTCGACTAAATCATCCGTTACCTCCGCGCGATCGCGATACACTTGATATAAGGTACTACGAATGCGGTTTTTCTGACGAACGCGATCAAAGATAAACTTACCAGTAACAGGAGAACTAACTAACTTGGTAAAGCCTCCCATAACTAAGCGCAAAATTAAATTAAGTTCATCTGGACGATGATTTAAACCCCCTGCACAATTAATTAATACACCCCCCGAAGCTATTTCAGGATGGTTAGTCACTAACATCAAACTCAGCAACGCACCGATAGAGTTACCCACAAAAACAGTAGGCTGGTTAATATGCTCTTGCCAAAAATCTCTAATTTGCTCTTGCCATAGTTCTAAAGTGTAATCTAAAGCAGGTTTCCCAGAAGCACCAAAACCAAGCAAGTCAACAGCATAAACTTGATAACCACTAGCAGCTAAAACAGGAATATTCTTTTTCCAGTGTCCGATAGATGCACCAAAACCATGAATTAAGAGTAAGGGTTGTCCTTCTCCTGCTACAGTGTAGCGGATATTATGACCCTGCCATGTCCAATCTAAATTTTTAAATGTTGTATCTATAGTTGTAGTCAAAACTAGCTTCGCTCCAATGCTAAATATTTTTTCAAATTTAAAATGATTTTAAACAATTTCTGTGTATCCAACAGGATCTCTCTTTTGTTTGATTGATTCGTAATAAATTACATCCACTGTTTTGACACCATTAAAGAGTAAGATAAATCTATCTGATAATAGATAGTTTTTATGTACTATGTATATCCACACTACCGAAGCTGCGAAATTATTAGGTATATTCCCTCGAAGATTACTGGATTTGCTTCAAAAAGGAAGAGTGATTGGGGTTAAGAACTGAATCAAAATAATTAGACAATACTTAATATAGTTAGACATTAATTTTGGTATTATGAGTTTATGTCTAATTTAATTGAAGTACAAGAAGCAGCAGACAAGATTAAATAAAATGCTGTTAGGCTTTAAGACAGAATTAAAAGTTAATAATACACAAAGAGTTCTGTTAGCCAAGCACGCAGGAGTAGCTAGACACGCTTGGAATTGGGGATTAAGTTTAACCCAAAAAATTCTAGATAATAACCAAAATAACCCAGAATCAAAAATCAAATTTCCCACAGCCATTGATTTACACAAGTGGTTAGTAGGTAACTGCTCAATAACCACTGGTTGCCATCGAAAATGAAAGGCTCAGGATTATATCAAATAGGAGCAGGGGCTGAAGCTCTGGCTCTAATCAAATCTGGGAGATATGGAA
>JAAUYH010003768.1_pt1 | contig 15045 bp, 16 predicted proteins | sample 7278061 | NCBI WGS metagenome assembly JAAUYH01 (sample SAMN14350203, study PRJNA611818) | marine sediment metagenome | isolation source: surface marine sediment (0.6m) | place: French Polynesia: Moorea | collected 2018-08
CCGAGAATCGCAACTATGAATCGGCTCGTGGTCATCGATATACCTCGCAACATTTGTGTTTCGACCCGGCGCGCCGCAGCTGGTTCCCGGCGCTAACGCGGCAATCGCGACTCGAAGCGCCGGCGCCATGAAGCCATGTCGGCCCGCTCCAGCGCCGCGTCCAGGTTGGCGATCAACCGTTTTTGCAGCGGCTGCTTGACCTTGTAACTGACGCGGTAAAGATCGCGTTCTTCAGCGATTTCTGCAAGCGCCTCGTCGCTGGTCTTGAGTTCGTCGGCAAGGCCCAGCTCCAGCGCCTGGCTGCCGTACCAGTGTTCTCCGGTGGCAATCGTTTCGAGGTCGAGCTGAGGTCGATAGCGGTGCACGGCCGCCTTGAACAGCGTGTGCACGTCCTCGAGCTCCTGCTTGAGCTTCTCGCGGTCTTCATCGGTGTTTTCGCCGAACATCGTCACCGTGCGCTTGTACTTGCCGGCCGTGATCTGCTCGAAATCGACACCGTGAGTATCGAGCATGCGATGGAAGTTCGGAATCTGCGCCAGCACGCCGATCGAGCCGAGAATCGCGAACGGCGCTGCGTAGATTCTGGATGCGACGCACGCCATGAGATAGCCGCCGCTCGCCGCGACCTTGTCGACACAGACGATGAGCGGAATATCGCGATCGCGTATCCGGGACAGCTGCGATGCCGCAAGCCCGTGTTCGTGCACGACGCCGCCGTGGTTCTCGAGGCGCACCAGGACTTCGTCTTCGGGCGTCGCAACCTCGAGAATCGCGCTGACCTCCTCACGCAACGATGCAACCGCCGTCGCCTTGAGGTCGCCCTTGAAGTCGATGACAAAACTGCGCGGCCGGCCGCTTTCGCTCTTCGCTTCGGCCTTGTCGCGCTTCTTGTCTTCCTTTGCCTGCTGCCTGGCCCGGTCTTTCGACAGCACGGCTTTCTTCAGCGCACCGGCAAGGTTGCGAAAGCGCTTGTTGAGGTTTTCGACTTCGAGGTGATCCTCGGACCCTCTGCGCCCGGCCGCTGCGGCGACGGCGATGATCACCACGATGCCCGCAACGATTGTCAGTGTCTTGAGCAGGAACAGGCCATACTCAGCGAAGAACTCGCCCATCCGGACTCCCGGTCAGATTGCTATGCCGACGTTGTTTCTTTGCAATGCCTGTTCGGCGCGATAGCTCGAACGCACCATTGGGCCCGAGACGACTTCGGTAAAGCCCTTGTCCAGCCCTTCCTGCCGGTAGGCTGCAAACTCCTCCGGCGTGACGTATCGCTCGACCGGCAGGTGATTCGGCGTCGGCCGCAGGTACTGGCCAAAGGTCAGGATGTCCACCCGGGCGTCGCGCAGATCGTCCATCGCCTGCAGGATCTCGTTGTCACGCTCACCGAGGCCGAGCATAAGGCTCGTCTTCGTGAGCACATCGGGCCGATGTTGCTTGGCGTGCCGCAATACGTCGATCGTCTGCTCATAACTGGCACGCGGATCGCGCACAGGGTGCGTCAGGCGACGTACGGTTTCCACATTCTGAGCGAACACATCGAGCCCGGAGTCGACGACGCGTTCGACGTCCGCGGCGACGCCGTTGAAGTCGGGCGTCAGCGCCTCGACCGCCGTATTCGGGTTGAGCTTCTTGATTTCCTGTACGCAGGCTGCGTAATGCGCGGCACCACCATCGTCGAGATCGTCGCGGTCGACCGACGTGATGACGACGTATTGGAGCCCCATGAGCTTCACCGCCCTGGCCGTGTTGAGCGGTTCTTCAGGATCGAGCCAACCTTTCGGATTGCCGGTGTCGACAGCGCAGAAACGGCAGGCGCGTGTGCATACGGAACCGAGCACCATGATCGTTCCGGTGCCCGCATTCCAGCATTCGCCGATGTTGGGACACATCGATTCCTCGCAGACCGTGCTCAGGCGGTGTTCCTTGACGATCTTCTTGACGTTCGAGAAGCCCGCGCCCGAGGGCATCTTCGCCCGCAACCAACGGGGTTTCTGGCCGCGCACGAGCGGTTCCGTATCGCGTCTATGCTTGATGCCGTTCTTGATCGCAGAGAAGCCCTCGTCGGTCTGGTACTTGGTACCACTCTGCACGACGGGGATGCCCTTGAATTGCTGTTTCTTGTCGCTCATCGAGTACGTTTGATGGATCTCACACAAGAGGTTCATTGTCTCACATTCAATCGCGGTCTGACGACCGCTCCTGCAAGCAAAAAAAATCCCGGCCGAAGCCGGGAGAGTCAGGGGGAATCCAGATAATTGACGCCAGAAAAAGTGCCAGAATCCTTTAATGCAGTCTCGACCAGCTGACCAGCTTCACATCACCGCTGTTCAGGTCGAAGTTGCGGGCCAAAACGGCCTCGATGTCGCTACGATCCGAGTCTTGCTCCATCGGCTGACTCAGCTCGACGACACCACAAAATTCGTTGCCACCGCGGTACTCGGCATCCGTCAATATGAATTGCGTGTAGTACTTGGCGGACATGGCGTACAGGTTACTCAGGGGCCGGAACCGGGTCTGTGAGCCACAGCACACTATTCCGGGAAAAGTCTCTGTGTTGGTAAAAACCGGCAACAGGTCACAGTTGCGGGCGGAAATGACGTAAAATCAAAGCATTCTGGGGACACGGCGCACAGAATTGCGCCGTTGACATATGTAACATCGGGCTGAAACTGCCAATCGCTTGGGCAGTTCTCCTGACAGTCAATACCATGGAGAACGTTTACATGGTCTCAAAACCGAGCTTCGTGCGGGCTATCCTGGCATGCACGCTCCTGCTGTTCGCGGCCGGGGCAGGCGCATCCGATGAGTTGCGCAAGACATTTTTCAGAGACGCCGATACGGCACGCGCAGCGGCCGAAGCCGCCAACGCCGAGTTGCTGGCGCCGCGCAGCTGGAGCCGCGGTGTCGAGGAGTACGAAGACGCCGAGGAGGCGCTGCGACGCGGCCGCAACATCGAAACGGTCCGCTCGAATGCCGCCGCTGCGGCCAATCATTTCAAGACAGCGACCAAAGCAGCCGAGCTGGCCGCTACGGCACTGGCCCAGGTCATGAAAAGCCGCCAGGACGCCGCCAATGCACGTGCGCCGCAGCTGTCGCCGGAGCTCTGGGCCGACGCCCAGCGCAAGTTCGACGACGCCATCCGCCTGCTCGAGCGCGGCGATCTGAAAGGCGCGAAGCGCAGGGACATCGAGGCGACATCGCTGTATCGCGAGGCGGAGCTGGTCGCGATCAAGGCACAGTACCTGAACGAGACGCGCAAGTTACTGGCCGATGCCGATCGCGCTCGCGTGGGCCGCTACGCGCCCATCACGCTCGGCCGGGCCAAGCGATTGCTGGCCGAAGCCGAACGCGAGCTCAGCGAGAATCGCTACGATACGGACAAACCGCGCAGCCTCGCGCAACAGGCGAATTACGAGGCAAAACATGCGATTTACCTGTCGGAAATCGTGCGCAAGGTACGCGACAAGGACCTCACGGCCGAGCAGCTCGTGCTGCAATGGGAGCAGGCCATGGTCGCGATTTCGGGTGCGGCCGACGTCGTGCCCGACATGCAGGACGGGCCTGACAGGCTGACCGCAGAACTCGTTGCCTTTATCGATACGCTGCGCACTGACAAACAGCGGCTGGAGCAGGAAGCCAGCGAGAACGGCATCCGAATTGCAGACATGGAGGCGGAGCTCAACGCGCTCGACGAGCGTCTTGGCGGAGCCACGGCAGAACGCGCTGCACTCGTCCAGCGGCTCGAGGCGCAGGAGCGCGTCAAGCAGCAGTTCGAGCAGGTCGAACGCATGTTTTCGACCGACGAGGCGCGCGTCTTTCGCCAGGGCGATTCCGTCATACTGCGCCTGGTCGGACTCGATTTCGACAGCGGCGCATCGCAGATCAAGCCCAGTAATTTCGATTTACTGGCGAAAGTCGAGAAGGCCATCGACGTATTCCCGCGCAGCGAGCTGACGATCGAAGGTCACACCGACTCCCACGGTGGCGACGAGCTGAACCAGAAGCTGTCCCAGGATCGCGCCGAGTCGGTCAAACAGTACATGGTCAACGCCATGCGGATACCGACCTATCGACTGATCGCAACGGGCTATGGCGAGACCAAACCGGTGGCGAGCAACGAGACCGCCGCAGGCCGGGCGCGCAACCGTCGCATCGATGTCGTCATCAAGCCGAGCCTGGATGTGCCCGGCGCCTGAGCCACCAGTCATGCACAATGCCGGCGGTTACCTCGTTCACGAGGTAACCGTACTCGGCATGCACGTTTAACTCGCCGTCCAGCCGATACCACGTGTAAATGCGCTCGTCCTCGAGGCTCTGCAGTCGCCCATAGGCGGTCATCGCACCAAAGTCGTTCGCAAGCTCCGGATCGATCGCGGTCAGGTCACCGACGGCGGACAGGTTCTTCCAGAGCGCGACATTGGCGGGAAATCGGCCCGCGCCTTCCTGCCCGCTGCCCTTGATGCGCTGTTGAATATAGTGTTGCCCGAGTGGGCTGCCCATCGTCAGTAACAGGTCGATGTCGACATCGTCACCGTCCCTGTGCGTCATTTGCCAGAGTGCGTCGTAGGCGATCACGGAGCCCATGCTGTGCCCGATCAGCAGCACAGGCCTACCTGAGCGCGCCGCGGCCCTGAGCGGTGTTTTTACCTTGTGGCGTATGCGTTCGGCGATGCCGCGCTGGTTGAGCGTGTAGCGGCGCAGGTCGCGCAGGTGAATCTCGAGTTTCTCACTCGCCAGATGCGGGATCAGGAACGGCATGCGATTGCCAAGCCGGTACAGCCATCGCGTGAAGCGGCGTCTCCAGGAACTGGCCTCGGTCATATCCTCGCGGCTGGCGCCTGTTTTCTCGAGGAGCCGGTCGATGGCATCGCGGTCAATGTTGAAGTCGCGATGTTTACCGTAGAAGTCGAACGTCCACGGCACGAGCTCGAAGGAATCGCATTGTTCGATCTCGCCTGCGACGTCGCTGTCGATATGGGCGATACCGGCGAGCAGGCAACGAAGCAGCGCAACACGATGGATGGCCGGCGTCGGCTTTGGCAACAGGCCCGGCACGTAGACGATCAACGGCTTCGGCGTGTCAGTCATCTAACAGTGCCATCAGCTCGCCGATGTGATCGATCGTCGTTGCCGGTGGGGACAGATCGTCCGGCCACTGCCGCTGCAGGCGATTGACCCATACAGCGTGCAATCCGGCTTCGCGGGCACCGTGAACGTCATACTCGGGGTGATCACCGGCGTGCAGGGTCTCGGCGGCAGTGGCGCCGCCCGCGTCCACGGCCGCTGTAAATATCCGTGCATCGGGCTTCGCCGCGCCAACGTCGCGTGCGTATACGATGTCGGCGAAGAGGTCGTCGATACCGATCTTGACGAGGTCGGCATTGCCGTTGGTAACGGCGATCAGGACGAATCGTTCGCGCAGTTGTTCGAGCGCCGGCCGCACCTCGGGGAACGGATCGATGTCGTTGCGCGCATCGTCGAAAACATCGAAAGCATCATCGACCCAGGCGTCGCCGTAACCGGCCGCGCCACCCATGCGTGACAGCACGACCCGTCGCACGAACGTAAGGTCGTGCAGCATGTCCGCGTGCTCACTAACCACCTGCGCGCGCAGCTCGATCGCCCTCTCTTTCGGGAACAGTTCGGCAACGCGCGGGTAGTGCTCCTGCATCCAGGCGAACAGGCGTTTTTCGGCGCGTTTCAGGACCGGCATCGTGTCCCATAGCGTGTCGTCGAGGTCGATCGTAATAACGCGAATTTCGTTCACGGCTTGCCCGGGGTCATAGATTGAGGAAATATTGGCCCATGAAATACCTGCATACAATGGTGCGCGTCACAGACGTCGACGAGTCACTCGACTTCTACTGCAACAAGCTCGGTCTCGTCGAGCTGCGACGCTACGACAACGAACAGGGCCGGTTTTCACTGATTTTTCTCGCAGCGCCCGGCGATACGCACGCGCAGGTCGAGCTGACGTGGAACTGGGACCCCGAGGAGTACGGCGAAGGCCGTAACTTCGGTCACCTGGCTTACCAGGTCGACGATATCTACGCGACGTGCCAGAGGCTCATGGACGGCGGTGTAACGATCAACCGGCCGCCCCGCGACGGCCACATGGCGTTCGTCCGTTCGCCTGACAACATCTCGATCGAGTTACTGCAGAAAGGCGACGCGTTGCCTGCGCAGGAACCGTGGGCATCGATGCCCAACACCGGCCACTGGTAATCAGCTGACGCCGGGCATCAGTGGCGGCAACGTATTGCGGTCTGTTTCGTACTCCCCCGACAAAACGCTGAAGGACCGCAGCGCCGAGGCCAGCGACTGGCTGTCCCATCCCTGACCCGACGGCCCGTAGCTCGCCGCAGACACGAGCCGCAACTCGCCCGCGAGCGGCTCGGAGACTCGCACAGACAACGCGCCCAGGCTGCGCGGCGTGTCATCGGGCCACTGCAGTCGCGCCCAGTCCAGCAGTGCTGCCTTGAGTTCGGCGGCGTCGGTCTCGAGTGCGGCCTTTCTGGCGCGCTTCAGGTGCTTCGCCTGTTGCTTGTGTACCGGCAATTCCCGCGGCTCGGCGCTTCGCTCCTTGCGCGGCCGCGAACTCCACCACCAGGCGAGCAGCGTGACGACCCAGAGTGCCGCCAGCAATTCCGCAATGCGACGCCACAGCTCCCCGTCGGCACCCGGGTCGACCGTTTCCTGCGGTGTCGTGACCTCGTTCGCCTCCGGCACCGGTTCGGGCTGCGGCGCACTCGACATGCGCGCCGCAATTACCTCGATCGCATGGGCCGGAAGGCGTGCGACGCGCCACTCGCCGGCCTCTATGTCCCACCATGGCAGCTCCAGCGGCGGAATTTCGACCGGTCCGGCACCAACGCCGATCATGGCGTACTGGTCTTCGCGAATTCCGCGGATGCCGCCCGCCTCGACCGCACGGCTCAGTTCGGGACGGTCCGGATACATGTTGATGCCGTCGACGGGCGGCGGCTCGATGGCGGGCAACTGGGTCTCGAGCTGCCCGAGTGCCGACAGGCGAACGCGCCGCGTCAGCGGCTCGCCGGCTTTCATCGTGCGCGGTTCGCGCGACCACTCCTCACTGATCTGCACATCGCGCGCGGGCAGCCACGCGGCGTTCGGGTAATCGTCGGGCGGCGCCGGTTGCGGCAGGATGTCGATCGTGTGGCTGCCCGAGTTGAATACCTTGCGGCCCGTAATGCGTCCGTCGCGAAGCACGCGCGCCTCGAAGCGTGCGGGCGATATCTGGATCTCGCCGCTCTCCTGCGGGTAGATCGCAATAACCCGCTCGACCACGTTGTAGGCCTTGCCGTTCAAGACGGCGTCGTAATTGCGTTCGTCGCCGGCGAGCTCGACGAGCACCTCGGCTCCGCTGATCTGCGGTTCGCGCAATGATGGCTGGCGCGTGGCGACGGCACGATAGATCTTGATCGTGTACAGGATCTGCGCCTGCACGTAGGTCTCGTCGAAGTCCACCTCGGACGTCACGAAGACCTCGGCTTCTCCCGGCGGTGCCTTACTGGGTTCGCGCACGCGGATCGTGACCGGATTGCTGCGATCGGCGCCCACCGGAATCGGTGGGATCGTGATCTCGCCGCTCTGCTTTGCCATCAGCGTGTAGGTCCAGGTTCGGGACCGGCTGATCTGGCCGTTGACGATCGTGGTGTTGCTGAGCTGGCTGCTCTGGCCGACGAAGAACGCGTCGTCCAGCACCGAGATTTGCGGTTCCACGTCGGCGTTGCCGTCGACGACGAGTTCCAGCGTAAACGACTCGTTGAGATCGACCGCGGGACGATCGACCTTCGCCGTCACCCCCGCGGTCGCATTTGCGGTCGCAACTATCAACATCAACAAAACCGCTAGTCTCTCACGCACCGAAACTTCTCCTCGCACTCACCAGGGCTGCACGTTGTCGTCAGGCCACAGGCGATTGCCGTCCTGGTCGACGTCGCTGCGCTGGTATTGGTAGCGGAACTTGCGTCGAAGCAGGCCACCCGGGTCGTTGGGAATTCGCCGCAGCCATTGCTCCATCGCCTGCTCTTGCTCCCGCTGTCGACGCAGTTCTTCGAGCTCCGCCTGGCTCAGTTGCTGCGGTTGTTCACCGTCCTTTGCCTCTTCAGCGGCGCGCCTTAGTTCTTCCTGCATCGCCTCGAGGTCGTCCTGCTGTTCCTCACCCTCTTCGCCGGGCGTCGATTCGTCCTGCTCGCTGTCGCCATCCGCCTGCGATTCGCCGTCCTGGCCCTCCTGGTTCGGATCGCTTTCGCCCTCGCCGTCGCTCTGCTCGCCTTCGCCCTGTTGCTGTTCCTGTTGTTGCTGTTGCTGTTGCTGCTGCTGTTGTTGCTGCTCGAGCAGCTGCTGCACGACGTCCCGATTGTAGGCCGCGTCCTCGTGTCCGGGTTCGGCTTGCAGCACCTTGTCGTATGCATCGATCGCCGACTCGAACTCGCCCTGCATGGCCAGCGCATTGCCGAGGTTGTAGAGGTTGCGGGCGTCTTCGTGTTCAGCAAACTCCGCGGCGCTGTTCCTGAAATTACCGGCCCGGTAATTGGCGATCGCCTGCCAGTCGCGATTCTCGAACGTAGCCGCGGCGTCCGCGGCACCGCCTCCCTCGAGCATCTTTTTCGCCTGCTGGTCCTTGTTGAGCCAGATGTCGTCCCAAAACGACGCGTGCGCGGGCTGCGAAACGGGCATTACGATGACGAGCGCCACCAGCACCCAGCCGCGACGGAACGCCATTGCCGCAAGTGGCAACAAAAGCAGCAACAACCACGGGCCTTCCTCGCGCCACTGGTCGGTGGCCAGCGACTCGTCGGTACGCGTGCTGCTGATGGCCTCGCCGGAATACAGGATTTCGATGTCGGACGCGTCTGCAGTCAGCGTTGCAAAACGGCCGCCGCCCGCGGCCGCAAGGCTCTTCAGGCTGCGCTCTTCGAGCTTCGGCACCGCGATCTGGCCGAATTGGTCGGTTACGAAGCCCCCGGTCTGGCGCGGAATCGGCGCACCTTCGGTCGTGCCGACACCGAGCACGGACAGCGTGAAGCCGGCGACACGCAGCTCCCGCGCAGCTTTCTCGGCCGTCGGCGTCGATCCGCCGTCTGTGATCAGCAGCACTTCGCCCGCACCGACACCTGCCTGCTGCAGCAGCGCACGGCCCTTGTTGATCGCCACGGCCGGATAGCTGCCGCGACTCGGCATGATGTCGGTGCTCAGGCTGTTGACGAGCGCCGCGATCGTGTCCGTATCGGACGTCAGTGGCGTCACCGTAAAGGCGTTCGCCGAGTAAACGATGAGTGCGGTTTGTCCGCTGCCTCGTTCCTCGAGCAAGTCGAGTATTTTCAGGCGCGCGCGCAACAGGCGGCTCGGTGCAACGTCCTGCGCGTCCATGGAACGCGAAAGGTCCAGGGCGATGACGACGGCCTGCTCTGAACGGAACACGGGCTGTTCGATGCGCTGCCATGCCGGTCCGGCTATCGCGACCACGGCCATTACACCGGCCAGCGCGAGCAGCCACCAGCGGTAATCCGCAGCGCGAGTGGCAGATCGCGACAGCACGTGCGGCTTGAGCGCCGGGGCAATGACGTGTTGCCAGCTACCCGGGCCGAGCTGGCGCCGCGCGAAAAACACTGCGAACGCGATTACCACGGGGACTGCGAGCAGCCAGGCCGGCCGGATCCAGTGAAACTCAGCCGGCATCGACCTGCACCCTCGCTCGCCGGTTGACGACGATGTTTTGCGCAAGACCCACCAGGCACATGAACGTCGCAAGTGCGAGCGCGCCTCCGAGCGGCCAGTAGTACAGCGACTTGACCGGACGGAACCCGGCTTCGGGTTCCTCGACGGGTTCCAGCTCGTCGACGAGGCTGTAGATGTCCTGAAGACTTGCGGTATCGGTCGCGCGGAAGTAGCGGCCGCCGGTCTGGTCGGCGATACGTGTCAGCGTTTCCTCGTCGAGATCAGCTGACGGATTGATGCTTCGGCGCCCCCCGAGCAGCGACGAGACTTCGAGCTGCTCGGCTCCGATGCCGATCGTGTAGATGCGCAGGCCAACCTGCTGTGCAAGTTCGGCGGCTTTGAGCGGGTCCACCTCGCCCGCCGTGTTGGCGCCGTCCGTCAGTAGTATGAGCACCTGTTCGCCGGGCTCGGTACCCTGGTCGTGAATGCGTTTGACGGCCAATGTGATCGCGTCGCCGATCGCCGTCTTTTCCCCGGCAAGGCCAATGAACGCTTCCATGAGCAAGACTTTCACGGTTTCGCGATCGAGCGTCAGTGGCACCTGCAGGTAGGCACGCTCTCCGAACAGGATGAGGCCGATACGGTCGCCTTCGCGGCGACCGATGAAGTCGCTGGCGACTGCCTTGGTTGCCGTCAGTCGATCGACGCGCCGGTTGCCGAGTTCGAAGTCCTTCTGGTCCATGCTGCCCGACAGGTCGACGGCGAGCATCAGGTTACGGCCTGACACCGGTACATCGACCTCGTCGCCGATGCGTTCCGGCCGCGCCGCGGCCAGTACCAGCAGTATCCACGCGACGGCCGCCACCCAGAATCGCCAGTTCAGTAGATGCTCCGCCTGTGAGCGGCCGATCAGCATCGAGAAGCCTGCCAGCGTGGGCACCTTGAGTCCCGCATCGCGCAGGCTGCGTGCTTCGGGCAGCAACAGACGCATGATGATCGGCAACGGCAGCGCGACGAGCACCCAGGGCCAGGCGAGCGACCACATCAGACCGGCTCCCCGAGTGGTGTCGACAGCCGGTTTCTCGCCGCCTCGAGCAGCGCCTGGATATCGTTGTCGGGAACTTCCGATTCCGGTTTTCGATACGGCAACTCCAGCAGGCAGCGCCCCGCGGCGCCGGTAAACTGCGGGATACCGAGGTCCCTGTCGAGCCAGTCGAGCCATGCCTGGCCCGTCAGTCCCGCAATGTCGCTTCGCGGTGCATAAGCAAGCATCGTGCGCCGCAACAGTTCGGACACCGATGCGGCAAGCGCGACTGCATCCCCGTGCTCCCGGTAGGCGCGGTCCAGAATGCTGAGCTGGCGCAGCGCAACGCGACGGTACACACCCTGCCGATAGCTTCGCCACAGCATCCGGCCGCCAACAAGCAGCGCGACGGTAAGCAGTGCGATCAACACCCACCAGCCCGGCGCGAGCGGCCACAGGCCGACGGCACCCGGGAGATGCACATCGCGAATCGGGATCGGGGTGGCCGCCATCGTCAGTGCGTCCTTCGGCCGAGCGCAGTCTGCAACGACGCGACGGGGTCGTCGGTCGTCGACATCGGCATGACATGGATGCCGTAGCGCTGACAGAACTGCTCGAACGCATCGAATCGCGCGTCGAATGCATCGCGATATTCGCGTCGCGCAGCCGATGCGAAAGTATCAATGGCGATGTCGTCGTCGGTCGACACGAGCCGGTAACGCCCTGGCGGCGGCAGGTCACGCTCGAACGGATCGTTGAGGTGTACCGCCAACACCTCGCAGTGCCGGGCGACATTGGCGAGATACGACTGCGCCGCACGCGTGAGGCCGATGAAGTCGCTCAGGATGACGACGAGGCTGCCGGGCCTCGCGACCCGACGCAGTGCCGACATCGCCTGCACGAGCTGTGCCTCACCGCCGTCATCGTCGCTGCGGTCACCGCCAGCCCAGTCGCGGTGTTCCGCCAGCTCGTGCAGGAACCGGAGCGCCGCCTGCCGGCCGAGTCGAGGCTTGAGTTCGCGGTGCATCGTGTCGCCGAAGATCAGGCCGCCGAGGCGATCGCCGCGGTGATGCGCAGCCCAGGCCAGCAGCGCAGCCGCACGACTGGCATTGACCGATTTGAAACAGCCCTGCGTTGCGAAGTGCATCGTGGCACGAAGGTCGACGACGACCAGCACGGGCCGCTCGCGCTCCTCGCGAAACAGCTTCGTGTAGGCCGTCGTGCTGCGCGCCGTGACGCGCCAGTCGATGGAGCGCGGGTCGTCGCCCGGTTGGTACGGCCGCGACTCGTCGAATTCCATGCCGCGACCGCGGAAATGCGAGACATAGGCACCCGTCTGCAGGGAATTGACGCGTATGACATCCAGCGCGATGGCTCGCGCCGGCCCGTTCAGCCGGATCAGGCCCTGCTGGCTGACGCTGACGGGCGAGGCATCTTCGTGAACGTGGTCTAGGCGGACCACTAGGGGACTCCAACTCCGTCAAGGATGCGCCGGATCACTGAATTCGAATCGACGCCGTCGGCCTCGGCTTCGAAGCTCAGTACGAGTCGGTGCCGCAGCACGTCGGGCGCGACGTCCTGGATATCCTCGGGGCCCACGTAGTCACGTCCGGCCAACCACGCGTGCGCACGAGCGGCGCGGTCGATACCCATGCTGGCGCGCGGGCTGGCGCCGTACAGCACCTGCCCCGAGAGCGATTCGTCGACGCGTCCCGGATCGCGCGTCGCGACGACGACGTTGACGATGTACTCCTCGAGCTCGGGCGCGAGGTGCAATCGCAGAATGTCCTGGCGCGCCTGCATGATCGACGCAACCGACAGCAGCTCTGGCGGCTGGAAAGCATCGCGCTCGCCCTGCTTGGCCTCGTCCCGGTTCAGGACCAGGATGCGGCGCTCATCCTCGACCGTCGGATAGCCGACTTCGACGTGCAACAGGAAGCGATCGAGCTGCGCCTCCGGCAGCGGGTACGTGCCTTCCTGCTCGATCGGGTTCTGCGTAGCCATGACCATGAACAGTCTGTCCAGCGGATAGCTCTTGTCGCCCACCGAGATCTGACGTTCCTCCATCGCCTCGAGCAGAGCCGATTGCACCTTGGCGGGTGCACGGTTGATTTCGTCGGCCAGGATCAGGTTGTGGAACAGCGGGCCCTTCCGAAACTCGAACGTCCCCTCCTGAGGTCGGTAAATGTCGGTCCCGGTCAGGTCAGCCGGTAACAGGTCCGGGGTGAACTGCAGGCGGTGGAAATCGCCCTCGATACTCTCCGACAGGACCTTGATCGCGCGTGTCTTTGCGAGACCGGGCGCGCCTTCGACGAGCAGGTGACCGTCGCAGAGCAACGCGATCAGCATGCGGTTGATCAGGTGCGCCTGGCCGATGATCAGGCTGCTGGCATGCGATTCGAGTTTCTGGACTTGTTCTACGACGCTCATGCGCGTGCTCCAGCGAGAAAAAGGCGAGACATTCTAAGAAGGATGCAGGATCAAGCCAACCGGTCGCGGTTTTTTTTGTCCCTCCCGGGGCCGCGGTTCGGCGATAATGGCCTGGTTTTGACCTTTGAGGGCTACGTTCGTTGCAATCTCGTGCTTCCGGTCTGCTGATTCTGCCATTCCTGGTCTGTGCGGCCGCCTGCTCGCGAAATGCCGCCGTCGACGTGCCCGGCGAGCCGCCTGAGCCCACCCCCGCGTACCGCTGCGGCAGCGGGGGTTTCCTCGAAGCCGAACTCGTTGGTGCTGTGTCGACATCGCTCGCCTGGAGTGCAGACGTGCTGGCCTGCGAGGGTATGCCGCGCCCGGATGAACGCGGTGCGAGACTTCGCTTCGCCGGGCCTGGCCTTCGGCCGGGCGAGACGCTCGCCGTCATCATCGCGATGCCGGGCCTCGAGCGCGGCGCGACCGGACGAGAGTTTGCGACCAATGCGACGGTCATGGTCGAAGGCAGCGGGCGCTTCTTCAGTACCTCCGGCGACGAGGTTTGCTGGACGGACGTCGTACGCCAGGAGCCATTGACGGCCGATCGCTACGCGATCGCCGGATCACTCTATTGCATTGCGCCGCTCGTCGAGATCAACGGCAACTCGAGCGTCACGATTGCCAAACTGTCTTTTTCGGGCCTCGTCGACTGGAGCGCTTCTTGAGGCAGCTCGCAGCTACCGTGTTGATGCTCGTGGCATTCGCGGCCGTCGCCAGCGACGATCTTGCCGAGCGCTACGACAGGGATCAGCTGGTCATCGTCACGAGTGTCCGATCTTGCCATTCCTTCGAGGTATTCCTCGCGTTGACCTTCGAACAGAAACGGCAGGGCCTGATGCACGTGAGAAACCTCGCGCCGAATACAGGCATGCTGTTCGTGTACAACGACAATACCGAGCACTCGATGTGGATGAAGAACACCTACATACCGCTCGACATACTTTTCATTCGCAATGACGGGAGCGTTGCGAGGGTCGCGAGAAACACCAAGCCTCTCTCTCTCGAATCCATCGGCTCGGGCGAACCCGTCAGCTTTGTCCTCGAACTCAATGCAGGCATCGCCGACGCGCTCGGCATCGACGAAGATAGCCGTATGATCTGGGAGGGAGCCTTCGGCAGTGACGAGTGACCGGAAGAGCCTTGCCACGATCGCCTCGGTGCTGGCGCTCGGAGCCGCGACGGTTGCGGGGTACCTGGTCTGGGCCGGCCCGGACGACGAGTCAGTTCGATTCCTGTTGCGCCTGAGCGCCCGCGTGGCTTTCGCCGTGTTCGTCCTGGTGTTCATTGCGCGGCCGCTGTTCCAGTTGCTTCCCACGCCGCTGACTCGCGGTCTGCTTCGCAACCGCCGGCAACTGGGTCTCACGGTCGGCGCCCTGATGGCCCTGCACCTCGGCCTGATAGGCTGGCGTTTCGGCAGCAGTGCGGAATTCAACCTCGATGCATCCGCCATTTTCGGTGCCGTGTCCTATACCTTCATGGCGCTCATGGTTCTCACGTCGTTCGACGCGGCGGCGCGATTCATCGGACCGAAGCTCTGGCGGCGCTTGCACGGCATCGGCATCTGGTTCATCGCGATACCGTTCGTGTCGACGCTGTTGCCGGAGACGCGCGAGCAGTTGCTTGAACCCGGGTACATCGGCTTCACATTATTGATAGCCGTCGCGGCGGTCATCCGCCTGACGGCGTACTTTGCCCAACGTAAAGAGGAACGGATATGACCGGTACCACGAAGGTACTTGCGATCAACGGGTCCTACCGGGATAACGGCATCACCGACCAGGCGCTGGCGGCCGCGCGCAAGGTCCTGCACGAACGCGGCGCCGAGGTCGAGACGATCGACTTGCGCCGGCAGGAGATCGATTTCTGCC
>JAAUYH010062352.1_pt1 | contig 15045 bp, 12 predicted proteins | sample 7278061 | NCBI WGS metagenome assembly JAAUYH01 (sample SAMN14350203, study PRJNA611818) | marine sediment metagenome | isolation source: surface marine sediment (0.6m) | place: French Polynesia: Moorea | collected 2018-08
TCTTCTAATTGATTGGCTCTCCACTCAAAGTGCGAGCTATTTAAATCAGAGAACTTGATTCCTTTGAGGGTGATACTTTGACCAGTAACTGGGCTGTAGAATCTAACTCCTTTAGTAGTTTCTTCCACTGCAAAGTTCTGTTGGCTATCTCCACGGACACTTAGATAGAAGAAACTGATTTTATCTTTAGCTGGGTCGAACTCTACTTCTTCTTGGAGATTTTGTTCGTGAGAACGAACATATACTGTATTGGGTCTGACGAATCCTTCGCCGTTTTCCCAAGCTAAAGCAGCACTAAGATCTTGTTGTAAGTGAGCATCTGCTATTGGCGTAAAGTTGTCCGCTTTGAGTTCTTTGAGAGAAACACCAACAAGAGTCAGAGATCTTTCTAGATGATGATAATTTTGAAAAACTATGCCTTCGGGGGTATCAATAGCTATCTGATTATGTATGGAATCAGGACCCAAATCCACCTTGTCTGTGGCTAAATTAAAGTTGGTTATTCTTTGTGTAGTTCCGTCTACTTTAAAAACTGTACCATCAGAAGCTACTGAGTCTGTATCGGGTAGAGGTTCTCCATGAGTATGACCATCACCATCATGGTTGTGACTATCACCATTGTGATTGTGACCATCGCCACCCTGATTATAGGAAGGCATAGGTTCTGGAGTTAGAGTAGGAGCAGGTGTGGAAGTACTAATTGTTTCTCCGTTTAACTCGAAAATGCTGGGAATTTCAGAAATAGAACCTTCTGCATTGAAGGCAAAGTGGACAGTCTCGCCAGGGGCTGAGTTAGAGGATGTAGAAATCATAGTTAAAATTTAGAGTTGGATTGCAATTTAAAGTGGTTACCTTTTATTACCATTCGATGTGTAACACTGAAGAAATTATATAAAATAAAGTGTAAAAAACTCGGTTGCAATCAAATAGACTTTAATAGGTTAAAACTAATAAGAATTTACAATAAATATATAACTTTAAAAGATAATTGCTGTTTTCTTCATAAAAAAATACCAAAAAAAGGCGATTATCGGCTCTTGTTAGGTCAACCCCAACGAAGGAAGCCCCAAATAAATCGGCTTCGGAAAGAGTAGCCTCTAGGAGAATCACTCCATCAAAAACAGCGTTTTGGGCAGTTATTTTAAAGAGATTAGCACCACCCGCATTTCTCACAAATTAAGTTGAAAGCCGATTTAAAGCTTAAAAGTCGAAGATTTTTTCTAATAACTGGAGTTTAGACTAACTCCAGTTGTAATCAATTAGAAAATTATCTACGCACCAATATAGAAGTCGGTAAAAGCGATCGCCAAATTTGCGATTTTAAGGAGCATCAAAATCAATAATTATTGATTTTGATGCTTCACATTCTATGCAATTGGAATTTCGTATTAGATATGGATTTTTTATTAGGTATTAACAATCAAATTTAGCAATCAACGACTAACTCCCAATCAGTTGGAAAATAAAATTGATATCCACCATGAATTTGTCTATTCTGTACAGAAGCAACTTCTAAATAATTAAGATCGCTAATTTTGTAAGCAGATTTATTCAAAGAAGTTTTTGAGGAATTACTAGCTAAAGATTGTTGGTTTTTGTTACCATGTTTTTCTTGAAGCTCGTTTAAAGAAGTTCGTTGGGAATTATTTTTCATCAATCGATTATAGGTTCGATAGGGAATATAGTGCAGTGGATTGTAACCAGCACAGCGTAAAATGAGAACACAAGCCCAAGAATATTTACCAGCCAAAATTGCCGTGACAATTTCATCAAACTTGCTAGAATCCATTACTTTGTCAAGTTTGGTTTGAGACTGTACTAGATGCTGAGTCATTTTCTTTATTCTGATATTTAGTGACTGTTTGCAATTGGTATTACATTTCGATGCCATCTTGTTGTAGTTTTTTGATCGGTTCTAGCCAAACATCGAGAATACGACGACGACGAACCATAATATCTGCTGTGGCTGTTTGACCAGCTTTAAACTTGATTTGTTTCTGATTATGAGTAATGTAATCTCGCTCTAGTAACACTTTGACCTCATAGACTTCTCCTAATTGAGAATTGGATTTAGCATCGGCAGAAATATAGGTTACTGTACCAGGAATCAAACCATAAGATTCATAGGGATAGGCATCTAATTTAATTTGTACTGGCATTCCTTCTTCAATAAATCCAGCTTCTTGATTGGGTATAAATGCAGACACCACTAGTGGTGCACCTTGAGGCGCAATTTCAATTACTGTTTCGCCAGCTTGAACGACTTTACCAGAGTTATCAATATTAAGAGACAAAACAACGCCATCCACTGGAGCCTTAAGAAATTTTTGCTCAAGCTTAGCTTGAGCAGCAGCTAATAAATTCTCTGTATCAGCTATTTTCCTATCTATTTGCACTGACTCCAATTCCAGTTGCTTAATTCTCTGTTGAGCTTCTAGTTGAATTCTTGTACCTTCAGATTTTTTTCGGATAAACTCTGCTTCTAATCGCTGTGTCTCTCTTAAAGCGGAAGCTAATTCACCCCGATTATAGGTAATACGAGCTTGAAGCTCTCGCATGGCTTGATTAGACTGGACTATGTGTTCTCTAGCATTGGTAATTTCTTGAAGCTGACTTTGAGTAATTTGTCTTTCTGCTTCTCTTAATGATTGTTCTGCTTGAAAAAAGTATTCTTGAGACACTGCTCCTTGTTGTGCTAGAGGTAGTAATCTTTCTAAACGGTGTTGACGAGATTTTTTCTCGGCTTTTAATTGATTCAAGCGTTCTATTGACAAACTTGCCAATGACTTGAGCCTAGCTTGTTGTTCTAAATGGGCTTTTACTTCTGACTTTTGTTGAGATAGTAAGTATCTAAAGGTATCAGCCTTGCCTTTGGCTACAAAAATAGCAGCGAGTTGAGCTGAAATCTCAGCCCGAGAAATATCTTCTTGAGTTTTTGCTTCTAAAATTATCTTTTCTCGTAATCCCTGTTTTTGGCTCAACTCACTTTGATAAGCTTGGATCATTTGTTCAAGTCTGACAATTTCTTGTTCTGCTAACTTGGTGTCCAACTCCACCAAGGTTTGTCCTGCTTTCACTTCGTCTCCTTCTTTGATGGCGATATGCTTGACTTGACCTAATTCCACTGGCTCAACTTTGTAAGTTTCGCCCTGAGGTACTAACTGTCCTTGAGCTTTACTTACTTCGTCAATTGTTCCATACCAAGCCCAAGTGCCAAAGGAAAGACAAAAAGCCATCGCTCCGAGGGTAACTCTTTGGGGGAAAGTAGCAGGAGGTTCTTCCAAAACTTGGTTTAAAGCAGCAGACCAGTTTGCCACTTGCTTTTGAGGAATTGCGATCGCTGTAGAGTTTAGAGGATTTAAAGATGCTGAAGTTGATGCTACTGGAGTCAATTTAGCTTGAGGAAAACTGGAAGCTGTTACTTGTGTTGCTTCTGGAAAATTTTTACTGTTGCCAAAAATATCTCCTGGCGAACTCTTGGGAAGAGTTGCTATTGATTGAAAAAATTTCATGATGATCCAAATTCAGGATAAATGTGAGTATTGATGGTGAAAAATATTGAAAATTCTGCTTGAGAATATCCAAAAATATTGTTGAATAATGACTCTAATTACTGTGTATATCCTGTATTGGATTCGCTCCTGAAGTTAAAGCTCAATTAGATTTGCTTTGAGCACTTAGGGAAACTATGTTCAACAACTTGATAATCTTGGATATTGGGTCTTTTTACTGTTAGTTTATAAGCTTATTGTCAGCTTATGCTTGTAACTTAAAACCAATTTGTGAGGAAATTGTGAGGATTTTCCTTTTATACAAAACTTAACTATGGAGCTTTTTTCGTAGATTCTTTGGGATCAATTGCCAATAGGCTCTTTAGTTAATGGTTTTTCCTGGATCGCCAAAAAGATTTGAAAATAATGGGTAAAGAATATGTAAAGAATATGTAAATTAATTTTCAATAGCTTTGAATTTAATCTATTATACTTAAGTGAAAAGATTGAAAATTTCTGTAAAACCCCTTACACTTAATAATTCTGTACTTGCTTAAACTATATTTAGCTTTCCTAATATAGCCAAGTATATTACCGAATAGAACACAGAACAGTAACACTTGTTACAAGTAGAATTGATATTTATTAAATGACTTACATTGTTTTTATTGAGGTATGAGTAAGTCAGCGAAACTGGTATTTAATCCAACTTAGATATATATATACTACCGTTAAACTCAACTTAATTAGTTGAGCATTAAAATGTATCAAAATATTCAAGTTCGGTCAGGTTCTTGTCGTCAAGATCAGCTAGAACTTATTGTTTTGGCATTGGAAAAGAAATTCGAAATAGATCCAAAAAGTCAAGATATTCTGGCTAAATTAAGCGAATCTTGTGAAATTTTAGAATTTAAGCTAGGAGACTTCATCGGCAATATAGGGGATGCTAGTGCTAATTTAGCTCAACAGCCAAAGAATGATCGCGAATCAGCCTCTTTTCTTTACCTAATTTGCCAGGGGCGAGTGCGATTACTAAGTTTTGATTCTCAGAAGCAGCAAGACGTTCCAACGGAATTACTCACTGAAGGAGATAGCTTTGGTGAGGAACCTCTGTTTAATGAAGCCTATTTGTCCTATAAAGCGATCGCAGCCTCTCCCAGCGATGGTTCAATGGGAACTGAAACTAAAGTTTTAGTGGCTAAAATTCCTTTAGATAAACTGGAAACTGAACTAGACCTCTCAAACCCCATTTTACAAAGGTGGCTCAGGGCGACCCAAAATCGTCAAAGCTTAATCTTTTTTAAGACGTTAACCGATTTAGGTGCTTTTTCTAGTCGAAGATTACAGCAGCTTTTTCCTTATTTAGAAACACGCACCATTAACTCAGGAACAGCTGTTACCCAAATGGGTCTAGACCGCTTTTGGCTGCGTCAAGGTCAAATTAAAAATCAATCTTTAGCCATTGGTGATTCTTGGGGTTATCCCAACCCAATCCCCGATGATTGGGTGGCTGAGACTGATTTGATAGTTTATAACTTACCAAAACAGAATTGGGAAACGGTGTGTGCGATCGCGCCTAATTTTGCTAACCTTTACCTAAAATCGGAAGTATCAGAATCTAATAATGTTGTTCATAGCGAAATAAGAAGCGTTTCAACCTCTAAACGCCAATCTTCAGATTTAGTTCCGAGAAATCTGACCCCATCCCAATCCTTAAATGCTGCCACTGAGGGGCAGAAAAATACTTCTACTATACAATTCCCTCAACCAATCAAAAGACCTTCTCAGTTGTGGCGACGTTACCCTTTTATCCAGCAACAAAGTTCTTCTGACTGTGGTGCTGCTTGCTTAGGCATGATTAGTCAATATTGGGGTAAAAGATTTACAATCAACTCCCTACGTAATCTGGCAGGAATTGGTCGTACAGGAGTCTCCCTCAAAGGTCTAACTAAAGCCGCAGAAAATTTAGGGTATCAAACTCGACCCGTAAGAGCTAGTCTGAGCCGTCTGATTGAGCAGACAAATCCTTGGATTGCCCATTGGGAAGGCAATCATTATGTGGTGGTTTATTGGGTTAAAGGAGAACGGATTTTAGTTGCTGATCCGGTTAAAGGAAAGCAGGTTTTGTCCCGCCAAGAATTTCTCACTGGTTGGACAGGATTCGCCTTACTACTAAATCCCACAGAGCGTCTCTATCAAATCCCCAACGAAAAACGCTCTCTAGGTCGATTTTTTGGGCTGCTTTTGCCCTATCGAAAGTTAGCCTTACAAATTATCACCCTTTCGGTGTTAATTCAAGTTTTTGGCATAATTTCCCCCTTATTTACCCAAATCATTCTTGACCAAATCGTAGTTAACAAAAGCCAAAGTACTCTAAATGTTTTTATCATTGGAGCTTTGCTGTTTGGTTTGTGGGGTATGGGTTTGTCTGCCACTCGCAGCTACTTGATGAGTTATTTTTCTAACCGTCTCAATCTCACCATGGTCAGTGGTTTTATTAACCATACTCTCAATCTGCCTCTGAAATTTTTTGAATCTAGGCGAGTAGGAGATATTACCACTAGAATCGGGGAAAACTCGAAGATTCAGCGATTTTTACTGGGACAAGTGATGCTGTCTTGGTTAAATTTTGTCACTGGCTTTGTTTATCTAGGGTTAATGCTCTATTACAACTGGCAGTTAACGATGCTGGTTTTGGGGTTAATTCCCCCTATTGTAATTTTGACTTTGGTGGCAACTCCTTTACTACGTAAATTATCCAGAGAAAGATTTAATGCAGCAGCCGATCAAAACTCTTCTCTAGTAGAAATGATGACGGGCATAGGTACGGTAAAAGCGATAGCAGGGGAACAAGAAGTTCGCTGGCGTTGGGAAGACTTGTTAACTCATCAAATTAATGTGCGGTTTAAAGGGCAAAAACTAGCAATTAATTTAGGACTCCTGAGCGGATTAATTAACTCTATCGGCGGAACTGCTCTATTGTGGTATGGGGCAACTTTGGTGATTCAAGACCAGTTAACTATTGGTCAGTTTGTGGCTTTTAATATGATGAAAGGTCGGGTTATTAGTCCTGTCCTGGCTTTAGTTGGTCTTTGGGATGAACTGCAAGAAGTACTAATTTCAGTAGAAAGACTGAATGATGTCTTTGACACAGAACAAGAAGAAACTCCTGACAAACAAATGCTCACATTACCCCCTTTACGAGGTGATGTCCGCTTTGAAAATGTTACCTTTCGCTATGACACCGAACAAGGACGTAATGCCCTCCAGAATATTTCTTTTGAAGTACAAGCTGGTCAAACCCTAGCGATTGTGGGGCGTAGTGGTTCGGGAAAGAGTACTCTAGTTAAGTTATTGCAGGGTTTATACTATCCTACCAGTGGTCAAGTATGGATCGATGGACATGAGATACAACATATATCTCCCCCATCTCTGCGATCGCAATTAGGAGTAGTACCCCAAGACTGTTTCTTATTTTCAGGCACAATCTTAGAAAATATTACCCTCTATCGACCTGAATTTACCCTAGAACAGGCGATCGAAGCAGCTAAGATGGCAGAGGCTCATAGTTTTATTCAAGCTATGCCTTTAGGCTACAATACCAAAGTGGGAGAGAGGGGTTCAACCCTTTCGGGAGGACAAAGACAACGGATTGCGATCGCTCGTGCCTTATTAGGAAAACCCAAAATCTTAATCTTAGATGAGGCAACCAGTTCCCTGGATACGGAATCAGAAAGGAGATTTCAGAACAACTTAGCTCGTATTAGTGATAATTGTACGACGTTCATCATTGCTCACCGCCTTTCTACCGTCCGTAATGCTGACAGAATTATCGTACTAGACCGAGGTGCGATCGCTGAACAAGGAACCCATGAAGAACTAATTGCCCAACGTAATCTTTATTACCATCTCGCTAAACAACAATTAGATATTTAATCGTAGGGGCGAACCAGATCAAAAACACTCAATCTTTGGTAACAGGATTTATTTTATAGTTGCTACTGTGAAAAATTTGATCTCTAACCCATTCAAAACCAGCTTTTGCGATCTTTCCGTAGGAATGTACAATCTCGCTCTTAGCGAGGCGCTGCGCGATCGCTTCTGAATTATCCATGTCTTGTGATAACTCATGGGCTAATTGTAGAATTTTTGGATGCTGCCAATTAATAGTCTCTGTTACTGCTAAATATTGTTTCATGGTTGAAGAAAATAAAGAAAAATTCCGTCTTTACTATCAAGCAGGAAAAAATGCTTTAGAAAGAGGAAAATATCGGATTAGTATCGAAAATCTCGAAAAAGCCTTGGAAACAATTGGCTTTAGCTCTCGTATGGGAGGAGATACCCAAATGTTATTAATTACAGCTTATCAAGCGGTAGGCAATCGGGAAAAAGCGATCGCGCTTTGTCAAGAATTGACTACTCACCCCCATATGATGACTCGCAAAAAAGCCAGTGAAGTACTCTATATTATCCAAGCTCCGGAGCTAAAGAGACCAGAAACTTGGATGAGCAAAATTCCTGATTTGAGTAAGAGCGATCAAACTAATCCCCAATACGTAACAGCGAAAAAAACTCCTAGAAAAGCCAGAAGCAAGACTGAGCCAGAAATCGATCTTTCCCAAGTAGAAACAGAAGACAATAAATTTCTTTGGTTTGCTCTGATTCTTACGGCTCTAACTTGTACTGGCTTAATCTGGCTAAGTTAATTTAAGTGTGACTCGGTCAGCTAAGTATTTCATAAGTTACTTTCGTAATCATACTCTTTATTCCAAACATAACGACCAACTTCAACTCTTGTCCAATGTTTACGAGAACAACCTTTATTTAAGCCGTCACTAACAGCTTGATAGGCTTTGGCTTTGTCTTTTCCTTCTAAGCCTTTAGGAAACATCCAATCCATCACCTCGTTAGCATCCATGTCTGTAGGATAATTTTCCTTGAGACAGGCGCGAATTGTGGCGGTAAGAGTACCATAGTTGTCTAGTTTTGGACAATCTGGCAAACGAGAAAGATTGTAAGGTTTTTTGGTATAAGTAGGGGGTTTTTTCCTTTTCTTGGGTTTTTTGGGGACAGCTTCTGCTTTGAAATCGGGAAAGTCTGCTAAATTCAAAGTCCAACAATCAGGAGAGTCGGGGACTGCACACCATAGATTAAAGCCTTCTCCTTGTTGCAATAAACCCCTAAGTTTTGGCTTCAGTTGGGGTTGTGCATAGGGAGGAATTGACAATTTTTCTGCTACTTCTAAAGATAGGTAGTCTAATCTAAGCATTTTCCCCTTATTACGTTTAAGTAATTGTTGAAGGGTTTTAGTTAAGGTTTCTTTGGGAGGTAATTGGACTTCTGGTAAAGTTTTGGGAGCAGATTCTTCCAACTCGGCAATTAATTCTGGTGCAGTTCCAGATTGCAGGGATGGTGGCGAAGCATATTGCCAAGAAGGAGATAAATAGGGATTATGGCTGGCGATAAGTGCTTCTACCTGTGCTAGTTTAGAAGATGCGATCGCAGCACTTTGTTGATGATAAGCAATCAACTGGCGATAGTAACTCGCTAATTGAGTTAGGGTTTGTTCAGTTTCTTGTGGTGGTTTTGCTGGAGGTTCAAGCCACATAATTTTTAGGTTCAGTTATATTAGCAGAAGGCATAGATGTTGATTCAAGATTCAGGATTTAGAGATTAAAGATTCAAGATTTCGTAAATCTTTGACAATCTGCTCTAACACCTTTGCATTTATTGCCATAAGAAGGACAGATTGTAGCGTATGTTTCTCGTTCAACTTTTTTGTTGCACCCCTGACAAACAAACTTATAGACTCTGGTATGAATAGTGCGAGTATGAGCTTTAACGTGAACTTTTTTGCTTGTCATTTTAGATTAATCTTTATTACTTTGACATTATTGATTGTGTAAATCGTATTCTGCATTGTAGAACTTATATGGTCGCAGAGATTACTAAAATTATTTAAAAAAGATTAGATTGGTGAAAAGATAGGAGATTTTTTGGGATTTTTGACGGTGAAGAATGCTTTCGATCGCAGAGGATATCTCCCTCTCGATACTTGCTAATCGACGCCAACCGCCAAGTCCGCAAGATCTCTCAATCGTCGTGATCGACCTCAAACAATTTTAACAATTTACCCGATGCCTCTAATCATAACCGAACCGCTCAAAATAGAAAAAATAAATATTGCGATTCCCGATTTACCCCCTTCTCTGATCGGAACTAAAATTGTTCAACTATCAGATTTACACTACGATGGAGTTCGTCTGGCAGAAAAACTTTTAGCAGACGCGATCGCAGCTTCTAATACAGAAGAACCCGATCTAATCTTTATTACAGGAGATTTTGTTACTGATGACCCTACTCCTATCACTCAACTCGCACTACGACTGAAAGAGTTGAAGAGTAAATTTGGTATTTATGGTTGTTTAGGTAATCATGATTCTATTTCCAAAGATACTGAAAAACAGATTATAGAAGCTCTAGGAAAAGTAGATATCAAAGTTCTTTTTAATGACATAGTTTATCCTCTGGGAGAAGAATTCGCTATTGTTGGCTTACCTGATTTTTGGTCAAAAGAATTTCAACCAAGGGAAATATTCACTAAAATCCAGGATTACATACCTCGTATTGTACTTTCTCATAACCCAGACTCAGCGAAAGTTCTTCAAAAATACCGTGTCGATCTTCAATTATCAGGTCATACTCATGGTGGACAAGTAGTTATTCCTGGCTATGGTGCTGCTCCAATTTTGCTACAAAAAATTAGAAAATCCACCCCTAAGTTTTTACGTAACTATATACCCTATCTCAAGGAATGTTCTTCAGTTGTACAGTATTGGCAATGGTCAGAAGGATGGCATCAAGTAGGAAAAAATCAACTATACGTTAATCGTGGTTTGGGAACTTATGCACCAGGAAGATTTTGTTGTCCTCCTGAATTAACGGTTATTACTTTAGATTGTTCATAGTTCATGGTTCATTGCTAGTTGTTCATTGTTTATTGTTGAATAAATATTACTCATTACTTATTACTCATTACTCATGAAATTAATTTCTTGAATTAATAAATTGGTTATTTCTTCGGTGTTAACTAAAATTTCTTCTGGTTGATCATACAAATCTGCTGTGCGATAACCTTGGGCTAATATATTTTCTTGCGCTTTAATAATAGTTTGTGCTGCTTCTAACTCTCCCCATTGTTGCAACATTAAAACCAACGCAGCAATCGTTGCTAAGGGGTTAGCTATTCTTTTTCCTGCAATATCTGGTGCTGTTCCGTGGACTGGCTCATACATACCAAATCCTCGTTCATTAATACTAGCAGAACCTAATAATCCAATAGAGCCTACTATTGCTCCACCAATATCACTTAAAATATCCCCAAATAAGTTACTAGCTAAAATCACATCAAATTGTTGAGGATTGATGATCAATTGCATTGCCAAATTGTCTATTAACATAGGCTGAATTTCCACATCAGGAAAGTTAATTGCTTCCTGTAAAACTAAATCAGTCCAAGGTAGATTGGGGAGAGCATTTTCTTTATGAGCTACGGTTAATTTTTTCTTTCTTTGTTGCGCTTGTTTTAGAGATATTTTGGCTATTCTTTGTATTTCCCAATCATAATATTTCATGGTGTGATAGCCATAATTACCCTTTTTATCTCTGTCTCTCTTTGATGTGCCAAAATAGATACCACTAACTAATTCCCTAACAAATAAAATATCAACACCGATAAGTTTTTCTGGCTTCAAACTAGATTTATGAACTATGCTAGGAGTAGTTCTTACAGGACGTAGATTAAGATAAAAATCAAAATATTTCCGTAGTTCTAGTAATCCACCTTGGGAAACTGCACCAAATAAAATACCATCTGCTTGTTCACATAACTCAATCGTAATATGGGGTAAATAGTTGCCAAATCTTTGTCTAGCAGGTTCTCCAATTAATCCATGATCTATAGTCACAGAGAAATTGTAAATTTCAGCCACTGCTTGTAAAATTTGTAAGGAAGATTCTACCACTTCAATACCTATTCCTTCTCCTGGCAAAGCTACTATGCGATGGGAATTATTCATTGAGATAAATTAAAAAATATTAAGCAACTGTGAAGCTCAGTAATCCTTACTCAGGATAAATTTAACAAAAGTAATAATTACTACAGAAAAAAATCCTTTTCCCCAGTAGCAAAAATAGTTTATTATATGTGTGAACAGAAAATTTCCATTATGCATATTATGCAATGGAATAATACGAAAAAATTTAAACTCACTAGTTTTAAAGTGATATAAGATTATGAGTATTACTGCAACCGCACCGAGAAGTACCTATCATTTGTCTATTGATACTCTCAGGAATGAAGCAAGACAATTGGTAGAAAAGGGTATTATTAGCCGTAGCCAACCCCTATACGTATTGTGTGAATACTTACCAGCTAGAGAATGGTTAGGGGTTGAATGCGAACTAGAAAGATGCGATTATTTATTACGCGATCGCATTGGCGATTTACTCTGTTGTGAAAGATGGGATAATGACTAATCCCAAGCCTAACTATTACCTTTTGACTGACGCATTTTTTCTAACTCTAATCTCAAAGCAATGATTTCAGCTTTAAGCTGTTGTAATCCTGAATTAACATCATTACTCGTATTAGAAGTATAAACATCACTACTGGGGTTTTTTGCCCCAGTATTTTGATTAATTAAATTATTAATATATGCCTTAGCTTCTTGTTCTGTAGCTACTCCTTTTTCTGACCATTCTTGGGCTTTTTGGTTTAATTCAAACTGTATTTGTGAGATTGCCTCGGAACGTTTTTGAGGATTTTGTACTGTTTCCAGAAAAGAAGTTGCTGCTCCTACTGTAATATGAAAGCCTTGTTGAGCTGTTTCTAGCAAAAAGTTATTAGTTTTCATCAGCTTTTACCTGCTTATTTTCTAAGTTTGAGTTTTTGAGATATTTTGTGCTGTATTAACTATTTTTCTACTGCTCAAGATATTGATTAATATCTTCGATTAACTGAGTAAGTTCCGCTTCACTAGTCAAACGGATACGATCATCTCTTACTGTTAATAATACTTTGGCAGCAAAGGGACTAGGATAAATATTAGGATTACAAAAAACTTCTAAGAAAACCTCTCCTGTATGGCGGTATTCCATTGATGGTTGGGGCTTGGGTTTGCCACTTCTTCCTGCTACCTGACTAGCAGCAGCTTTAAGACTTTGCATGAGGGTGGATATTTCTTGTTGTAAATTTTTGGCTGCTTCGGTAGAAAATTTGATCTGTACAGAACCTTGAATTAAATTAAGGGTAAGAGAATTCATAAGGGTTAATCTCACTAAACTGGAGCGTTAATAACTCCACTGTTATCATAATTAACAACTATTAATTCATAAGTCATCATTAAATAACAAAAGTCTTATTCATTGATGCTTCATTTCTTTCCTAATGCAAGATCATCGTTCTCAAGTGCGTCGAGTTTTACTAATTACCTTAGTATTGAACTTATTGGTAATGATACTAAAGGCAATAGTAGGTCTTGTTACAGGCTCTTTGAGTTTACAGGCTGATGCTCTTCACAGTGTTACAGATAGTGCTAATAATATTTTAGGTTTAGTCGCCAATCGTTTTTCTTCTCCCACACCAGATCGAGAACACCCCTACGGACATCAGAAATTTGAAGCTTTAGGGGCGTTGGGAATTGCTACTTTTTTGGGAATTGCTTGTTTTGAAATTCTCCAAAGTGCAATCAATCGTATTTTTATCGAGAGTCAGTTGGTAAAAGTATCTCCAGTAGAATTATCCCTATTAGTTATCGTATTGGCAGTGAATATATTTGTGGCAGTTTATGAAGGGAGAGTAGGAAGAAAAATCAATAGTGCAATTCTCGTGGCTGATGCCAAACATACCATGAGTGATATTTGGGTAACTCTTGTAGTCATGGGTGGTTTAGTAGGGATTTGGCAAGCCAGAGTGTTAAATTTGCCCCAGTTGCAATGGTTAGATGTGGTTTTAGCCTTTCCTGTTGCCTTATTGGTTTTTCGTAGTGGTTGGTCAGTTTTACAAGATAATTTGCCTTGGTTAGTAGATGAAATTGCGATCGCGCCAGAAGCAATCCATCGTATGGTGATGGAAGTTCCAGGAGTAGTGAACTGCCATGATATAGCTTCTCGTGGTGTAATTGGCAGACAAGTATTTGTGGAGATGCACCTAATTGTAGATGCTTCTGATGTGACAACAGCACACAAGATAACAGAAGAAATAGAAGCTAGATTATCAGCTAAGTACGATCCGATTAGGGTGGTAATTCATATCGAACCACCAGACTATCAAAGTGATTCTATTAGTTTTGGTAGTTCTGAAACTCTACAGTAGTAAAGACTTTTTCTATTAATCATTATCAACCATTAAGCCTAAACAATCTGGAAACAGTTGGCAATTTACAAAAAGCGATCGCTTTTAAAGAGAAGCATTACAAGGAATGTCGAGAAAAAACTGAAGAATTATTAAAAGGAACAGGAGTTACGGGTGATCGCTGGAAAACCATCGTTAAAGCTATTGAAACAGGACAAGACCCCCAAAAAGTTCGCTCTATCCGCGTCGCAACTCCCGAAAGGCACTCCTAACTCAGATTAAGATGCCCTTGGCTCAGTTTTTCCCATAGATATACCGATCCCACTAAGGTTAGTAAGACAATCAACACCTTAAGGTGATAATCTATAAGGTGGCAAAATTTAGATTAAATTAAGATTTTCTCTGCCATATAACATATCTAAACACCAAGTAGAAGCGAAGCATGGTAGCCACAACAGATAAAACAAACGGTAAAATTACTCAAATTATTGGACCAGTTATCGATGCTGAGTTCCCTAGCGGTAAAATGCCCCGCATTTATAATGCCTTAAGAGTAGAAGGTAAAAACGCAGCAGGACAAGACGTTGCTGTCACCTGCGAAGTACAACAACTACTTGGTGATAATCAAGTGCGTGCTGTTGCAATGAGTAGCACTGATGGATTAATCCGAGGCATGGATGTTACTGACACTGGTGCACCCATTAGTGTTCCCGTTGGTAAAGCAACTTTAGGTAGAATTTTTAACGTTCTTGGCGAACCCGTTGATAATGGAGGTCCCGTTAATACTAACGATACTTCTCCTATTCACAGAGCAGCTCCTAAATTAACTGAATTATCTACCAAGCCTAAAGTATTTGAAACAGGTATTAAGGTTGTTGACTTGCTTACTCCCTATCGTCAGGGTGGCAAAATTGGTCTATTTGGCGGTGCTGGTGTTGGTAAAACCGTTATTATGATGGAATTGATCAACAACATCGCTATTCAACACGGTGGTGTATCGGTGTTTGGTGGTGTAGGGGAACGTACTCGTGAAGGAAACGACCTCTACAATGAAATGATCGAATCTAAAGTAATTGATGCAGAAAATCCCGAAAATTCTAAAATTGCTTTGGTTTACGGTCAAATGAACGAACCACCTGGAGCTAGAATGCGTGTTGGTCTTTCGGCTCTTACTATGGCGGAATACTTCCGTGATGTGAA
>JAAUYH010016549.1_pt1 | contig 15041 bp, 14 predicted proteins | sample 7278061 | NCBI WGS metagenome assembly JAAUYH01 (sample SAMN14350203, study PRJNA611818) | marine sediment metagenome | isolation source: surface marine sediment (0.6m) | place: French Polynesia: Moorea | collected 2018-08
TGCCCCTCGCAGAAGCCGCGGATGTCGTCCTCGGATGCCGACATCCCCGGCTGGGGCACGATCCAGGCACAGACCTCCTCGCCGTACTTGGCGCTCGGGACGCCGAAGACCTGCACCACCTGGACCTTCGGATGCCGGTAGAGGAACTCCTCGATCTCGCGCGGGTAGATGTTCTCGCCACCGCGGATGATCATGTCCTTGACCCGGCCGACGATGTTGCAATAGCCGTCGGCGTTGATAGTGGCGAGATCGCCGGTGCGCATCCAGCCGCCCTCCACGATCGCCTCCCGGGTCCGCTCCTCGTCCTCCCAATAGCCGGTCATGACCGAGTAGCCGCGGGTCCAGAGCTCGCCCTTCTCGCCGGCCGGGACCGTCTTGCCGACCGGGTCGACGATCTTCACCTCGACATGCGGGTGGATGCGCCCGACCGTGGAGACCCGCACGTCGAGCGCGTCATCGGTGGCGCTCTGGAAGGAGACCGGGCTGGTCTCGGTCATGCCGTAGGCGATGGTCACCTCCGACATGTGCATGTCGGCGACGACCTTCTTCATGATCTCGATCGGGCACGGCGCGCCGGCCATGATGCCGGTGCGCAGGCTCGACAGGTCGAAGGTCCGGAATTCCGGGAGGTCGAGCATCGCCACGAACATGGTCGGCACCGCGTAGAGGGCGGTACAGCGCTCCGCCGCGATCGCCGACAGGGTCGCGGCCGGGTCGAAGGCCTCGCCCGGGAACACCATGCAAGCGCCCTTGGTGACGCATCCCAGCGTGCCCATCACCATGCCGAAGCAATGGTAGAGCGGCACCGGGATGCACAGCCGGTCGGCCTCGGTGAAGCGGATCGTCCGGGTGGTGAAATGGGCGTTGTTGACGATGTTGAAGTGGGACAGGGTCGCGCCCTTGGGCGCTCCGGTGGTGCCGCTGGTGAACTGGATGTTGATCGGATCGTCCGGGTCGAGAGTGGCGGTGATCGCATCGAGGCGCGCCTTCTGCCCCGGATCGCCGGCTCTCGGCAGTTCGGCGAAACTGAACATGCCCGGCGCGGACCCGTCGCCGAGCCGGATGACGATCCTCAGCGACGGCAGCTTCGCCGCCGACAGGCGACCCGGATCGCACCGTGACAGCTCGGGCGCCAGTTCGGTCAGCATGCCGACATAGTCGGACGATTTGAACGTCGCCGCCGTCACCAGCGCCTTGCAGCCGACCTTGTTGATTGCGTATTCCAGCTCGGCCAGCCGATAGGCCGGATTGATGGTCACCAGCACCAGCCCGATGCGGGCAGAGGCGAACTGGGTCAACAGCCATTCGTACCGGTTGGGCGACCAGATGCCGATGCGATCGCCCTTCTCGAGTCCGAGGGCCAGCAGGCCGTCCGCCAGCGCATCGACCTCGCGGGCCAGTTCGTCATAGCTGAAACGCCGGTCCTGCCCGACGAAGACTGCCGCGTCGCGGCCTCCGAAACGGGCGACGGTATCGGCCAGCACTTCGGGGATCGTCGCCCGGCGAAGCGGCTCTCCCACCTCGCCGCGGACATGCGACGCACCGCCGATGGGCACCAGACCGATCTCAGGCTCCCTTCGATCCTCCTGCTTCACACCTGGCGAAGACTCGTGGCGAGTGGACATGGCCCTCCCCCGCAGCATCGATGTTCAGCACATCCTATGCCTGGTCTGCGCTCCTGGTCGATGGGGTGCACGATGCGATCACCAGCGCAGCGCCGCCGTATGGACCGGCGCGTCCCAGAGCGCGAGCATGTCGTCGGTCATGCGGGTGACGGTGATCGACGCCCCGGCCATCTCCAGGGAGGTGCAGTAATTGCCGACCAGCGACCGCGCCACCGTCAGGCCGCGGTCTTCGCATTGCCGGCGCGCCGCGTGATAGAGCAGGTACAGTTCCATCGCCGGCGTGCCTCCCATGCCGTTGATCAACAGCAGAACCGGCTCTCCGGACTGGGGCCCGGTGTGTCCGCAGATGGCGCCTACCAGGGTCTCGGCGATCGCGTCGGCGGCCATCAGGCCGACCCGCTCGCGCCCCGGTTCGCCATGGATGCCGACGCCCAGCTCCATCTCGCCCTCGCCGATATCGAAGGTCGGCGTGCCGGCGGCCGGCACCGTGCAACTGGTCAGCGCCACCGCCATGGAGCCCGTGGCCGCATTGACCCGGTCGCCCAGCGCCTTGCAGGCGGCGAGATCGGCGCCCTGCTCGGCGGCGGCGCCGACGATCTTCTCGACCACCACGGTTCCGGCCACGCCGCGACGACCCTGGGTGTGCAGCGAGTCCTCGACCGCCACGTCATCGTTGGTGAGCACCGTGGCGGTCTCGGCCTCGGCCATATCGGCGGCCATCTCGAAGTTCATCACGTCGCCCGAGTAGTTCTTGACGATGTGCAGGATGCCGGCACCGCCATCGACGGCGGCGGCCGCGGCCAGCATCTGGTCCGGTGTCGGAGAGGTGAAGACTTCGCCCGGACAGGCGGCATCCAACATGCCCGTGCCGACGAAACCGGCATGCAGCGGCTCGTGCCCCGAGCCGCCGCCGGACACCAGGGCAACCTTGCCCGGACGCGGGCCGTCCCTGCGGGTGACGAATTTGGGGCCCAGGCTGACCGACACCAGATCGGCATGGGCGGCGCCGAACCCCGCCAGCGCCTCGGTCAGCACATCGTCGACAGCGTTGATGATCTTCTTCATGGCGCAGGTCCTCCCTCTGTTCCGCCCAGGCTAGTGTTGCCCGTCTTCCCTGGCGATGGCGATGATCTCTTCCGCGGTCCGACGGATCGCGTCCTCGACCCGACGCCGCCGCCCAGCATCGCCGATCGAGGACAGGTCGATCCAGAGGCCCGCGTTGCGGCGATCGGAGTCCGCCGCCGGACCGCGAATCTGACCCGGATGCGCCGCTTCGTAGGCGGCGACGAAGGCGGCGCGCTCCTCGGCGGAGAAATGGCAGACCGCCATGATGGTCTCGACATGCTGGGCCGGCAGCGGCACGCGATAGGCCGGATTGGCGATCTGGGAAATGAAGCTCTTGTGGGTCCCGGTCACCTTGGCGATCCGCTGCCGGGTTCCGGACGGCCTGAGCGCCAGATAGTCCCGAAGCAGCCGCTTGTAGACGGCGATCGGATCCGCGTCGCCCTTGGCCGTTTCGCGCGCGCCAAGCATCGTCCTAGTGGCACCCCTGATCCGGCCAGCGGCTGACCGCCAGCTTGACCCGCCCGATCTGGGCCGGCGCCACCGACAGGGTGCGCAGGCCGGTCTCCAGCAACGGCCCGACATGCTCCGAAATCGACGCCATATCGCCGCACAGGCTGACCTCGACTCCTCGTCGTCGTCCGGCCTCGACAACGCGGGCGATCATTTCCAGCACCGCCGGGTTGTCCGGCCGCGCCAAGGCCGCCACCGCCGCGTTGTCCCGCGCCGCGGCGGTCGTGTACTGGATCAGGTCGTTCGATCCGATCGAATAGAAATCGACATCGAACCGGTCGGCGGTGAGCGCCGCCGCCGGCACCTCGACCATCATGCCGAGCGGCGGGACCGCGTGGGCGACACCCTCGGCGGCCAGCGCGGCGGTGACCTCGCCGAGCAGCCGCCGCACCGCGGCGATCTCGTCCGGCACCGTCACCATCGGCACCATCACCTTGACCGGCCCTTCGGCCGCGGCGCGCGCCAACGCCCGCAACTGCACCGTGAACAGCTCCGGCGCCGCCAGCGACAATCTGAGGCCGCGTCGCCCGAGGAACGGATTGCCCTCGCCCTCCGGCGTCACGCCGGCGATCGGCTTGTCGCCGCCGGCATCCAGCGTCCGGATGGTGACCGGCCGGCCCCCGGCCCACGCCAACAGGCGCCGATAGGCCGCCAGCTGCCGCTGCTCGTCCGGCAACTGGCCATCCTGGAACAGGAACTCGGTGCGCGTCAGGCCCACACCGTCACAGGCCCCCGCTGGCACGTCGGACAACAAGGACGGCTCGTCGACATTGACCAGGATGGTCACCGGCTCGCCGGACGCGGTCCGCGCCGGTTGGGCCATCAGGCTGCGGGCCGCCTCGTCATCGGCGCGCAAGCGCTCCGCCCGGTCCGCCGCCTCGGCCAGGCTGGCCGCGTCCGGCGTTACGACGATCTGGCCGCGCTCGGCATCGAGGATGACCGGGACCGCGTTCGATATCTCCGTCAGGTTCGCATCCACCGCGACCAGCAGCGGCACGCCGCGGGCCCTGGCCAGGATGGAGACATGGCTGGTCGGGCTGCCGCCCCGTGTGGCGGCGCCGACCAGCCGGTTCCAGTCCTGCTCCAGGAAGCCGGATGGTGTCAGCTCGTCGGTCAGCAGGATGGCGCCGCGCGGGACCGATCGCTGATCCGTGCCCGGCCCGCCGGTCAGGGCGCGCAAGACCCGCAGCTTCAGGTCGGAGAGATCCTCGGCCCGCGCCGCCATATAGGCGTCATCGGCCCCGCGATAGTCGGCGATCTCCGCATCCATGAGCGACGCCCAGGCCCGGTCGGCCGGCGTCCCCCCGGCGATTGCGTCCAGGGCGGGGGCGTGCATCTCGTCGTCCTCGAGCAAAGCCTCCTGGAACTCGAGGATCTGCTCGCCGAGGCCGTCATTGCGCGCGGCCAGCGCCTGGATGTCCGCTTTCGAGCGATCGATTGCGGCCAACAGGGCGTCACGTTCCTCATCGGGAGAACCCGCCGACCGGTCGCCGATCGCCGACACGCCCGCGACAAAGGCTGGCCCGACCGCGAGGCCGGCGCATGCGGAGATTCCGGTGAGGACCCGTTCCGGCACGCCATCAATCCTGGAAGTCGCGATCCACGAGATCGACCAGCGCCGCCACCGCCGAATCCGCGTCATCGCCGACGGCCCGGATCCGCAGTTCCTCGCCATGCGCCGCCTTCAACTTCATCACCGCGTTGGGGGATTTGGCGCTGATCCACCGATCCTGGCCGGCCGCGGCGATTTCGACCGTGGCGTCGAAAGTCTTGGCGAGCTTGGTGAGTTTCACAGCCGGCCGGGCATGCAATCCGGTGGGGTCCTTGATCGCCACCGCCCCGGTCACCTGGCGCGGACCCGTCGTTGCCGCGGTCATGCTCAGAACTCCTCCGCGGTGCTGCGCACGTCCTGCAACGAGGCGCCGCCGACCGCCTCGGTCGCGGCCATCACCGCGCCCTCGACGATCGGCGCGTCGCAGATCACCACGTTGGCAGCCATCTCCGGGGCCAGCATCTCGATGGCCATCTCGCTGTTGGTTTCGGCGCCGCCGAGATCGACCAGGATCGCGACGCCCTTGGGCGAGTAGACCGACCCGATGGCCTCGAGGATGGCCCCGACATCGGTTCCGAGTCCGCCATCCGCATTGCCGCCGACCGCCGCCAGCCGGACCTCGTCGCCGACCATCTGCCGCACCATGTCGGCGGCGCCGCGCGCCACCTCCGGCGAATGGGAGACGATGACGATCGAAACCGTGTCGCTCATGTCCGCGCCTCCAGCACATCGCAGATCGCGTGCAGAATCAGGGCCGAGGACCGGGCGCCGGGGTCGAGATGGCCGATGGACCGCTCACCCAGAAACGCAGCCCGCCCCTTCGTCGCCCGCATATCCTTCGTCTCGGCAAGGCCCCGATCGGCCGCGGCGCGCAGCACTCCGATCGAGTCGCCGTCGGAGGCGGCCAGCGCCTGCTGCGCGGGCACCAGCACGTCGAGCATCGTCTTGGCTCCGACATCGGACTTGCCGCGCGCCTTCACGGCGTCGACGCCGGCCAGGAACGCCTCCGCCGCCGCGGCCACCGTATCCGGCATCTCGGCCCGCGCCTTGCCGACGGCCATGAACAGCGAGCCGTAAAGCGGACCGGACGCACCTCCGACGGACATGACCAAGGTCATGCCGAGCTTCTGCAGTGCCGGACCGAAGGGCAGTGCGGTGATCTCCTCGGAGTTCGCGCGCACCGCGTCGAAGCCGCGCTTCATGTTGATGCCGTGATCGCCGTCGCCGATCGCCTGATCCAGCTTCGTCAATTCATCGGCGTGTTCGGAGATCCGCGTGCACACCAGGTCGATGGCGGCGTTGAGAACCTCATCCGGCATGCGCCATCTCCCGATGATGTGGGATCCCTGTTCTCGACAGCCTGTCGACCGACATCAGCGTCCAATCGGACGGGGTCACCGGGCCTGACCGTCTGCGGCGCTCGGTCGGGATCACTAAACTTCTCCCCGAAATTGTTCAGTAACACTAAACTCAGTGAAATTGGTGTCAAGGCCGGCGATGACTCCGTCGGCGTCGGGTCCGCATGCCCGACATGCTTCACTCGAGGCTCGCCCGCAGGACCTGGTCGGATTCCCAAGGGCCACGAGCCGCAGCCCTGCCATCGATGAGCTTGCCGGTCGGCATCGATCTCAAACGGGTTGAGGTGTTTAGTTGGCGCCTGCTGGCCGGATCGAGCCGCCGGCAGATCGCAGAGACGATGGAGACGCGGCCTTGTGACGCCTTCCGGTCAGCCGAGAAGCCCTGTGCCACTTGGTGGCTCGAGGTCAATTTTGAATCCGATCAATGCGCACCATGTGGCACGGTTCTTCCGGGAGGCAACGAATGTCCAAGACGCCGCGCGCTCCGGGGGGACGGATGAACATCCTGTTCATCATGTATGACCAGTTGCGCCACGACTATCTCAGCTGCGCCGGGCATCCGCATCTGCACACGCCCAACTTCGACAGGGTGGCGGCGATGGGCGTGCGATTCACCAACGCCTATGTGCAGTCCACGATCTGCGGCTCATCGCGCATGAGCTTCTACACCGGGCGGTACGTGTCTTCGCACGGGGCCCAGTGGAACGGCTTTCCACTGCGCGTGGGCGAGCAGACCCTGGGCGATCATCTGCGGCGCGAGGGCATGGGCTGCTGGCTGATCGGCAAGACCCACATGAGGGCCGACGTCGACGGCATGGAACGCCTCGGGCTCAGCCGCGACAGCGTGATCGGCGCGCGTCAGGCGGAGTGCGGCTTTGACGTGTGGATTCGCGACGACGGCCTGTGGGGCGAGGGCCCGGACGGCTTCTATGACGAGAACCGCTCGCCCTATAACGAGTATCTCAAGTCCAAGGGCTACCCGTCGGACAACCCCTGGTCCGATTTCGCGAATGCGGGCGTTGACGAGAACGGCGATATCGCATCGGGATGGATGTTCGCCAATGCCGACAAGCCGGCGAATATCCGCGAAGAGGACAGCGAGACCCCCTGGCTGACCCGACAGGCCATCGCCTTCATCGAACAGGCGGATGAGCCCTGGTGCGCGCATGTGAGCTTCATCAAGCCGCACTGGCCCTACATCGTCCCGGCGCCGTATCACGCGCTGTATGGTGACAACCACGTGCCCGGCGCAAGCCGCCACCCGGCAGAGCGCGAGGATCCGCATCCCGTCTTCGGTGCCTATATGGGCAACCGGGTCGCGCAGGCCTTCCAGCAGGACGAGGTGCGGCGAAAGGTGATCCCGGCCTATATGGGGCTGATCAAGCAATGCGACGACCAGCTGGGCGTATTGCTGGATTTCCTTGAGCGAACCGGTCGAATTCAGGACACGATGATCGTCCTGACCTCGGATCATGGCGACTATCTCGGGGATCACTGGCTGGGCGAGAAGGACCTGTTCCACGACGCTTCGGTGAAGATCCCGCTGATCATCTACGACCCGCGCCCTTCAGCCGATGCGACCCGGGGCAAGACCTGCGACGCGCTGGCGGAATCCATCGACCTGGCCGCGACTTTCGTCGAGGCGGCGGGCGGCAAGGTCCCGGATCACATCATCGAAGGCCGGTCGCTGGTGCCCTGGCTCAACGGCGAAACGCCGCAATGGCGCGACTTCGTGATCAGCGAATACGACTACTCTCCCACACCGCACTGCGCGGAACTGGGCCTGCAGCCCCGGGACGCCCGGCTCTTCATGGTGTTCGACGGGCGCTACAAGCTCATGCATGCCGAAGGCGGCTTCCGCCCGATGCTGTTCGACCTGGAGGCCGACCCGCAGGAGTTCCACGATCTCGCCAAGGGCGATGGCCATGAGGCGGAGACCGAGCGGCTGTATGGCTATCTGGCGCAATGGGGCCGGCGCCTGGCACAGCGGGTCACCAGATCCGAAGACGACATCAAGGCCATGCGCGGCCGCTCGGCGCGAAAGGGCATTCTGCCCTTCCTGGTCGACGGGACGGAGGTGCCGGACGAGTTGACCGAGAAATACCGCGGCCCGGCGCCGCGGAGATATCCGGGGGACGATGCCTGAGGCCGCCTTGATCGAACACGACAGCCAGTTCCCCAGATCGGTGATCCAACGCGCTCCTCGCTGACCGAGCACTGCAAGCTGATCAGGGAGCCCCGAGGCGATCGCGCCGGAAGAACTCTCCCGGGGCGGTCATGGCGTCTCTTTCTCCATCTCGGCATAGGTGGCCTTGGCCAGCTTGATCGCGTGGTTGGCCCTCGGCACGCCGGCGTAGACCGCCGCGTGCAAGAAGGCCTGCATCACATCGTCCTTGGTGGCGCCGGTGTTGGCCGTGGCGCGGATATGCATCGGGATCTCATCGAAATTTCCGGTGGCGGCCAGAAGCGCCAGCGTCAGCATCGACCGCTCACGCCGCGAGATCGTGTCGTCGACCCAGAGATTGCCCCATGCGGTTTCGGTGATCATCCGCTGGAACGGGATGTCGAATTCGGTCTTCTCCGCCTCGGCGCGGTCCACATGGGCATCGCCCAGGACCTGGCGACGGACGATCATCCCGGTTGCGAAGCGGTCGGGCATCGGGGGTCTCCTCGTCAGTTGGGAAGGCCAGCGAAGTACTCGGCCAACGCCTTGCCTCCGTCTGACTTTAGACCACGACCGGCGTGCCGGCATGCTCGCGGAAATCGACGCGGAACATCTCGTCGCCGTAGGAGATCAGCGTGCCGTCATGGGTGACGCCCTCGGCATGCAGGCGCTCGGCGCAGCCCGCTTCCTCCATCATGCCCACAAAGCCCTGCTTCAGCACCCCTGCCCGGATCCGCGACAGAACGTAGTCCTTGGTCTTGCGCTCCAGCACGACGCAGTCGATGCCGCGGGTGCAGTGGAGTTGCGACAAGAGGAGTACCGAGGGGCCGCCGCCGATGATCCGGTAGCATTCGGACTCAATGGCTGGCTGCGGCTGCCGGCAGGTGCGACACTCATGGCCGCGCCGGCGTGGCGGGCGCCAGGCCCTGGATCGAGACCGGGCATCTCGGTTGCCTGGCCTCGCGGTGAGACGCGCCCTGGGCTTAGCTCGCGCCCGGCCAAGGTTCTAAGGTGCACCGGGCGGCCCCTGCGGTCCGCCCTCCGAACAGTCGCCACCGCCCCATGTCGGCTCACCGGATCGGTGACGATTGCACCCGTGCAGGGAAAGGGATCAAGCCAATGGACGGAATCAAGGTCGACATCGCGATCATTGGAGCCGGCAGCGCCGGCATGCGGGCCTATCGTGAGGCCTCGCAAGTCACGGACAGCATCATGCTGATCGAGGGCGGACCCTATGGCACCACTTGCGCCCGGGTCGGCTGCATGCCCTCGAAGCTCTTGATCGCCGCGGCGGAGGCTGCGCATCACGGCGCCACGACGTCGCCGTTCGGCATCACCTACGACGCCCCACGGATCGACGGAGCCGCGGTGATGAAACGGGTGCGGGCGGAGCGCGACCGTTTCGTCGGCTTCGTCGTCGAGGCGGTCGAGACCTGGCCCGAGCGCCACCGCGTGCGCGCGATGGCCCGCTTCAAGTCCGACCACGAACTGGCGCTCGACGACGGACGCGTCATCGTCGCCGATCGCATCATCATTGCGACCGGATCCCGATCGAACGTGCTGCCGATCTTCGAGGAATTCGGCGACCGCCTGATCGTCAACGACGACGTCTTCGACTGGGACGACCTGCCAGGATCGGTCGCCGTGTTCGGCGCCGGAGTGATCGGGCTCGAGCTCGGACAGGCCTTGCATCGGCTCGGCGTTCGCGTCGCCGTTTTCGGCCGCGATCACCTCGTCGGACCGCTCACCGATCCCGACGTGCTGGCGGCGGCGCGGGAGATCTTGTGCGGCGAGTTCGAATTCCACCCGCACGGCGAGGTGACGAGGCGCGCCTGCGACGCCGACGGTATCGAGATCGACTATGTCGAGGACGGCGCCACCAAGACCGCGCGCTTCGACTACGCGCTGGTCGCCACCGGTCGGCGGCCCAACACCGACAACCTCGGCCTTGAGAACACCTCGCTTCCGCGCGACAACCGCGGCGTGCCGGTCTATGACGTCCACAACAGTCGCGTCGGTGACAGCCATGTCTTCATCGCCGGTGACGCCAACAACCGGTTTCCCCTGCTGCACGAGGCGGCCGACGAGGGCTTCGCTGCGGGATACAACGCCGCGCGCTATCCCGAGGTGCGGCGGTTCGCCAAGAGCGCGCCGATCTCGGTGATGTTCACCGATCCGCAGGTGATGATGGTCGGCGCGAGCCATCGCGAACTGACCGAGAGCAAGGCTGATTTCGCCATCGGCTCGGTGGATTGGTCGGATCAAGGTCGCGCCCGGGTGATGGGCGTGAACCGCGGCCTTCTCCGCGTATACGGCGAGCGCAACACGGGCCGGTTTCTGGGCGCCGAAATGATCGGCCCGCGCGCCGAGAACCTGGCGCACCTGCTCGCCTGGTCGCTGCAATCCGGTCTGACGGTGTCGCAGATGCTGGAGCGTCCGTTCTATCATCCGGTGCTGGAGGAAGGTGTGCGAACCGCCCTGCGGACCCTCAACAGCGCGCTGGAGATGGGCCCCAAGCCGCCGCCGCGCTGCATCGATTGCGGCCCCGGCGGTTGATCGGTCTGGTCCCGGCCCCCGGAGGCGTCAATCAACGACCCGCGGTCCATGAGATTTACACGGGGTCGATGCCGATGCCGCCGGATCGCTCGACACGCGGCTGTGTTCAGCCCATTGGAGACGGATAGTCATGGCCGAGTTCATGAGTTTGAAGGACGCGGTCGCCACCTGCTTGAGGGACGGCGACACTGTCGCGATGGAAGGATTCACCCACCTGATCCCGTTCGCCGCCGGGCATGAGGTGATCCGCCAGAAGCGAAAGGACCTCACGATCATCCGCATGACGCCGGACCTGATCTACGACCAGCTGATCGGCATGGGCTGCGCCCGCAAGATCGTCTTCTCCTGGGGCGGCAACCCGGGCGTGGGGTCGCTGCATCGGCTGCGCGACGCTGTCGAGCGCGACTGGCCGCAACCGCTGGAGGTCGAGGAGCACAGCCACGCGGCGATGGCGAACGCCTACGATGCCGCGGCGGCCGGCCTGCCCTTCGCCGTCTTCCGCGGCTATCGCGGTGCCGACCTGCCGAAGGTCAACCCCACCATCAAATCGATCACCTGCCCCTATACCGGCGAGGAGCTGGCGACGGTGCCGGCCCACGATCTGGACTGCGCGATCATCCACGCCCAAAAGGCCAACCGGGCCGGCGACGTGCTCATCGAAGGCATCGTCGGGGTGCAGAAGGAAGCGGTGCTGGGAGCGCGGAAATCCGTCGTGACGGTCGAGGAGATCGTCGAGGATTTCGGCGACATCTCCCCGAATGCCTGCCTGCTGCCGAGTTGGACCGTGACCGCCATCGCCCATGTACCCGGCGGCGCCCACCCCTCCTTCGCGCACGGTTATTCCAAGCGCGACAACGCCTACTACAAGAAGTGGGACGCCATCGCCCGCGAGCGCGAAGGCTTCCGTCAATGGATGGAGGAGAACGTCATGAAGGCGACGCCCGAAGCCTTCGCCCAGCACGCCGGCAAGGCCTGAAGACTGGGACGCGCCATGACCGAGTACACATCCACCGAGATCATGACCGTGGTCGCCGCCCGGGCGCTGGAGAACGACGATGTCTGCTTCGTCGGCATCGGGGCGCCGTCGGCAGCCTGCAATCTCGCCCGCCTGACCCGCTGCCCCGACATCACCCTGATCTACGAGAGCGGCACCATCGCCACCAAGCCCGACATCCTGCCGCTGTCGATCGGCGACGGCGAGCTCTGCGAGACCGCGATCAACACCGTGCCGGTGGTCGAGATGTTCCGCTACTGGCTGCAGGGCGGGCGGATCACCAAGGGCTTCCTCGGCGCCGCGCAGATCGACAGGTTCGCCAACATCAACACCACCGTCGTCGGCGATTACGCGAAACCGAAGGTCCGCCTGCCGGGCGGCGGCGGGGCACCTGAGATCGCGACCTCCTGCGGCGAGATCCTGGTCACCATGAAGCAGTCCCGGCGCGGCTTCGTCGACAAGATCGACTTCTTCACCTCGCTTGGTCACGGCGAGGGCGGCGACCATCGCGCCCGCCTGGGCGTCACGACCAAGGGCCCGACCAAGATCATGACCGATCTCTGCGTGATGGAGCCGCATGCGGAGACCAAGGAGTTCATGGTCACCTCGATCCATCCCGGCATCACCCGGGACCAGATCGCCGATGCCACCGGCTGGGACCTCAAATTCGCCGAGACGGTCGTCGAGACGCCGCCGCCGACGGAGCAGGAGCTCACGGTCCTGCGCGACCTGCACGCACGCACCGCGCGCGCCCACGGCGATCCCAACACGGCGGAGGCCGGCTGATGCCAGACGCCTTCATCTGCGACTATGTCCGCACCCCGATCGGCCGATTCGGCGGAGCCCTGTCCTCGGTGCGCGCCGATGATCTCGGGGCCGTTCCGCTCAAGGCGCTGATGGACCGCCACCCGGCGATCGACTGGGCCGTGCTGGACGAGGTGATCTTCGGCTGCGCCAACCAGGCCGGCGAGGACAATCGCAACGTCGCCCGCATGGCGCTGCTGCTGGCCGGCCTGCCGGAGTGCGTGCCGGGCGGCACGGTCAACCGGCTGTGCGGGTCCGGCATGGACGCTCTGATCACCGCGGCCCGGGCGATCAGGGCGGGCGAGGCGGAATTCGCCATCGCCGGCGGCGTGGAGAGCATGTCGCGCGCGCCCTTCGTAATGCCCAAGGCGGAAACCGCCTTCTCACGTCGTACGGACCTGCACGACACGACCATCGGATGGCGCTTTGTGAACCCGTTGATGAAGGCGCAATACGGCGTCGATTCCATGCCGGAGACCGGCGAGAACGTCGCCGAGGATTTCTCGGTCAGCCGGGCCGATCAGGACGCCTTCGCCGCGCGGTCACAGGCCCGCGCCGCTGCCGCCATGGAAAGCGGCCGGCTGGCCAGGGAGATCACGCCCGTCACGATCCCGCAGCGCAAGGGCGTCGCGATCGTCGTCGACCGCGACGAGCACCCGCGACCGGGCACGACGGTGGAAGCTCTCGCCAAGCTGCCGACGCCGTTCCGCCAGCCGGGGACCGTTACGGCCGGCAACGCGTCCGGCGTGAATGACGGTGCTGCAGCGCTGATCGTCGCGTCGGAGGCCGCTGCGGGCCGGCATGGCCTGACGCCGATCGCGCGGGTTGTCGGCGGTGCGACCGCCGGCGTGGCACCGCGGATCATGGGCATCGGCCCCGCGCCGGCCACCAAGAAGCTGTGCCAGCGGCTTGGCTGGACGGTCGGCGATGTCGACGTCATCGAGTTGAACGAGGCGTTCGCCAGCCAGGCCCTGGCGACATTGCGTGACCTTGGCCTTCCCGACGACGCGGAGCATGTGAATCCCAATGGCGGCGCGATCGCGCTCGGCCATCCGCTCGGCATGTCCGGTGCCCGCATCGCCGGCACCGCAGCGCTTGAGCTTCAGGAGCGCGGCGCCCGGCGGGCGATTGCCACCATGTGCGTCGGCGTCGGTCAGGGCATCGCGGTCGGCCTGGAACGGGTCTGAATGTCGGCCGGAAAGACCGAGAACGGAGAGGACAAGGCTTCGCGTGAACCGGGCGCAGCCGGTTCCCGTCCTCAACAGATCCGTGGCAGTTGGTCTCCATCGAGCATGTCGACCAGTCGCTCGCCACCAAGCAGCGACGTCATGACGAGCGTGCCGGCCGGCCCGTCCCGGACCTCGCCGATAATGGCCGCGGCCGCGCCGCCGGGCAGGCCGCGCAGGGTCGCGACCGCAGCCTCGGCCAGGCCCGCTTCGACGACCGCCACGAACAGGCCCTCATTGGCCAGATAGAGCGGGTCGAGGCCGAGAATCTCGGATATCCCGCGAACCGCCGGATTCAGCGGCAGGCGGTCTTCGCGGATCGCGCAGCCCAGACCGGATGACTGGGCGAATTCGTTCAGCACGGCGGCGACCCCGCCTCGGGTTGCATCGCGCATGGCTCGCACGCCGGCCACGGAATCCAGCAATGGCTGGATCAGGAGGTTGAGCGGACGGCAATCGCTCGCCAGGTCGGCCGACAGTCCGAGATCGTCGCGGGCGGCCATGATGGCGGCCCCGTGGTCACCGATCGTGCCGCTCACCAGGATCGCGTCACCAGGCCGGATATGCCGGGCTCCCAGGTCCAGACCCCGTGGGATCACGCCAATCCCGGCGGTGTTGATGAAGATCTTGTCGACGGCGCCGCGGTGCACGACCTTGGTGTCGCCGGTGACGATCTCCACACCGGCTTCCGCCGCTGCCGCCGCCATGCTCGCCGTGATCCGGCGAAGATCGTCGACCGGGAGCCCCTCTTCCAGGATCACCGAGCAGCTCAGCGCCAGGGGCCGCGCGCCGCCGACCGCAAGATCGTTGACCGTTCCGCACACGGCGAGCCGTCCGATGTCGCCACCGGGGAAGACGATCGGATCGACGACGAAGGAGTCGGTCGTGAACGCGAGTTGACCTCCCGGTTCGGCCAAACCGTCCAACGGCAGGCGCGCCTGGTCCTCTAGGGTCTGGATCGGGCCGCCGGAGAATCCCGTCAGGAAGACATCCTCGATCAGATTCCGCATGGCGCGTCCGCCGGCGCCGTGTGCCAGTGTGACGTTCGCCTGCCGAACCTTGCCGCTGCGCGGGCGAAAGACGGCACCCTGGTCAGCCATCGGCCGGTTCCGTCACCCGGTGTCCGCGTTGCGCCGGTATCGCGCCATACTGGTAGTAGGCGGCGCAGGCGCCTTCCGAGGACACCA
>JAAUYH010071982.1_pt1 | contig 15038 bp, 11 predicted proteins | sample 7278061 | NCBI WGS metagenome assembly JAAUYH01 (sample SAMN14350203, study PRJNA611818) | marine sediment metagenome | isolation source: surface marine sediment (0.6m) | place: French Polynesia: Moorea | collected 2018-08
AATTGATGCATCATATGGTCCCCAAACTTCTCCTTGTCGAAAATTTATTTCTCGAAACGGCTACCTTATTCCAACAAGTCAATGATTCTAAAAATTTTCATAGTAGGTGAAAAAGTATGGTTTTCACAGGGTCATATATCATGTCAAGAATTTTGTCGGCGTAGAAGGACGTATTGCAATGTTCAAGCGCATTTCGATTCTATCCTAGAAATTTTTCGTAAAAGTTGAAAAGGAAGCAAATTAGTATACTTCCGAAAACATTTTCCGTTCAGTAGCAGTTAAAATCTAATGTATTTAAATTTTTATTCACTAATTGTGTTTTGTTTTGATTTCGATTCGGTCCGGCCATATGCTCAAACTGCCAAATGATATCGTTAATACGAATCTGTTCGAATTCGAGAATTGCAGATGATTTCACAATTTGAAAAGTTTGAAAAAGTCCAAAATACTTTCTTCACCAAAGAATTCTGTAATCTGACTGCTAGACAGCTCGACAACTAAGCAATTGAAGTTGTTTTCTATACAGCTTCATACAATCAGTAACCTTTTTATTCAATAAGTGACGCGATTATTTACTGGCAGCAACATTCTATTTTGAACTATAATCAATCCAAGTTAGAATTATAATGACGATTGAAACAACAATTTCCGAGCGAGTCGATCTATTTAGATGTTTCGTTGATGATTTCGCAATTTATCGTGTAGTTTTACTGTGTGAATACGAACTGTTTCGATCAGGAAAAACGAGACTTCTGATTAGAGCAAAATAAAGCTCACAAATCAGTATTCAATTTAAATTTTAGTTATATGGCATTGGATCTGGTAATTTCTGACTGTTCTGTAATTTTATACCGAAGTTATTCCCCGTAAATATAGTTCGGTGAGCTGTAATTTCATTTTTCAAAGACAAGCTTCGAATCATTATGTCACCAATAATTTGGACATTCTGAAAAGCTCAATGATTGATTCTGATAAAGGACGAGTTGTCTGAATTGCCATGGTAGATTTTGAATTGGTAAATTCTCTTTCTTGATCTTTCCGAGCAAAAATTTGGTCTCTCCCAATATTCTTGTTAAAAATCCAATCAACCTTTTTCTGTTGATTTCTATAACTATGTTCTGACACAAACACAAGGGAGGCCATTTCAGATTTTGCTGCTAAACAAAAGCCTATGATCTGATATCAATACGTGATTCGTACTCTCGAATTACAGTGTGACAATGATGATCTCGGGAGAACGAATTTGCGATTGTGTTCGAAATAAATCAGAGAATGGCTAGCTGTAAAATCAAGAGCGCTGACATCAATACCAATTTCCCCAATAGTTGATTTTACGGTCGAAACAGCCCACCTGTAAAAATATAAATCGTCAGGTAAGGATCGTCAAACACTTACAATGGATATCAACAGCCCTACATTGAATATACACTTTCTGTACATAAATAAACTAAAAGAATTAATGGCATAATGAGCGCAATGCCATTTCACGATGAGATCTCTGCCACAGTCGTCTTTGGTCATCATTAAAACTTTATGTCGTGTTTGATACATAAAACAGATTGTACAGCATAATATTTCTACTCGTAATTCATGATTCGGTCAGTATGAATGATGAAAAGTGGTCCTACTGAAACGATCTATGTTTCCAATAACATTGACGGGACAGCAGTATATCAATTTTGCATTCATCTACAGACTCACGCAGCTATATTTTCGTAGAACACGCAGAACTAAAGTGTCTTCTTCTTTATACCTCATTTACAGTTTGAGGCACCACACAGGGGATCGTGGTTCCTGAGATAAGCCAAATAACAATATAATTGGTTCGTTGCTGAATTTTAGTCGGCGATACGCTACAACAAAGATTCCTTCATGGCCTCCACAACTCTTTCGGTTAAAAAAATTACGTGAAAGCGCATCATCAATTATCTAATAAGAGTGATATGTATTAGTATCGAATGGTGGTCGCAAATACATTGGTAAAATAAGGACTTTTCGAAACATCTAAGTAAATATTTGCATTCTTTCTATTTCGACATACCGCATTACGTGTAGCTCGGGCTACTTAATCGAGCAATAAGTATTTCAGTTTTTTGAAACAAGAACTCTAATACATTTCTATCTTTCGAATTTCAGTATCATAGTGTAATACGTCAACACCTCACTATATCAACAGAATACATTAAATTTACATGATAGTGCAAATTTTTGATCAGTTCCTAGTTGTTTCAACAGTAAGTTGAAAGATTGAGAGTTGAAGAGTCCTTTACCGGCGTGTGAAAAAGCTGTAATAGCAGCGACTAATTGTACGCACACTCCAGTTTCGCTGCTGTTCTTGAATTTTCATTCCATTCAAATACTGTAACCATTAGTGTACTGAGAGACGAGGCGGTGGGAGATGCTTTATGGTCTTTTTACAAGGCACGGCTCGTTGATGTTAGAGTTCATACGTGTATGACTGTTTACAGATTCATGCACGTATAATACATTTCACAATACTTTACAGTGTCATCAGCATCACATAAATCAACAAGCAGCATTGTGTAGAAAAGTACTGCACAGTAGAATAAAGTAGACCTACGCTGAAACGAGTGGAGAACAGTGTGTAAACAGCGCACCAAGATAATAATTTGATGTATATTTCCTATACAACACTGCACAGTACAGCAATCGACCAGTAGATTGAGAGATAAAACGAGAAAGTGGAAGCGATGAATTTTAGTAGGCAGTTGAAACAACCGCTAAATCCATCCAGGCACTTCAGCACTACACAACCGATAGCTAAATGGTGTGCTGCAAACCTTTGCAAAGCAGTGCAGTGGGACAAGAAGCGCCGACCGTGTTTGCACGATATTCCAAGAATAGGATAAATTTAAATTTGCTGAAACATGGCAGAGAATTGAACAAGAAAACAATGAGCAGTTAAACACCGACACAGCAAGCAAGAAAGCGAGTCAGCAATCGAGTGTACCATCGAAGGCACAACCGCCTTGCATTGTTTTCACGACGCGAGAGTGTGAATAATGTCTTGCCTGTGACTCCAGTAACTTGCTGGTTCCATTTGGATGCTAACATCTACAGCGCAACCACAGGTAATAAGGGCGTACACGACGACTAGCGGCTGCACGTGGCGTGGTTGGATTCGAACATGGACGCAGTTGGTTGAGCCAACGTGCAAATGTGCAGCAGGGTGAGCTTCAAACACCTCACACTTTCATCGTCGATGTCAGGCAATGACGCGAAACGACAAGATTGTGATCGCAACGCCGCACTAATCACGATCTGCCATAGAGTCATGTTCACTTCATTAGACATGCTTGCAATGAAGTTGTAACTGTTCATAGCTAGCGGCCAAAACGCGTGCTGGGCAGTTTCTTCCCAGAATATGGCTTACTTCACTGTACTGTACCTCGCGAAAGAGCGAGTCGTCGTGCAGCTAAATCATCTCCCTATTGCAGTCCGCTTTAGATGCGTCCCACTTGAGCTGCGTGATCAACGACACTACCCGCGCCTCATTAGGTCGTCGAACAAATCACCCATCGATCATCGTGCTTCGCCCCTCACATTCGCACTATCACGTTTTGCGACCAGGAAGAACACGCAATCTCATTCCCTGCATCGCACTTCAGTTTGTAAATTTCGTATCGCCTTCTCATTTCGTACTGCCCTTCCATCGCGCCCCCATTCATTTTCCTTCTCTTTTCTCTCTCCAAGACACTACCGCCCCGCAGCATCACGCAGAGCAATACGACTCGGTCTCATGCACGGGAGCCGGAGCTAGGGTGAGGAATGTTTAGATAGCGGAGTGAGCGGTTAAGATAGGATAGAGATGAGGGTTAGGTACAGTGCAGATGCGGACAATGATGAGTGTGAGTGAAAAGCAGCCTTATATAGAAGCAAGGATGAAAAATAGAGAGGAAATAGACCAGGATTGAATATCGAGTGTGGGTTGGAATCTCGCGGAAAATAGTCGACATTTCTCCAATTGCGTGTGCGGTGCCACTATTGTACTGTATCAACATCACCACACTGGTACAGTACGGTGCAGTACTTCAGCAGGGAGGAGGAACTTCGCAAATTGGCGGATCATGTTGGTGAGTGTACGTTGGTGCGAGCTGCCGCGTTCACCTGCGCACAACATGTGCAATTCTATTCCACGCGGTGCACTAGAAGACGAACGGAGCGGGGGTGAATAGTGCGGACAAGTGGGCACGCTGTAATTGAGGGAGTGTTTGGTTGCGTTCCGACGCGAGATTTCCGCGTACGTAGCGCACAAGCCGAGTAGCGCGCGTCCTTGCTGTGATTTGACGCGGTATCATAGAAGTATCTCGTTTTCAAGCAGCTCACACCCGCCGCATTTTGGCTGCGTGTGACAATAAACTCGTCTCCTTTCTACTGTACTGTACTGCACCCAGTGACTCGTCTTTCTCTTGTGCCTGCGTCGCTGCGTACACTGCTACACTCCCACCACTGCCAACCCCACCCCCGCAGTACCACCACAATGGCCAACGCCCGCCACTGGCCCGACCCGCCATTGTGGATGTCGCTCAACTATCAGCAAGACGAATTAGCCGTCGACGAGCGGATCCCTCCAACCTCGCCCGTGAATGTGCCCCCAGGCAAACGACGCACCACCCACCCCACCATCAACTCGCGTCGCCCAAGCTCGCTACGTGCTTCCGCCGCCACAAGCAGTGGCGCACGCGATGATTTCGACGTGTCCGGCAGTATTCACGTCGCCGAGTCTGCCGTGCTCTCGACCTCGTCACTGTCCGAGCCCGTGAGTGACGCCGCAGCCGTGCGAAGACGAAGTCAGCAACAATTATTAGCGAGAAAACGCAGCGACTCGGCTTGTCGTGCGTTGTCAACCATCGATATTCGACAACTCGCTGTAGATTTCGACGACCCCAAGCAAAACCTCGGGGTGGGCACTGTTGGCTCGGTGCATCTCGCCCGGTATGAAGGCGACACGGTGGTGGTGAAACGAATCCGCATGCCCATCCCCCCCAAAGAACTGCGCAGCTGTCCCGCCACGACCGCGAGACGCACCAAACAACTGAAACAATTTGCGAGCCGTTTGCGTCGCTACGAGGTTGTACAACACCCCAACATCGTGCCGTTGCGCGGCGTGTGCATCACCAACGACTATGACGACGAGCAAGCCGTCGCTCTACTTGTAACTGACCTTATGTATGGACACTCCCTCGCTAACAACCTCAAAGCATTACGTCGTGTCAACGTGAATCTGGATATTGCTTCCATTGTTCAGATTGCAATCCAAATAACCAGTGCGGTGCGCGCGCTGCACAACGCGGACTTGGCGTGGGGCGGCGTGAAGCCCGAAAACGTCTTACTTTCCGAACCTGTCAAACTGGCCACCCCCACTCTATCGCCCACCACCAGCGTGCGTATTTCCGACCTCGGCTTGAGTGACGCCGTCTCCGATCACTTGCTCGATCAATCTGTAGTCGCCGAATCTACCGCCTCCCAATCTCTTGCGTGTGCGTTCAAATCTCCGGAATCTTTCGAGGAATCTACGCCAACCTCCGTGAATGATGCGCAAATGAGAGATATCTACTCGCTGGGCTGCCTGTTTTACCACATGGCTACCATGAGATTGCCCTGGGCCAACATGTCCATGACTCAAGTGTACATGTCCTTGGTCATGAAGAAAGAACGCCCGCAGTGGCCGGCTCAGAGTGAGGAGGATTACCGCCCCGACATCCCTCAGGACTATATGCGCATCGTTCAGTCTTGCTGGGCTCATTCCCCTGCCGACCGCCCCAATGCTGATATGCTCTTCAAACAGTTGGTGGCTGCAAGAAATAGCATGAGTCCTCATCAGAATGCTTCGCAACTACCACAATCGACGCGCACCCTGGACGAGTCCACCGAATCGGTGCATGGAGTTTTGTCGAAGAAGAGTTCGGCGGCGAGCGAGGCTTCCTCCGCCCATCCCTTTACCGGTGAGTCACCGAGCGCGTTGTTCGAATCGAGCCAGGAGTCGCAGGACGTCCTTGTTGGTTCTTTGAAACAAGTCGAAGTTACACCTACCATCCCTGAAATGCCTGTGGGTAATCCGGGTACCAGTCCGTTGACCTCCCCCGATCATAGCCGAAAGTCTTCCAACGTCTCTGCACGTGCCGGTCCCAGTAACAGAAAATTAGTGCCACCGTCGGTGAAACCGGCGACATTGGAACCGGATACGGACCGAACTGTAGCCAAAATCTCGTCGCCTGTCACCGCCCCGCCGAAACTCGACGAGAGCGCCGATGGACCCATCGAGTCGTTGTACAAGCGCTCGCGGGAACCGTCGACGGAACAGGACTTGCGTCTTGACATTCCTAGGCCATCGTTGAAGACCACGGGCACCAAACATCACGAGTTGGCCTTGTTCAATTCGGATGAAATTTCTAACACCCCCTCCCTGCCATCGGACCAGGTTTCGCAGCCGAAATTAGACGAGACCAACGTGCTGGGCCAGGACTATGCGGATGCGCTCGCAAAGGCGGCGTTCAAGTTCCAGGCGAAAGAAGGCGAACAGCGAACGAGGGCGCACCCGGATTCGCTGGCATCTGGCTCTATCGGCACGGATAGCAACGGCATGAGTGGAGTTGGATTGTCGTCGAAGACGATGGCTGGGTTCGGTCTGTTTGAGTCGGTTGGACCGAATGCATCGCATACGCAAATTGCCTCGAGCATGCGGCGCAAGCGCAAGGACCAGATTCATCAGGTTTTGGAACGCGCTGGTGCGGCGTTCTTGGAATTGCAGCGACGCGAGGGCTTGAAGGATGGGACACCTCCGGGTCAGCGACGTCGAGAGGCGAAGAAGAAAGAGGAAGACAAGTCGAAGAGGTGGGCGGAAGAACAGACGTTGCTGTCGATTACGAACCTGAGAAAGGAACGTCGGTATAGCGAAATTCTCAATATCATGAATGAACATGGTGAGAGTGAAACTATTTGTAAGGCTGGACTGGAAGCCATCGAGGAGGCGGCGGCTATCGACCATGTGTACAAGGACCTTTGCGATGAGGGCGCGATTGAGAAGATGCATGGTGCGATGAGCCGGTTTGGCGAGGGAAGTGTGGAGATGTGCAAGTCGTTTTGCAACACTGTGTCTGCACTGTGTTTCTGGGGTAACTCTGTTGTGGATCACAAAATTCGGGCGGCGGGTATTCCCAGTGAGATTGTAACGCTCATGACACATCACCAAGCGGATGTGTCGCTGTTGACTACCGCTTGTAATTCGCTCGCCGTCGTGGCGAGATCCAGTGAGGAGAGCCGGAAGGCGGTGGCCACGCTGGGCGGCCCACTGGCAGTTTATCGTGCGATGACCCGAAATTTGGCGACGTTCAAGGACATCGACCTTGGACGTGCGAGTCTGAGTGCCGTGGAATGGATTGCGAAGAAGAATGAAGCGGCCGCGGAAACATTGGTGCAGGTCGCGGGCTTGGACGCGGTGTCGCACACGGCGGAAGTGTTTGCGGGATACATGATTGAGGAGAATATCCTTGCGGCACTGGAAGCATTTGCTTTCTACGATGATGGACGGAAGGCGATTATTACGTCCAAGGGGTTGCACGCGTTGTCGGCGCTGATGTTGAGACGTCGCGATGTGGCGTTTTCGGAGCGGTGTTGTGTGTTCATTCGAAGTGTGGCGCAATGGCGTGACCCGAAATGTGAGGCGGCAATGCTCGAGTCGAGCATTTGTGAACGTGCGGTGATGACGGTGAAACTGTCAGAACGGTCGCCGGGTGATGAGGGTGGACGACTGGCGTTTTATGCGAGTCAGGCGGTGATGTATCTGGCGAGTTTTGGACTTCGCACGAGAGAACGATTGAGAATGACAGGCGCATTGGAAGCTATAATCCACTTGTTGCGAACTAGACCGAGCAATCCGCGAGTGGTAACTATGGCGACGAATGCGTTGGTGGAATTGATGAAGGGAGATAAGACGAGTCAGAACGAAGCGGAAAGACTTGGAGCTGTGAGACTATTGATTAACGCGGCGGAAATGTACAAGAGTGAACCAAGTGTCTATGGCGCGGTGAGTCTGACATTGGGATACTTTGCGGGAATGAGGTCTGTGCGAATCGCGCAGAATGACCCGTTGTATCCGTATATTAGGTATGCGGGAAGAACAGGACCGGGAGGCGGTGCTGGAACGAACGCCGCTGCTGGACAAGCGCAGCAGCAACAAGCAAATCCGCAACGGAGAAGATGGAGGTTTGGGGTGGGAGGAGGTGATCGGGCGGCACAATAGAGACGTGGATAGAGATGTGTATGGCAATGTACTTTATCGCATGTGAATGGTGATTAAATTTATGCGAACACGCAATCCCAATTGTAACTCGGTTGCGTGTGCGAGTCAGCAAGGCGCGAGTGACATTTTCGTTGTGCATTTCGTGCATGGTGGCATTGCATGGTGGGCGGTGAGGCGGGTGCCATCGTGTGACATGCTGTGGTTGGGCGTTGTGGCGCGCGTGCCTGTTGGTGAGAATGTGCATGGTCGCTGCAGTTCTAGGCACAATTAAACTGGTATGTATTCTTTGTGACTGCGTCATAAATTATGGATGCGATCTATGTATCTATCTGCCGATCTATTGAGCTGAGGTCTATACTGTATTGTCGATCGTGCATTGTCACGGTAATTGTCGGCCCATGGATTGTGGAAGCGGTTTGGTAGTGCGCGGCTCGACGACATGGAGGTGCGATTTGAAAGTTTGTTGGGAGTGGGCGAGCGTGCTTGACTTGTATGGCGAATTCTATTTTCGAACGACACGAGAACATGTCAGCGGTTTATCAGTTTGTTGGTTGAGATCGGCGATATCACTGTACGGTACAAGTAGATTTTAGTTTTCAGCCGCGAAAACATCGAGCAAGTATCGTACTGGGCTCTAATTTCTTAGAGATTTTGTGTCTTTGTGTTCTCCTCAGCCCACCAACAGCCCCATTAGACCGACCGCACTATTCGTCGATATGCAGCACCACCCCAGTGCTGTGCCGGTACCTAGATGTTGTTGGAAGCACGTCCTACCTCGGGCATTCGACCGGCCCCTCGTCACCCAAAAACTCGCCTCTCAATAACTGTGTTTCGACTGTTCAAGGACCTGGGGACTCTGTTTTACTATGCTGAGGTTTATGCTAAACCTTTGATTGTAATAGTGTAGTTTGTTGGTAATCTTTCCCAACTTGCTACAGTAGTGCTAGTAGAATGAGCTTGCTACCCACCTAACTGCATGCATGCCAACCTGAACGACAACCCACACCCACGATGGATTGTGTGATATCTTGGCCGTGTGCCAGCGCACACACTCAGTAGACACCCACGAAAACACCTGCCCTTCCCTCTACGATATGTGCCGAGCGTGTCGATCATTCTCCCTCCCTCGTTCCCACACTCGTTCCTTCCGTGAAATGACTTTGCGACGCGCCACCTTCTTTTGCGACCTTCCCGACGACGCGCTGCGCACCGTAGTACGCTCGTTGAGTGTGTACCGGCGGCTCGACACCTGGCGGCTCAAGTTGCCGGCCAACGCGGACTCGCTGCTGCTGTCCGCGGTGAGTCCGTTCGCCAAAGTCTTCAAATCGTTGTTCACTCATCTCACTCTCGCCGACATCAGCGCCGAGCACGTCGACGCCAGCGCCGTGCACTTGCGCGTCGACGACAAGTCCACGCACTTCCTCGTCGACGCGTTCAAGATTTACGGGCCGGTGTTCGACACGCTCGCCATCCGCGCGTTCCCCACGCGCGACACGAAGAAAATCCTCGCCGTGCTGCTGGAGAGCTTCAGCAATTTGAAAACGCTCAAGATCGCCATGCACGTCGAAAACTACCCCGCCGACTGGTGCGAGTTCGTCACCGTCCTCATGGACAAGTTCGGCACGCAGCTGGAAATCCTTGACTTCCGACCGAGTAAATTGAACGAGGAACAAACCCGATTTTCTGCGCAATGCATCGCGGCGCGGTGCACGCAATTGAAGAAGATCGCGATTTACACCAGGAGAATGACGCTTGACACCGTGCTGCCCATCTGGGAAAAGGCCGCGCACTCGCTGGAGGAATTGGAGCTCAACACGCAGGGCGACAATTCGGCCGAGGACTGGACTTCAACTATCTCTGGTATTCGGCAGAATTGTTCGCGATTGTCTACGATTCACATCGATGCGGGCAAACACGGGTGTCGTGTGCCGGCTCTCGTCGCCGAATTGCTTTGCCATTACGGCTCGGCTTTGCTCAAGTCGTGCATCGGGAAACGATCGGTGTATCTGTACAGTGACCATTGCTGGCGAATTGCACGTGATTGCCCTAATTTAAAGTGCACTTTCGACGGCCTGCAGAGTGCCACTCGTGAAATCAGTGCACTCGCACCGTGTTTGGTACAGTTGTCGGTTGTGTTTCAGCGCGCATTTCAAGAGTTTCGCTTCACTAGCGCTTTGGAGAGGTGTCGGCACTTGCAAGTAATTAAGTTGCAGGTCGCCAAGGGCCATGCGGATCAGGATTGGGATCAGGTGTTGTCTGGGATGTTCAAGAACCGTTTCGATCGGTTGCAAAGCGTCACCATCATCATCCGACACGCAAAGCTGCAGGGCGTGACTCTAGGGCGGGTTGCGAAGGCAGCGGGCGATCTCAAGCATTTCGCCGCTGAGACTTACGACATTCCGGGTGTTCATGAATTGCGCGCTTTGGCCGCGCCCGATGTCGAGAAAATTGCTCTCTCCCATCATGGCAGTTTAGCGGAGGATGCGGCGCTGCGAGAGGTTTGCGAGGTTATCGACGCATTCAAGTCGTGCCGAAAACTCAAGTCGTTGGACATTGACATGTTCCGCTTTGGTGATGAGGCGTACATTCAGCTGGCTGATAAGTGTGTCCCGTTTCGACGATTTGGCGTACAGATCGTCATCAACGATGAAATGTTATCGGGCTAATTCATAGCATTTTGCTTGCCGCTCGTTTAATGGGTGTTAATGTCGTTGAATTTCATTGCCATTTGCTTTTATTTGGTTTCTTTTGTAGAACCAATGGGAGTTCACTAAATCGATTGCGTTTTTTTGTTTATGAATTATCGTTTGTAATGGAGTACAGTACACTCTCAAAAACATCCTGTTATTTCAAAACTTCATGATCTGCAAAGCTGTCTCAATCGAATCGATTAGAAGCCGAGCACTAAAGTAAATCTCAGAACCGAAATAGAACTATATAGCTGAGTTTTCAATGAACCGAGTGGCCAATGAAATAAGGAGCATTACTATTGTCCAGAACGAACCGTTCGGCTGGGATTTCCTTCTAGTTAGATTTTAGACAAGAGACATTCGTGAATATTTCAGGTCGGTAACATGAACCTGGTATCTCTACGGAAAGCATTATTAACATGCGTTCATCGCTTCTTCAGTAATCTTCCAGTGAACGAAATATTCTCGGTTAAACCTTCCGATGCTTCGTCGTGCAAGCTCGTATATTGCGAAAATTCTATTGGTTGATTTGATCTTCGGGCCTGTTTCTATATCTAAGTCTAGAGGGTTTTAGCAAGTAGAAGAAGGCATTTCACACTTTTCTCAGTATCATTGCGTTGATAAATTTGAGAGTAGTTACTTAATATCGCTCATTGTTTGGTGAAATAAAAGTACGGAACTTCCCCATGTTAAATGCGTATAAAATATTTGAGGTTTCAAACTAACGTTATCCTTCCTAGACTTGCCACACAACCCTTTTTGATGGGTACAATTTTACAATTCTGTTTGCACAAATCTATTCTTTTCAGTTTATGTAAATTCTTCTATAAAACTTTCTTGATTTGATATCAGAAGTAGCTTTTATTGATGGGATAGTGGTATACATGTAATCAGTATTCTGCCTCAGATTCTTGAACTCCTGCAAAACTCATCTTAAGTTTCATTCCTTTTTTATTGTCATCTAATTTGTTATTTTGAATTGATTTTGTAGATACAGTGATCACAAGATCGACTTCCTCATTTAAGGTTAACCAATTGTAGTTAGTTGTCTACCTCTGTGTGTTGTATGCAATAGTATAACTAAAGGTGCCTCAACTATAGTTGAGGCACCATCACCTAGAATTTTATCAGACCAACATTTCCTATCTTCTCTATCCCCTTCATTTCCTCTTTCATTACTTTCTTCTATCTTCCCCTATCATCCCAAAGGTTATCTTTCCACAGGTTTTGCCCCACTTCTTCGGTCAAACCATTTAATCTTATTCTAATTCTTCATGACCACTTTCCTTTGCTGCGTATTTTATTCGACCACTACAAATTAAATAAATTTTTTTGTAAATTAATTTCTGGTTCTTTATTTGACCAAGCTGGGTTAAGAGCCTGGCCATTTCGGCTTATGCATCTTCAAAACAGATTGCTCCGTAATAAACCTCTCAGTTAATCGTAAATTAATTAACTTTTGGGAGCTTAAAGCATATAAAACGTAAATTTGTAGACTTTGCGCTCTTCAATGCTTTTGATTTTTATGTATCATTTAGAAAGTTTCATACAAACCTCGTATTGAGAAGTCGCAAGAAAATCGGAATCGTAAGTCAGAATAATACTGTGTCTAGCCGAAAATTTTCATCTCTTAAGAATTATGTTCACCGTTACATGGCTCATTATTACGAACAACTGTGGAACTTGTTATGAGCACCCATCGGAATATCCATTTTGTGAATATTTGACAGAGGATATCTTGCCTAGCCACATTTCGAGGAGAAGTACAGTAGTGCGGCTGGGAGCAGATTGCCGGTGACAGAGAAGTTGTCCGGTTATCGGCATTATATATGTTAAAGTTAGGTACGCTAGCAGATGATTACAGTGCCGTCATCTGATAATCGAACAAGATCTTCTGCTGCGATACACGTTTGAAGATTCGACGAGATAGAAGTCCGCGGAGATGTGCGGTGTGTAAAGCAGAAAGACCAATATAGATAATGCACACTTTGAGCATTCAAACATGAAATCTATAAGTAATGTGCAGTTGTCCTTCTGTTGTAAAAGCAATAAGCTGAACCATACATTGCGCATGAATTCATAGATAGAAAAAGATGAAAGTGATTCACTTGTACATATTTCATTTCTTTTTCAGTTCAATCATAAATATCTTAGATCTACTGAACCTACAAAACAAAACATGATGTGGATAGTGAAACAATTTCGATGTTCTGTTTTTTTGTGATGAAATTTTAGAACTTAAATTGTAAGCAGAAGAAGAAATGAGAAGCAATTTTGCCCGTTTTCAACATTGGACTGCAATCTACATGAATAGTTTAAGCAGAATAGTATCTCGTTAAAATCTCGGTGTGCATTGATATTCGGCATTTGAAAGCAGCAAATCTCCGCCTTGTAAGAAACAGGAAAGAATTTTGGTGAAAACAAACTTCACCGATTTTTATTCATTTATGCTGCGATTCAATTTGTGAATGCTCTACGGCAAATTTACCGGATTCGAATCCCGCCTGATTGTCCAATAGCAGTCAAAGAGAGCTTGATAATTCACTCAACGTTATTTAATATTAAGCTCAATATACATCAGAACACCGTATAACCGTTAAGGATCTGCAAAACGATCAAAAGGTTAATTTTTTGGTTTCCTTGTCAATCAAATCTGCTCACATTGCTTAGAACTTATTGCCTGAACAGGCGAATTTTTGCCTTCGTTGTCGAGAAGGTAATCAGAGTCAGCATAGAATCTAGCTTCAGAAGTATAGGTCGGATATGCAACAGTCAAGTTTTTCGGGTTGAATGGCTATCATCAGTAGTTGGCATAATCTATGAGACACCATGTGTTATCTCGTATAGGAAATACACTACAAACCGGCGAGAGTACAAAGAAGGCTGTTGAGAACTGCTGTCCATTGAGATTTTCAATAATTCATTCAAAGAGGAACAGTGCTGATAACACCGAACCATCCATAATGTTATCTGTTCGAGGAAGTGTATACAATTTACAGCAGAAGAATTTCTGCAAGTCGCAAAGGGTCAACGAGGGTTCTTTCTATTGCACAAAGACGACGATTCATATCGTCTTATACAGCAATATTGTCTTCCCTTTGATGATGAATATTCGTTGATTTTTATATCATTGTAAGCATATAGGCAGATACGAAGGGATTATGATGGCCACTGCAAGATACGCTTTTATTTTCCGTATTTTCACTTTATTCATTTCATTTCATCTCTATAATCAATTTCTGTTTTTATGAACCTTGATTCTTGTTTTGTGGTTACCTTAAAGTGCGAATGAAAATCTGCCTTTTTCTAAGGACACACCCAATATCTTGACCACTTCACTATTTACCAAGTACTCGGCCTCAGCTTGTGACATATGACCTTTTACAGTCAGATAAGCTTGATTTAGATTGTAACTAACTCTTTGATCACTATTTTCGAACGAGTGACGAGAAGAGCTCCAAAAAAGTATTGAAAATATGCAGACGCAAAATTTTGGCAACTAAATGTGAAATTAGATGTGTTAAGGTATGGCTCGTATACAAAACGATAGACTATAGTAGAGCTCAGCGAATCATTGCTCGAATAGTCATAAATCTCAATTTTGATTCTACAAGGTGTTACAAAAAAATTTATCAGAGTTGTTCGAGTGCAGACTTAGTGCGGAACCGTTCCAAGGACTAGATGACACTTCATAAATTGCCGGTACACATCAATTTTTTACTACTGTGTAGAAAATCGTCGAACGAATTGATTATTTTCTGGAAGCGATGAAGTCTCAAAGGGCAATGCCAAGTTGATTCTGTAAAGTTTTCTTGTAATACCCTGTATACTCCGAAAATTTGATGATAAATCGAAGAGGTTATAATCAAGTAGTGTCGATGATCATCTACTAGGAATAAGTATAAGAAAAAGTTACAACATCCGAAAGACACCTCCCAATTTCACCAAATTTCGACGTCTTCCCATCGCTTATTCTCGACTCGCCTACTTTTGCTGCGTTAGGTGACATTCTCGCGTTCATTCAACCTTCCTCGGATCTCCGCATTACGTTGCCGCACTGAGCACGAACACATCTAAGATGGGGC
>JAAUYH010012620.1_pt1 | contig 15037 bp, 9 predicted proteins | sample 7278061 | NCBI WGS metagenome assembly JAAUYH01 (sample SAMN14350203, study PRJNA611818) | marine sediment metagenome | isolation source: surface marine sediment (0.6m) | place: French Polynesia: Moorea | collected 2018-08
TACTGTATCGAATAATGAAGTACCACTTAACGTGATTTAGGGTCTTCGCGGCAGCAAGATCACAAACGGAACTTGTAGTAATTTCATCGTATGTGATGTTGGACTTGTTCCGCCTAGCCTGAAATGGGCCGGACTATTGTAACGCAACTGAAGAAGAAACAGTTGTTCGTGCAGCTGATGATCGAGCAGATGGTGACGTTCCTCTGTTGGTATTTCTGACAGTGGTAACAAAGCCAGTACAGTATAGTTTTAACAGGTCGTCAGTATGCTCTTTAAATGCATTGTATTCCAAGAGAGCCTGTAAGAACTATGTGCAGCTGAGTTGAATGATTCTTGTTATGAAACTTGGTACTGTACATGGAAGTGCAGCCTCTTTCTCTCAGTGTCTGCGAGTGAATGATTGGGATGTGATTCTTGTGGCTAAAAATTCACAGCTTGGAAATTGGAGCCAAGTGGTGTGGTGCTCAACAAGTTTTAGCCACTACTGTACTATTGCCTTAGTATTGAAAGTAGGACGAGTCATCTGTCGTTCACATGCAAAGGATTGAAGTGCGAATCTATTTATTGATTTGATTTCTTGGCAGCAGCAGTTACTGTAGTCGTTTCAGATATAATTCATCGACAATTGTGGACGACGTGCCAGTTAAGAACGGGTCTCGAGTTGGGGGGCTGGAAAAATTAGGAAAAAAGTTGTTTCATAGCGATTCACAAAAATCCGGATACGTGTCATGGCACAGACTGTAATGCGATAAATCTGGAGCTGAGGGGGCCGTTCCGTAACCCAAGTGCCTGGCTCGGACAGCTCCTGCTTCATAGCGTGATTTCGCGTAGGGAGCGCCGGGACGAGTCTGCGCGATTCCACGCATATCCATGCAAAGCTGCTGCTGAAAGTGCAACTCGATGCCCACGCCCTTCGCGCGTCGCCCGCCATGAGTGATTCTGGTGTCGGACGCCACCAACCCTACATTCCGCCGAAGTGGCACGACATCGCGCCTCTTCTCTATTACGCGGTCGTGGTGTGGTGTTTTCTTCTCTCCGTCGCGGTCGTGCGCGAAATCACAGACTGGGTCCTGCGCTCGCGCTTGCGGCGCGCGCTCAAGGCGCGCTCGTCCTCGTCCTCGTCCATCGGCACCGGCGTCCTGGGACGCACCGTGCACACGCTGACCGTGCTCTACAAGAAGCTGCGGCTGACACTCGCGCGATGGAAGATTGACGAGCACGACCTCATCTGGAACATCCGCCTGCCCCGCTGTATCGCCGGCGTTTTTGTCTGCGCCTTCTACTGCATCAACACCCACACGAAAAGCGTCACCCCCTTCTTCTACTTTGTTCAAGTCCTCTACGGCCTCGTGGCCGTGCTCTGCCTTATCTATGATTTTATCTATGCGCCGCACCCGCTCGTGTTTCTATTCCAACCCGGCGTGTTCGTCGAATGCCTCACTATCCCCTCCCTACTGCTGGCCAACAACTCGCTATGGCTCAATCTCAACTTTCTGCAAGCGTATTCTATCCTCACGCTCTGGTACGACCTGGAGCAGCATGAAATCGTGCTCAAGAACGCCGACCACTTCGTACGCTTCTTCACGCCCATGTCGCTCGAACTCGCCACCTTCGTGTTCATCACCGCGTGTGGGGTCCACTTTTTCGAACTGCTCGGCGACCCTGGCGAGTACATCGCGGAGAAAATGTTCTATATCACCTGGGCGAACGCGCTCTACTTCGCCGTCGTCACGCTCATGACCGTCGGCTACGGCGACTTTGTCCCGTTCACGTTCCTCGGGCGTGTGTGGATTGTCGTGCACATCATCCGCACCGCGTTCCTCCTCGTGCGCGAGATGGACCTGTTGTCGAAGACCGAGGCCAGCCTGCGCGCCGGAATCGAGTCCTACGTCGAGACCATGGAGTACAATCACGTCGTCGTCACTGGTCACATCAAGTGGGAATTCTTGAAGAATTTTGTGTTCGAGTTTTTGAAAGAAGGCTCCAACGAGAACACCAAAGTGGTGGTCCTCACCTCGTCCCGCACGTGGGCCCCCGATGACTGGGGCAAGTTCATTTCGCGCAACTTCGAGTACGACTACCGCGTGTTTCTCGTGGAAGGCTCCCCGCTCGAGCATTTCGACCTCGAACGAGCCCGTGTTATTTCCGCGCGCGCCGTATTCGTTTTCTCCGACCCACACCGCGGCGACCCCTATCGCGAAGATGCGGATTGCCTCAAAGCGATTCTTTCTATTCGAAAGTATGGCGGAAACGTGCCCATATTCACTTTCAACATTTCGCAGAATTCGAGTGCGCAGTTTTCTATCGCTATGCAGCAGATTGAAGATGAAATGCTGCTTGATGGGTATAGCGCGCCGTATCCGTCGAATAATGCGGCGCATGACAATATGTCGGAGAGCGGGGGAGTTCTCGATTTGCTGAACAATGCAAATGAGGAGACTCCGTTGGTCGTGCGCGAATCGCCGGCTCGACTTTTGGATATTTCCAATTCTAACTTGTGGCAAGACGCCGACTATGACCATTTATTCTACTCTGAGAAGAAGCGCAGTGGCGAATCCCTGTGCACGCAGGAGTTGGAGATGGCGCTTCTTGCGGAAAATGTGTATTGTAATGGGCTGAGTACACTTCTCGCAAATCTCACCCTCCGATTTGCTCCGGTGCCCAAACCGAAGGACCGCTTTTGGTTGCTCGAATACAAACTTGGAGCGCAATGTTGTATTGTACCCTTTGAAATTCCGGCGCCATTCAACGATTGCACGTACAAAAATGTGGCCACGTTGTTGCAGGACTACGGCATCATCATCCTATCGGTTTACGGCGAAGAGGAGAAGCGATGGAAAATCATCACCGTCGACACCGTGCTGAAAACGGGCATGGAAGCGATGATCATCACGTATCATGCCACCAACTCGGTCGGATGGATTATGGAGCGCCTTCTGGATAAGTTTCAGCCCAACGCCACGCCGGAGGACGAAGTTGAACCGCCGCCTTCGTATCCGCACAGCTTTGACTCGGCGGACAACCCGATACGAAGCCGTCTATTCAATCCGGAACGACGCAACTTGCCTGATAGAACTGAACTCACCCGTTCACACTCGCAAAATCCTACCGGCTCCTTCGCGGACCATAGCTTTCTGGCGGCGGCGTCGCTGCGAGGCGGACCGGACGGAAGGAATATGGAGGGCTCGCTTCCGTTTCGTGACCCGTTGTTTGGTGATGACGACGAAGACACACTTGACCTGGGTCGTGTCGCATTCCAGTTGCCAGACCGCACGACGCACCCCTCGGCGGGTAATTCGCCCCCTGCGTTCATGCTTGGTGGGCTACCCACTGTGTTTGATACTATCGGCGGTCATGGTGGGGGTTCAAGTGGGCCGGACGATAGGCCACCTGACCGGCTTACCGACCGGCTCACTGACCGACTCACCCACAGCTCGAGCCGTAGCGATTCTACGCGCGATGACAGCCGTGAAAAACTGAACGGCGGGCGCATGCGGAAGAGTGGACGTTCCGTGAATTTCGAGCGGAAGGGAACAAACACGCCTCGTATTTATTCCAGTCTACTCGACATTTCGGAATCGTTGTCCAACCACGTGATTGTGTGCCTTGACGGCGAGCATTCGCTCAAGTCGCTGAAATTGTTGTTGGACAGTCTGTGGAAAAAGCGACGCGATCGGCGTCGACGCACGAAAGTCGTCGTGATTCATCCGAATTTCCCGAAGAACTTTGACAAGGAGTTTGGGTTTGCGGGCAATGACCTATTTTTGCTGAGAGGGCATTCGCTCTCGGTGCAAACGTTGGAACAGGCGAGTTATTCTACGTCGCGAGGAATGCTCATCCTGACTTCTGAGCGAACGGGGAGTGACTCGACGACGAATACGGACTCGAAGGCGATTTTTACGGTGATGACGCTTGATTCGCTGCGTGAGCGGTGGCGTGTGTTCGTTTGTTGTATGCTGGATGCGGAAGACTCGCTAAGGTTAATGCGTGCGCCTAGACATCCGCGACGCATCACGTTCAGCGGGTCGGATACTGGCAGTGTTGGAGATGAGAGGGTGGGCCCTATTCCGCGTTCGGTTTCGGGCACATATCTGGCGGGTATGTATGGCATAGCGACCAGGCCTTCATTTGAGGGCAGAGGAAGTGTGGATTATGATTCGCGGGCGGGTGAGTTTCAGAGCAGGGGCAGTAACCTTGTGGGAACGCTCGACCGAAACGCCGTTGGGGATGACAGCAGCGAAAGTCATCGAACGGAGGGCAGAACGAAAAGCGAGGGTGAGTTGTGCGAGCGGCAGCGATATGCGTCGGGTGAAATGATTATCTCTAGTCTGTACGCGGCGCTGCTTGTACGGGAAGAAGCGCAACCGGGATTCATCCAGGTGTTGCGAACGTTGCTGGGATTGGAACCGGCGGGTGGAAGTTGGGTACGATTGTTGCAAATACCCGAAGTGTGGACACAAGCGGCGTTGCCGGAAGCACGGACGTATCGAGATACCACACAACACTTGGCGACATTGGGGTGTGTGGCGATTGGATTGTATCGTTCGGGGCGGGCGGTTGTGCGGTGTATGAAGAGTGAGAAGGACGGCAGTTTTGAACGGTCGCAGGAGGGCGTGAGCTACAACTTGCCCACCATGGGAGGCGGCCGGCACTGGGCGCTGCAGGGCGCGTGGACGAGGAGGAGCGGGTCGAACGAGACACCGCCGGCGGCCCCGGGGTTCGACGACCGCCAGCCGTACACGTGCCCCAGCACGGGCCGCGTGATCGAGTACGAGGAGTTTGTGTGCGACAACACACTGCCCTACGTGTACTGCTTCCCAGAGCCGTACACGGTCGTCGACCCCGCCGACGGCGTGTTCGTGCTGTGCGACCCCGACAAGTACGTGCCCAGCGACTGGGGCGTGCAAATCGCGCAGCTCGACAGGCTCTTCGACTGAGCGGTGGTGCGTATACAGAATGAATTCTATTTATCGTCGTCGCCTGCACCGCGTTTTATGTAATTGTAGGTACGGGTAGTGCAGTGCGGGACGGTGCGTGGCTGTGGCCCAACGTACTGGTGCGTGTAAAGTAACTGTTTATCTTCTTCGGTGCGAGGTGGCCGGCGCGTGACGGGGCGGGAGAGTGTGGTATGGGCGCGGGAGCGGAAGTATGCGAATTTACATTCGGATTGTGAAATTCGGAACTACGAGCCAGACGCAGCTTGTTTGGGTGTATTAGTAACTTGCGGCGGCGAGATCGTGGAGAAGGTGACAGTGACGGAAGAGGCGGGGTACTGCCGGTAGAGTGCTGTGGTGATGGTGACTTGGGTGTAGTAAACAGCGTAGATGGCGGAATGTGGATCGCAGTGGCGGGGAGTCGGTGTGAAACGAACGCGAATGTGCCCAGTGGGCCGTGACGACGCTGAAGAAATTGGCGAGGCACGGAACGACGCTCGAACGCGCGCGCGTATGCTCGCTGCGTCGCATTTACACACGGTAACGCGATATGTGGGCAGTGCGTGTTGTCGGCGGCGCACGGCTCGTCTCTGTGTTTTGTTGGCATGGCGCGGGATGTCGCTGTTCTATTCGCGCACATGGGCGGTAGGGCCAGATCGTTCGGGATTGCTGTTGACCGTACGCACTGCCACTCTAGCTGCTGGCAGTTGGAATCGCTCCGTACAAACCCGTCTTCACGCGTGCCAACACCTGATGTGCGTAGCTCATCTGTGGGGGCAGTAGCGGTAGAAAGTCTATCTAACTATCGCGATCCTTTAGAATACGATGTGGGCAGCGTGCAGTGATGGATGCATCACCGGGAGGTCAATACGGTCCAATTTTGCAGGGACATGTTTCCTGCTGGTTTGCTGTTGATGATAATGCGCATGACTGGTGATAGTGGTACCAGTCGACATTCGTTGAGAACGCAACGGTGCGAGATTGTGAAATAGGTATGGGATACGTTCCGAATTTCATGAATCTCAAGGCGAGATGGCGGTGGGGATAAGACGGGAATTTCGCCGTGCTCCGGTGGCCAAGAAAACACGTCTGGAGGATGTTGTGCCACAAATGAACAGTACCGAAGTGAATGAAAGGAGTCGGGCAGAGAGGTAGACGAGCAATGCGGCAGTGGCGCTGAAACCGATGAACGAAGTATTTACAAAGTCTTCACGTTTCGCCAAAACGAATGCCACAAAAATACGACCACGACCAACGTCGAGAATCCCGTCAAAACTTTAAAATTCGCGACGTCATTTCGCCTTGCCCATCGATTACGATACGGTCCGAGTGCAACGTGACAGTTCCATACGAACCCGCCTCCATCTGAGAGTCCAGAATGCTCTCGAACACCACGAAATGGATGCCGGACTCGCACGCGTAGCCACCCGCGTGATGATGGCCCGAGAAACAGGCACGGACGGTGTGGTTGTATTCCGAGAGCACCTGCATCACTTGCTCGTGATTCCATATCACGAGAGAGGGCCCCGTCGAACCCAACGCAATCGGATGATGCGCACATACTACCACATTCACCCCGCCTTCGGCTGCGCGTCCCAGTTCCTCGCGTAGCCACGCGGTCTGCTCCTCACCCAGCCCGCCGTTGTAATCCGTCGCGTTCTTATCGTTCCCATGCGTTTCGAGGTATTGATTCGCGTCTAGAGCGAGCTTATCGGACGCGGCAAACGCAACGGACAACGCCAACGAGTCGAGAATGATCAAGCGCCACGAAGGAGACACATCAATCGTGCGGTTCGTGCAAAGCTGCCGCGGCAAGTCGAATCCGAGTGTGGGCAGAACCGTATCGCGACCAATGCAGATACAATGATTGCCAATCACGTGGTCGATTGGTGCCTTCAATGGTGCCAGCGTCTCGAGGACGGCGCTCAAGTCACTCCTTGTTTTCTCCTCGGTTTCGTTCCCGTCTATGATGTCGCCGAGATGCACAACTCTCGATACTTTCATCTCGTTGAAATAACTCACTGCGCGGGTTGCTTTCGCAAGTGCGCCCTTGTACAATCGTAGCCTCACACCGTCCTGTACTCGCCGTGCAATTGCGCTCGATTTCGGTCAGGCACTAGCGCTGCGATTGTGGCGCATTGGGTAGACTTACGAGGTACGACACTTCCTTGCCGGGTTTGTCCGCATATTGAATGTCCGTGAACACTCCCAACGTAACAGGTCGCTCTGAAGTTAGTTCCGTGCAACTCATCGTGATGCCGATTCTAAGTGCAAGCACTTCGTGTTCTTATCGCGGATTGTGTTCGAAATGAAACAACCGAATCGAACAAAAGATTCAGCTCAGAAGTTTTACCCTAACCATGGGTACAGCTGACTGTAAGAGCGTGACGAGGTTGAAGTGCAGCACGTTTACTGCGGGTTGCTGAATAGCATGAAATAGTTTAGTATCACGAACAACATCCGCAACGAAGGCTCTAAATTTTGTGTGCGCCCGGTTGATTCATGCGAAATTTAAAGATGTTCTGCTTTTTCCACTAGTTCTATTGGTTTGTAGTGAACAATGAACGAACAGAACAAGTCTTTACTCGAACCTGTCTTCTAAGAATTCTATTGTCACATTCGCCGCACAGAAATGCTTCGAACTAGAGAACAACCTCATCTCTGCAGGGTCATCCATACCTCTCTTCATTGCTCTGTGTCTGTGCACGCGAGTGATACTTCTGGAATCGAAATTTGTGCGAGACTCTTGTTGTGCTTCTTAGTCCTGCGACAATAAATCCCAAAGTGGACCGAGTTGTGATCTCGTTTCATGCGTAGTTCCGAATACATTATTGTTTTGCGCAGAGTGAGTAATTTTGTGAGAGATCGGTGCTCTCACTAGCGAATTCTGACATTTCAACTACGCGAAATTGGATTCCATGAGGAACAGTAATGTGATAGCGTGTTTGTTTACATTCAATATTTTTCGCAAGTATTTTGAATTTCATAATCATCTCTATTTTTCTTCAGAACAACTCATTTGAAAATACCAACTTGACCAATCGTGCAGGTTTGCTAACAGCTTAATACTTTGTTTTAGTTCTTGCTCAGTGCGAACATGGCGTCAAGATTTTTATTAATTGTTTTTGCAATGATGCGTCAAAATGTTCAGTTCTTGGCGATGGGTCCTTTGTGAACCACCGCGTTCTTTAAGAAAATGAGACAATCGTGCAGTTGATCACTCAATAATTATCTGGGTACTCTTTGTCCACCAGCCGAGTTCTATTCTGTTGTCAAATAGCATAGTTGCAAATTTTAAGTCTTCAGTAACAAATTAAAGTTTCTGAGAAATTTCTTCGATGATGAATTGGATCAAGTTGCTGTTGAGAGGAAACTTGATGAAGACGATGCTTGATACCCAGATACTTGATAGTTTAAAAAACAGTTTATAATAAGGCCGATAGCGTTACTTCCGACACATGTAACTAAATTGAAACTTCGACAATTCATTCTTGATTAAGTCGGATTTTTTTACTAATAGAAAACAAATTACTCATAATTTAACAAAAAATTAGATTTTCTAATTACTTTCAGTTCACTCGAGCCTAAATTCGTCCTAGTTTTTGTGCCAACAACAACTATCTTCTCAAATGAATGAAACGTTTGAAGGGCACAAGGCTGAGCTATTACCGCTGACAGTTTGAGCATCGAACAGAATTCTCTATTCAGCCTACATAGAACCTATTCTTATATAGCCGATTTAACTCTTGATATCGATCTAGGTTTTCAGCTATTTCTTGCATAACATTTTACGGATGGTGCTGAATTTTGTATGTAGAAACCGACGCAATCTTCGAATGAATAAATTGTAATCGCTGAACTGCTTGGCTTCTTTCAGTTCTTTTCTGAAAATAAAACGCGGAAATCTAGTGGCCTCGATTTGTCTGACAATACAAAAACATGTGCTGCTTGTAAAGATAAATCGAAGCTTCACCGAGAAACCCAATGAATTTACGATGTTAGGTCCAATACTTGAACATTAGTCGTTCGTTCTCGGCGAAATTAAGAATTGATGCTGGTTTATTTTCTTGTTTTAAGACTAATTATTTGAGTCATTACAACTTGCTGTTGACTGTTGCAACATCTTCTCTTGTATAACTCGTATATGTATGTAGCTGAGATCATGCTGACCTGAAATTTTGGAAATCACGTTGATTGTTGAACTCGTTCTCTCTGTACAAATATTTTCAATTCTTTGATGCCTTAACCGAAATTACTCTATAGAAATTAATGAAAATGTGATATCATTGCATACTACTAGCATCATTTCAAGTTTCTTTGCAAAAGTCTCTTGAGTTAATAATTCCATGCAGTGACCCTGGTAATTTTCGTGGACATTAAAACAAAACAGCTTCTCATTTCAATACAAAAATGGTCCAGGAAGATTAGATTTGCTTCCGCTCGATAAAGTTGGGCTGTTATCAAATCTGTATGCATCGTCAATATTCATGACTTTGAAGCTGGTTACCAGAGTTCTCTAGAAGGTAACCTCTGCAGAAATTATCATCTTCGATTATGTAAAAGATAAGCTGTACATTTAAAAAATTTCCAGAACTCTAAATCTTAATACTCAATTTAAAATTGATCTACACATTGAAAGCATCAGAGAGAACTGGGATAAGGATTTCTTAATTGCATTTGAAATTCATACAGTATGTTTCTTTCATCTTAACTTCAACAATCTCCCAATTTTCTCGCTTCCCTTCAAGAAATTGGTTAAGCCAGGCGTTAAGGACATATCCATACTCGACTATATGTCGTCGAGTTCCACTCGCGTAACATGAAGCTACGATTGTATGCAAGGTCAAATGAACTGCAGCTCTTTGATTAACACGACAGAGCTTTTGGGACCATTGACGCAGTCGATTGTTCGTTGGAGAAATGTTCACTAGATGGCAATATTTCTTTGATTACCGAACTATTAGTTAATATGTTTCATTAAATGTAAATTAAAGAAAAGAGAAATGGAATTGCACGTGTACAGTGGTCACTTCAATGAATGAAATACATTTTAATAATCTTTTTCACCACGTTGAACCACATATATGTAGATTGCATACGAATAATTACCATGCTGTGTACTATCTTAGGCACACATTGCCGTTCGTCTCTTCCATAAGAAAGATTTTGCAGTTGAAGCGATTGTAAAATTCAATTTTCCTTCTCCGAGTTACTATTTGAATGATCAACATGATGTGTGAACATATGGAAACAGTCTTTATCCTTTTCATGTTTTATTGACAGGTATATATTTTAAGAATCTAATATTTTCATAATGGTTTATAACCTATGTCAGTCAGTATGCAAGTACAGTAATTGCTTCAAGTAGTGAATCTTGAAGTTGGATGAAGTTGAATTATGAAAATTCTCAAGCTGTTTCTGGTCAATTTTCAGTGAGAAGACCATACAGAGAACTCATTTGGCTGCATTACGGTGTCATGGAAAATCAATTAGGTTATAAACGGTAAACCGTCCGCACTTGGACCATTGAATGTCAAATGACGAACATAAGAGTCAACAACAATCCAAAAAAGCTAGGTAAGAAAGAAAACAGCATCATTGCTGCATTCAAAGATAACCAAATTTGGTGAAAGTAATAAGTTATAGTGCTGCTCGTGAATTATGAGGGAGGGGAACGGCACTGCATCGAATACGACTCTTACTTTCATTTGCAATTTTGTGCACGGAAATGAAGCACCAATTAATACAATTCTACGCTTGCAAAAAATTCTAGATAGGATATCTTAGGTAGTGCGGTTTGAGAGTTGAAAAATCGCACGAGACCACAGAGAAAGCGATAACCAGCAAAAACGAGGTTTGAAAAAGTGGCCGAGCGCGCCGCCGCCGCCGCCACACCAGTAAAACGACGACGATGTACAACCCACTTTACTTTTTTCAACTAAATAAGTGCGTCACTACATTCAAGAATCCACTGGCGCAATAAAAATGGGCGAAACGAGCGAAACAAGCGCGTCGGACGGGACGGCGGCGAAGCGCATTGAGTGGTGGTGAACTCGTCTAAGCGGATAGCGATAAAAGGCAGAGCTCTACTCGTGCCCCTGCCGGTACGGTCGCATACAGGAAAGCGGGAGGCAAATGCCTCTGAGAGGGAACCGAGGAGCTACGCACTGAACTGCCAGAACCGCACCAACCCACCTGAACACCTGACAGCTCTCCCCTCCGACAGCTCACCACCACACATTAATGCTTTCTTTCTAACCAATAAACCACCTAGCCACCTGACAAAACTATCTACTATGCCGATACACTGAACTACTTGACCATACTATCCGACTTCCATGAACAACCGACTGCTGAATTGGAACTATGTTACCCAAAACAAACTCGCAACTACATTGTATTCATTTGGAAAAGGGAAAGGTAACCAACAACAATGGGAACATATCTCTATGGACAAGAATAGGCGAAGTTACATATGTGAAACACAATCCAGACGACTTTATTGAGATATGTCCTACGGGATGAAGAAGCTCCATCACTAGAGTATCTCATTTTGCGGAACCGCTCATTTTTTCCTCAACACTCTCTTACGACGCTTTCAATGTTACGGATTCGTCTTGTCTTTCTTCGCGCGCTTCTTTTTCTCTGATGGAGTACCATGTTGAAAAATGTACGCGGCATGGGCATACGGAGCACCAGATGAGTCACCAATTGCCGCATTGCAGTGCGGGCACCTCCATGTAGGATCCAGAATTGGCCCAAGCGGTACACTCTTTTGGAATGTTCGAGGCCAATGGCTCCAGAGTTCTCTGTACTCAGTCATGTAGCAGGTTGGACAAATCTTGCAGCCACATGGAGGCCTCCATAATACAGTGAGGTACTGTTTGCAGTCCTTGTCCGACATGATTGGATGGTCAAGTCGATGTGAAGGTTGAAGAGGAGAAGCAAAGGATTCTATACTGTACGAAGATAGATGGATCTCATTTTGAGGGAAATCTAAATGGAGCGTGTATGCGAGCATCAAAGCAAGGGAATGTATGAAAGAGAGGAAAAGAAACCACGATACGTTTGGAATCACTTAGGTTCCGACGAGGAAGCTCCCAAATCAGACTTTTGGCGACGCTCTGCTATTTTCTTAGCCAAACGACGCTCATCTTTCGCATCTTTCTTCTTACAAGTGGGCTTCTTTTTATCAGTACCATGATTGTGGGCTTATTCTGCCCTTTTGTATACGTTATTGGTGCTCCATTCGTTCGCATCACTCTTTGCCCGATGACTTTCCTGCACGTAGGGCAAGACTGTAGGTCAACATGGGGACGGTTACGGTACTTAAACGCTATTTCGTAGCTTCTGTAACACATTGGATGTCTACACGACGCAGACTTGAAATTTTCTTGCATCCCTCCACATGCCTGGCATGTTCCTCGGTCTCGCACCGACATGACGGAAATTGTGATGAGAAATTTAGCAGAGATCGAACCTAACGAGATGTGAAAGTGAAATCAGAAGTGATTTATAATTCTTCAAGATATGTGCGCATCAATGTTCGGATTATGATTGGTTTTTGATCCTAAGAAGCTTGGAAACACCTCTCATGCTACAAAGTCCGCAAATATCCGACGACGCGCGGGAACCAAATTCGAGATTGAAACAAATCTCAAAATATCATACGGAACAAGAGCACAATTTCTCTAGCTGCAAGAACGGCTTGTAACAATTAGTCGTGAAGAAGGATGGCGGAGACGGTACTATCAACTTTCATGCCTCGGGCACCAATACCAGTCCTTAACGATGAAATGGGGGGAATGATGTGTTCCGTAAGAGAGCTTGAAGCACGCATATCCAAGGAAGATTAGGCGGGCCCACAAGTGAAAGAAGCATTTGCTGAAATATTTCCTCCAGCAACGCTATTCTACCCTGCAATTCAAACCATACCTGCGATTTATCCCGCATTGAGTAACTCGCTTAATCAAAATGGCGCGGCACTTAATCCTCACTCATCGCACAGAATTATTATGATTCTTGCCTCGGCGGTGTAGTCCGATAGAGAAATGGTAGCACGAAGCCGCGCTCGACCCTCAGTATCCGTTCAGTCGAACACTCAAATAAGTGCTGAAAACGATGAATCGGGAACTAGTGGACCAACCCTTTGAAGAACAGAATCATGCAAAGCAGCCCACAATATTGCGATGAGGTTCCGACGAGACGGCAGCAAGTTTACTGTTGACATCGGTCAGTAATGGAACGAGTACATTTCCGAATATCTGCAAGTAGCCCGAGATTAAGATCTCAACAAACAGCAGAAACAACAGTATCTTCATAATATTATGGGCAGTGATGCCAAGATATTGTACTTAGACAGTTTCCTCTCAAATGTGCAGAAGTTCAATCATCCCGTGGAACTAATCGGGGATGAATATAATTCAAGCGTACGACACAATCAAGTGAAAAATGTACTGAACACTCTGCTTCTCCAAGACAAACTCAGTGAAAATCAATATGCAGGTATACAAAATAATCACGAAGTTGGCATCCCAAGTTCCTAAATCTCATCGTGGAAACGCTCAGAAAATCGAATTTTTGCGTGACGCAGTAGGGGATGCGACTGGCCTACCTAACCTCTGAGTAGGATTGCAACTCACAATATTTATTCCAAAAGCTCTACGGCGAACTAGAGGCCGCACACCAACTGGACAAAGAAATCAAGCCTGCTGTACTACATGACAAGTTTGGACCAGCTAGACTAAAAGGAGACAACAACGAATCGAAAATAGTTGGTTTTCTTTACTAAGGCCAAAGAAGATACGCTCTCCGAAGAAAATCAGAAAGCAAATTCCTTGAGTTGAGCCAGTAGAAGAAGAAATTCAATCCACTAACCATCATAGGCTGATTCAATTATGGTGACCCCTCTCACATGCTTAAAGACTGTAAAAAGTACATTGATCTCTTCAAGGCTGCCAAAAGAAGGCTGGAGTACATAAGAAATGCTCTTACCTTGCTGTTTGCACTACTTTATCAACGAAGCGAGAAACATGACGATGACGATGGCATTAGTCAAAGCGATGAAGATGACAACATAACCGACCAAGAAATCTTCTCCACTATCATCAACCAAATGGGTGAGGGCGAAAGTGAGGAAGAATGGATCTAGTGAACGTGGAATCAAAAACGGCCCTATACATTGTATGTAAGGATACTTTATTCAGCGCCGAAATATTTGTTCGAGGAGAATCTTCGCGCGAGAAGTATGGAACAATCACGTGAAAATCTGAGTGAATCCATACATAGGACATCTTCAAGTAATCCATGCTGACAATGGACCACAATTTCATTCAAATGAATTGAAAACGCTGCTAAACATGTCTGGGATCAAACTTGAAACTTCTGGAGTCGAAAGCCATAACGCTATGGATATATGCGAATGCTATCGTGAGTATTTGCGAAAGATATTTTGAAAGGTCCTTGCAGAGCATAGGAACCTGGATCCGGAATATGTATTGCCCTTAACTGTACGCGCAATGAACGTCACTGCCGGAAGAAATGGATTAAGTCCTTTCCTATTTTTCTTCGGAGTTTCACCAAGGATTCCACCTGTAACTAATAATTATCCCATTCAAAGAGAGCGGATATTGACACTGAGTGTTGCAAGATCGGAAATGTTGAAATTCATGGCAAAACAACGCTTAGCTACCGATTTACGAAGACACATCCCCGAAATTACCGACCATGATCTACGGATAGGATCCGATGTCGTACTGTATAAAGAACGACTTCGCAACGAATAGGTCGGTCCGTATAAGGTAATAGCGGGAGAAACCAAAAACCCTCCTATTGAATGTCGACGGTTGGATCATTCCTGCATCCATCTACAAGGTCAAAATTTACCAAGAAATGGCGCAGAATTCTGAATCTGCAAAGACCACGCAAATGCCGATTCGAAGAAACATGGACTCGATACTCGACCTCCTCGCATCTGAAGAGACTTTCTTTGTAGTGCAATACTCCCTCGAGGTGAAACAAACACCACCACCAAACTCAACCAGAAGAGGGCCACTGTGCTGTGTTTGCATACAGCAATGTAGAACACTGAACACAGCATTTAA
>JAAUYH010054158.1_pt1 | contig 15037 bp, 5 predicted proteins | sample 7278061 | NCBI WGS metagenome assembly JAAUYH01 (sample SAMN14350203, study PRJNA611818) | marine sediment metagenome | isolation source: surface marine sediment (0.6m) | place: French Polynesia: Moorea | collected 2018-08
GGCGGAGGAAACGGTTGATGTGGATCTGGTGAATGGCGGCCTCAAACTAACAGTGACCAGGAGCATGGGTAATGGATGCGCACGATGTATGGGCTATGCGCCCACGTGCGTGTTCAAGGGGCACCACAACAGTAGTGCCAAGGCAAGTCCACCACCACGACTTCACTAGTCTTTCACCCCGCTGGCGCACATGCGCACAAGTTTTCGATAGCAAGCTTAATTCATTTGCTCTTCCCCCCACACACTCGGTCACTCCGGTATTGGCATTCTATGACGTTTCAGTAACTTATGGCACGCGAAGCACTCTCTACTTTGTTCAACACGATTTGCGTTGTATTCATTTGTAAACCGCCCACTAACGATGTGTGCTATTACTTGCACGTGCTGTTGCGCCTGAAACGGTCGGCGTCTCCGCGGTAGGGTATGCGCGTGCGAATCTCCCCTAAATGTCCCAAATTGCCACACCCCATGATCGTCCTCGTCTCCGCACGCACCGTGCATTTACCCTGTGCATTACGTGCGCACCCTCCACTCTCCTGATCATTCTCGCGCCCTAGTTATGTGCTCTGGCCTGCTGACCGCCTAGCTGCGGTCGACGTAGGCCGCCACCTCCTTACGTCAACAAGTCTTCAACCTGCCGTGGCTGCCCTGGTTGCGCCTGAAATTGCGTTAATAAACACCATAGTTCACTCAAATTTGAATCAGGCGTACATCAGCAGGTTTGGCACTGTTCGCCGTGTGGAGCAGACAAAGTGTCGCCGCTCACTCAGGGGAACCGGTATGTCAGGAACGAGCAACTTATCTGCACGAAGTTGAAATGGAGATGCTTCGTGCAAGTGCAAAACGTTTATCCTCGTTTTCTCCCTGATGATAACACAATGTCTTTGTGGTTTCTCCAGTGTTGACCACAGTGATGCAAGCGTTTCGCTGGTGGGCTTTGGGATGGGTTGAGGTGGCTCAGGAAACGAGATCGAGTGTAATTTACACACTTGCGTCGTTCGTAGTAACAGGACCGATAACGTAGCTCGTGGAGACAACTTCCAAGGAGAAACGAGGCCGTAGTTACTATGCTTTATTCAGTGTGGTCCTCGAAGGAATCTGTTACAGCTCTTCCTTACACTTCGTAGGAATACTCTTCGGGCAGATTGGTCATGTGAAAATCGTAGCACTGCCGTACTAAAGTGATCATGGAAACTCAGGATTTCAGGACAATCGACAGTGCTCTTGTATATCATAGAGTGAATTCTATGCCAAGCCGTGCTATCGTATACTACGTACTTCGTACTACGTATGCCATGGATCGATTAGGTTTCGTGACATGGGGAAAGAAAATGGCTCACCGGGGAGGGTGACACGAGAATTAGGATTGATGCTCGAACACAAATGTGGCAGTTTTATAGGAGCGAAGTCGTGTTGTGCTCGTCACCGGTAATTCAGATGCTCCAATCTCATGCTTCCTATGGAGACGTGCGCAAAAACTAGCGTGAATTTTTGGTGCTGTGTTGCCCACACCATGTTCTCTGCTTGCCACTTGTGTTTCTCCAGATAACCGTTTGATACGTCATTGCTAGCAAAGGGCTATCCTAGTTCAAGGTGAGAAAAAGCTGACCTCAAATCAACTATGAAGACCTCCCGATTTGGCGCTCATACTTCCTCTCAGAACGTCAGAGCGTTATCTCGGAGTGCGCTGAGTAAGCGAGGTGTTGCTCCTCAAATGTCTCGACATGAAGGTAAGTACTCCAATGATAACTCTTAGAATTTCACTCGTTTTTCTAATGACGGCCGAATTAGCGAGCGATGAAACGAGCGGTCATACGTGAGTTTATCTCGCAATTCTGCAATCACCATAACGAGGCCGTGCTCTACGCCGAAGATTCACAAATCCCGATGAAACAAGTCAGGCAGCGGTCAATCCACTGCCATCGCCACAATGAAGGGTGCCCGGAATCGTGAGGTTGAATCTCGAACGATTGTTATCGAATCGTGGAGATCGCTTCGAAGCGCAGATCAATAAGAGGCGAAACGATAGAAACCGGTATCGAGTGAGGACAAATTCATTGCCGGTGTGTGTGCGGACTTTCGAAACCATAGCTGAGCCGAACACAAGCTGAAGTTGCGACATTTCGGGTATCGGGACCACAACGGCCCGTTGGCATCGCTGCTATTATTTCCGTGCCCGTAGCAGTGTTAGCGGAGAACGCTGGAAGACTACAATGACTACGCCGTCATGGTTGAACGGGATGATGAAAACCGCTACCGTTGCCGAAGGAAACAGTTTGTACTTTGATGGGCAAGGCCTGTTCTACTGGGACGACGAAATGGCGGGCGATAGGAAGCACAGCGCGTTACAAGCGCAACTTGCACCCCTCCTGCGCGTGAACACGCCGGATGCCTCCGTGTTCCTCACCGTGCGGTATCGACGCACGCGACGGACGGTTACCGCTGTGCGCGTGTCGCACGAGGATGGCTGGTTTCGTTATTCTGTATTGCCAGCCTATTACGTTCAAGTGACGAATGAACATGACACGAATGTCGTCGTAGACTTCAACCCATTCAAGGGTATTGAGCTCGTCACATCGCCTGACTACCATGAAGAACATTACGTCTAGCGTAATCGATTTTGTTTGTTCATTTCGTAAAATGAAACTATTGAGAATTCGAATTGTTTCAGTTGTAACCGAATCGGCATGTTACTGTACTAAACCTCGCGCAGATTCTAGCGGGCCGCGCACCCTTCTTGGCCCGTGGCCCAGTCTTTCGATCGATTGGGTTCGAGTAGAGTACTGGACCGGTACAGTACTAGATTTTGAATTGATTGTATCGGAAAATGATCAGGCTTCATTAGTATATCCCACAAGTCTCGCCCTAGGCTGCACTTTCAATTAGAAAGACACCTTGTACTCTTCGCATTCCTGTGGGATCTATTGCGCGACCCTACGACCAACGATTTCTTCGTGTTGCCGAATGTTGAGAATTGTCCGACTCCTGAGAAGCTATAGAAATCACTTTGAACTCGATATCTTTTCTAGTTAACCGTATGTAGCCTAGTCATAGAACTCTAGTTCTGGTTTGCAAGTGCTCACCTTAACATTCAATCACACATCCTGCATACAGCGCACGTAACGTATGCAAGAGGTCACTGACTTCAACCCGGAATTGAGAATACTACGACGCGCTTTCTCGCACTCGGGAGTCTTGTAGGTGACCCGGCACTCACGCTTGCAATAACTCTTGGTGCGACGAGCATCTCTCTTGCAGCTACGTTTCTCACGACGGCAGTGGCGACGGCAGCGGCGACGACGGCGACCTCGCCGCTCAGTTCTGCAGGCACGTCGGCAGCTGCGCTTGGTGCGACGGCACGCCCTCTTGGAACGACGCTTCTCCTGGCGACTTTCGCATTTGCAGCTACGGAATGGTTTGCAGGCACTGAGCGGTGTCACGGCGCCCTAGACGAACAGGCCGGCTTTCTCGGCACAATTATTCCGTTCTTCATCACATAGATCAATGGTGGGAACTGTCGATGGCGGAACGGTCGGTGGCGGCATGCCCTTACCGGGGATGAAGGATTCCGGTCTCGAATTGAAGTGATTCACCGGGTGCAACTGCGGAACGGCAGTCGCGAAATCAGCTTGATCATGATGATTGCTGTTGCTTGTGGTTGACGATCTGAATTGAGATCTTATCATCGCATTTTAATCGAGAAAACTAAGCAAAGCAGGAGCTACACAGCACTCTGAAGAGAACTACCATGCCTTTGGGGCAAGTCGTCAAGACAAAAGAAGATTATAAATTTAGGTACCGATTTAACGGGTGTTACACAGTCAGAAGTGTGACTACTTCCATTCGCATACCATACTTCATGCTTGATAGGGCACTGCCGTTCCAAGCAACTGCCCTTCTTCAAGTGCACAAATAACTTTGAGCATTTATTGCATTCGATCGTGAGCGATAGAATTAACCGTCTCAAATCCGACTAAATCAACGCGAATCTGGCTGTTCCTACTATATTCTTAGAACAATTGTAAGTTAAAATCACGCAGAAAGGATATGGAATCCATATAGTAGAGTCCATTAGTTTGCTAAACATGCTGAAAGCAAACTACTTCCTTTCTGCTTCACCTCCAAAAGTTATTCATGATGCTTCATCCAGGAAGTTGGCGAAATATTTGGATACATTAAGTCCTGGTACACATTCTCAGCGTTGAACCAGACGCTTTTTCAGGGTCTTCATAGCTTCATGAATAATCACAAGATGAGATGGAGGCTTATGGGAAACAAAATCGTCGGTCCGCACGACACTTCGAGATACGACATGTTTCGATATCAACGAATTAATGGTCCTTTTTGTACAGTCTTGAGCGCGAAAAGCCCTACTATTGTCGCTGAATAATAAATACACACGACTCAAAGCCTATTAGATTGTTCCAGACTTTTACTTGCGGGCATTAGCTTCATCGTCTGACTTTTCTCCATTCCAATCCGTCGATAGACTATTACTAATATTTCTAGAACTACTAAAATAAAGTTCGGAGGGAGTCGGAAGTGTAGAAGAATCGATTGGAGATACAGGCATTTCCAGGATCGCTGCTAAATTGGCCTTGACTTCTGACTTTGTTTCCGGAGCTCCATTTTCATGAGACTAAAGTCACGCCTTTTTTTAAAGGTGGTGAAACTGTGTGCGTATGTAGTAGTTCTTTACACCAACCTTATCGTCGCCCACAGATCACCGAGATGGAGCATTGTAACTGAAAAATCCATGTCTTGCAATCAACTACATCTCTTTCGCAAGGTTACTGTAGTACTACCTCCATCGCAAAAAGAATGTCGCATTCTTACTTACAACTGATGATTTTTTTATTTTATCGATAATATTTGAAATGAAACTCGGCTGGTCTGCAATATCCCTGATTAGCAATGCGACAATATTTTGGAGGATGGAGGTAGTATAATCTAAATTCAACAATTACGTCTTGGAGGAACAACCACAGTTGAGTCAGACAGATCAGGTTTAGTTTTTTATTCCGTCGTTTACTAACGAGTACCGTACAACAAACACTTGGAAATGTTCGTGCACAGAGAGGTTGGCAGTTGTCAGTGATTGCAGTGCCATAGCAAGCATGAATTTTGCACATGTAACTAGAAGGGGTCACACTTCTGGAGCTGCAACATCCACTAAATCACGTCAAATTGTGGACATGAAAGGGGAGGAGGTAGAAGATGAATAGTGATACAGTACAGCATTTGGATGGATCGAAACAGATTACAAGTGCTGTTGCGGCACAAATCCAGCAAGACTGTTACTGTATTACAAAGTACAGTACTGAATTTATCTGCCATGCCTTGATTTTAAACGGTAAATTCGTTTTTCGTTCTTTTTGTGAGGCGCAAAGGATCAGGGTATGCGAAAAATAAACTCTTATTGAGTAAATTATATTTATGTATTCACTCACTTTGAGGTCAGTGGTTGGTTGACTTATTTCTTAGATTACGGCTCTTTGAACAAGTACTTATTTGAACATGGTTTGACTCGAATCAATGTGATACCTCTTAGGTTCAATCAATGTTATTCATTTTACCTAGATTTCGAATCAGCAATTTGCTTGGTGCAGGCCAAAAAAGAGCTGATTTGACCGAATAAACCTCTCAGCATTAGAATTCTTGAAGAAAGAAGTGGTGTCAAAAAATAATGACAAGCAATAAATCTCTATTTCCGAACATCCATTGTAAAAAATACGCATTAAGAACAACCATTTAAAGTACTTCACTGATAAAAGGTTTCTATAACCTACATCCTACTTGCGTGAAAGATCAAAATGCCTGGCAGATTGATCATTGCCACATTTCTGCGACAAGTTCAGAAGAGCATATCTTCTGGAACTGCAATGAGTATCTATAGGCAATCATAGACGTAGACATTATTGTACCCAAATCAAGCAATAACGAATAGATTCTTCAAGTTCATTCAAATTATTTATTCGGAGATTCATCAAGTAAAGCAAGTTATTCTAGGAAAAACATTGAAAATTACAGTTTCTAGGAATACTTAAATCGAAATATTTTGTTACAGAGGAACTCTTCACTGCCGTTTCTAGAAAATAATTAATTACTATACCCTACGGAAGATCATTTGGCTTTTTGCCGAGCTGAGTAAGAGAACATAGTAATGCATCCCGCAGATTGAAATTGTTACCACCCATTTTAGATGTTATCTGCAACTGTGCATGGTATCCGGATTGTGATTGAATCCGCAAAAAGGCTTTTTATGATTTTCTTATGGAACTAGTGGGTTATGTATGAATTTCTCAGCAAACCATTGTCATGGAGACCTCATGAAAGTAATAGATATAACTTACACGGTACGAGATATGCTGTACTGTGCGCCGTACACTACAGCATTCTTTGGCAGTAGAAGCAGTTGTGATACTTGTACTGCTCAACAGTATTAGATAAAAAAGAGAAAGAAATCTTGGTAGCAATGTCATCAGATTTACATTTCTTCAAAATTTAGGCATCTCCATGCCCATTATTCGCACTCGGTTGGAATAATTAGCAGCCCAGAACCCTTTTCCATCTACTCCAATGCCGAGCTCATATCAACCGGCTACTTTCCACTGGAAGTAGTATGCTCACAGCAACTGTATATTCACTAGTACCTTTTCACTGTTCGTATATCACTTCATCATGCTGAATATAGCGAATTAGGACTTCTTTCTTTATTCCAGCTACTGATAAGCTATATTCGTTTCTAATATGAAATGTTTCACATACGATTAGTTTTCTTGGTGTAGAACTCTAGTATTGATCCGCTGACGCACACATGCATAACGATCGCTAGTGACTTATTCATTTTTACAAAGGAGGAAATTATAGTATAAAGCGAATAGAAACAGACCAAACGTGAAGACAACATAAAGTCTTTGGCATTATGGCGAAGGTGATGTAAATATTAGAATACTGATGCTGATATTTCCACACTGCCCTTCCCAAAAATTTCGAAAACTTTGTTTTTCACAATTTCCATCACCGTACAAGCGATTTCAACTTAGTCTAAATTTCATCACGACATTAATATAAAGAAGTACCATTCAGTTCCACCTACAAGTTGCATTAGATTAGCTTGATTACCATTCAAACGCATAACACGAGCACTGGATGGCTATTTGAAAATTAAAAACCACAATATATAACGTATGAATAAGGCTTTAAATAATTTCCTAAAAATGGAATTTGAGACTTAAGTGCAATGTATTTGTGAAGTCAATGAATTCCGCGAGTATATAAGCTTTGTGCTGATAGCGAATTTCAAATATCCCAAAATGATAATTTTTTTGTAGATCGGCTGTCATGAATTGACAATTGAGGTCCATTCACCTTCTACCGACTGATACTTGCTTGTATGGTAGAAGCGATACAGCCACCGAGGTGTCAATTTACATCATTCTTGTCTCAAAATTTGTGCCTGCTTCCATCAAAGATCTTTCAAAGACATCTCTCAAGAAATTTTGCAAGCAAACGACAGTACGGTATATTCTAACTCAGCCGATGAGTCCGCCAATTTCGACTGGTTGTTCTTTCTTCAGAAAATGAAGGAGCCGTTTTTACTCATTACCTAATCTCAAGTCTATTTCCGAGCCTCTTTTCATCCGTTTCAATCGACGTCAGCAAAAGTACGTTGCGGAAGTTGTACCACTGGACAAGGAGGCGTGTACAAGAGACCAACATTCGCCGTCTTTACTGCAAAAAATCTATTTTACGGAACGAGATGTCGGAGATATGGGCGGGAACTTACTTCACCAAAACGGTCACTGAGAACAAAATACCAGACCTTCTTACCATTTATTGAGCAGTATGTCATAGCCTAAGATTATCCAACAATCGTGTGCTCTCATGAGCCGATAAATGAGTTGCGAAAGAAATAAATTATTATCGCGATTTAAATTTGGTTTTATTCATAGTTTTCATGAGTCAGATTAATTTATGTTGCGCTAGTATAGACGACTTTCGTACTGGTGCCAAAAACATGTTGGACGTTATTTTGAGTCAAGTCACCTGAGAGAAAAAAATAGAAGGCTGCCTTACAAGAAGTACATTCAGTGAACGCATATTTATCGACACATTTTTACTGCCCTAACGTCTAAGTACAACGAATGAATTCGAATCTGATGTAACAATAAGCTTCAAAGAAGCATTTCGAATTCCTAGACGGAAAACTACTAGTGACAAAGAATATAGATCACATGTAATGCTTATCCTTTGGACTTATATTATATTCTAATTAACTTGGTCCTTCAATGGACTTTTCGCTTCATATGATTCTATTTGCATGTTAGTTGCACTGGGTGCTTCTAAAGAAGTTATCCCAAAGAGGCAAATGTTGGCAACATCTATCGTGAATGAGACTTCAATCTTTCTATAATTAGGGAAGAACGTACTGACTCCAGTGAAGAACCAGTTATGGCTCTGCATGCTTATCAGCTGCTTACCTCTACTAGTCGATCTTAGAAACTTCAAAAAGCTTGGATCTCTGGAACTTTAATCACATCATGATCAGGTATTAAATTGATCAGAATTTGATGAATGCATTTGATTCTTTAAATATGGCAAAGAATTGCTGTTTTTGAAATCTTGGTCAAATATGCCATGGCGTCAAATTTATTTCATTTACCAATCATCTGAATCAGAAACTGCATTCACACTTCTTTCTAACTTTTTCAATCATGGTTTTCAATTGACCAAGGTAAAAAAGCGACTCCTCTAGTACGTCAAAAAGTTTTGAATGCAAGCATCGATTTCGAGGCGCGAGTAAAATACGAGCATTCTCTTGAATCATATCATAAATTTGTATAAAGAAGTTAGGAAAAATTCGAAAAATGGCCAGTTTTGAGATGAAAACATGTTCGAGAGCGTCGATATTGATGAGAGGACACTATCTTTATGCACACATTCTGTTCTTATTCGTATCTTTCTGCAGATTTCTCCTGCTACGTTCTCATTTTCAAAAAAATAAGGGCTTATTAGACGTTCTTTAGATATTGCGCACCACACCATAAGATTTGGGCTATTCATAAAAACAGGAACACCATTGAGCCGAAAAATGTATTCATCAGTGAAAACAATGCGGGACAAGTATTCATCGTATCCAACTGGAAGCGTTTAACAATGTCTCGAAAATTCAATCCGCTTTTTCTGATCACTTTCAAGCACACTCGAAGATTTTGGAGTTTATAAAGAAACAAGAAAAGAGGTTGACGTAAGACACGATATACCGTTTCTGTCTAAATTTCCAGCTTCTTCGAAACCTTAGAATACTTAGCTTTGGATCACTTTCGAACATGTCTCTCACTTTTTCGACCATAACTTGATCTGTTCTTGGTCTTTCGTTACCTCTTCTGTGCGCGACATTTCCTCTCTCCAAGAAACATTGATCCTATCTTAATACATCATTACAAGAGGGACGAAATTTTTTCACAAATCGACGCATCCAGCCCTGTGTAGATGTTATAGACCGACACCGATGAAATTCAGACAGAATTTGAGGTTTTTCTTGGACATTGAATGCCATTTTGTTGCTGTCAGAGAAAAGTACCGTACCGTACCTTGAATTTTATAAAATATAGTTACGAATGTTCAACATATCGGAACATCAAGCATTTTATACACATTAATAATGATGATAATTAATACCTTGTGTTATTTTTACAAAACAATGAAACTTCATTTCGCCCATGCCATGAAAATAAATAAAAGCTCCTAAATTCAATATTCTGCAAATATTATAACCCCGGTATGCGGTAGAAATTCCAATTCATGAGCGCTAAAAATTTATGCGTACCGCTCCCACATGATATATAATTTGTGTCACACAACCTATAATTCACAGTAATACACTCTCCTACTTTTCGTACTTCGTTTGTGACGCCTTGTAGTTTAGAATATTCCAAAATATTCATATTGGACCCGGGAGTTCAAAATTGAAACAAAAACGCTTATTTTTTTATTGGTGATAGAACTTTATTATTGTCACCTTTTTAGTAAATGAGTATTGCGAATACTGTGCATAGCTTTGTTTTAAATACACCTAATAGGTGGGTAGCATTTACGCAGTATAAGAAGTGAACGATGTTTGACTGCACTTAGTTCCAGTTGTTTCAGAAAAAAATTATTTCAAAGCCATAATTGATAATGTTCTAGAAGATGTCAAATATGATAAATCGACATTTTCTCTAAAAGTTCTGGTTGTTATTCTGAATCTTGCGGTCAATTGATCAGTTGATTCCAGGGCTTCTTTTCATATTCAGAGCAATTTTCGTACTGTTTATCATGAGTTCCGTATGATTGTAGTGAAAAATCTAGAAGGATCGTAATGATTTTCTCTTTCACTTTCCGTTTTCGAACTAATCATCACAAAATGCTATCTACTTTTGATTTTTGATCCACTCTCAAACGAGATAACGGGCGTGGGATCTCTCTCAAATGAAGTGTTGCTTGAAGATTCAAAGTTATAAACGGGATGGTAAATTCACTTTACTTTAAGGTGCTAATGGATTCTCTGCCTAAGCTCTCTAAATCCAAGTGCGCCTCACGATACATTTCAAATTCTTCAAATGCTTACTGCAATTATGATTTTCCGGTATCGACGATTTTTTCAAGAATACGGAAAAGGATGAATTGTGTTCGGAGATTTGAAGGAAATTTGTACCATTTCAGGAATTTCTAGAACAACAAAGTACATTCGCATATTAAGGAAATAGATGGACTAAAAAAGGGCTCCTTGGAAAGTAGTCCCCTGCAGATAAAAAGCCATGTTACTTATTTTGTTCTCTGATTTTGATCGATTGCACCTCACGCTTCATCTCTATCATGAAACTAATGAAAAATGTCATGTGCAGTGCTTATAGTCTACTGAACCTACAGAAGTCGGCAATGAACCAAATAGTTAATGTCAGTTACTTTTGACTAGCAAGATCAGCCTATAAGTATACGCATACTGTAAACCAATCCCATTTCTCGAATTCAAGCAGACATGGAGGGGCTAGGTTGGGAAGAATAATGAATATTATTCGACCTACTGTTCCGAATATACGAGTTGATTTGCCCAGAATGCTACTTAACTCTCTGTTTCTTTACACGCTCTTTTTTGTAATACAAGTTTGTTTTACAGTTTGACAATTAATTATGAGAATCTACGACATCTTTAGGCTTTGGAAGGTATTGCAAGGATTTTCGAATACAGATTTGAACTGTTTTGAGAAATACGCTACTAAAATTCTATACAAACTAACAGTACAGAAAGAGGCATTTATTTAGTTTCCCAATTCAAAACTTCTTTTTAAATCTCCTTAACGATTACGTTGTATATTCAGGTAATTCTGATACCCCAGGCTACATAATTTTGATTGCGCATGTATCTACGGTCTAGCCTAGTGCTTTTACGTACCAAACTGGCGTCGGGATATTGAAATAGAATAAGTTGCTTGATTTAAATTATGTGCATAAATAAATAGAGAAAAATCAGAGTGATCTGAATTAAACAGCATCAATACAATCATCGCAGAACTAGCGCGATCACATCCCATGGAACGAGTGAAAATAGAGTGTAGTGCCCAATTTGTGTGGTTTCGATCATAAAGTGTCAATTATCGTGTACGGTTCAAGTTCTTCACGATCCTGTATTGGCTGCCATTTGATTGTAGGCATTTCGCAACCATCGAAGTCATGCTCTTCTATTTTTGTGCCACACCTTTCCTTAATCTAGTGTGGGAATGGTTGATTCCGAATGCATAACTATACTAAGTTAATTATCATCTGCTATGGATAATTCTGTAATATAACGTTTTAATACAACTCGAAAAAGGTTTTAATATTACCTACTTACAAGCAAAGTTCAGTATCGATTATTTTAAGACATTTTGCTCGTGAAGAGTGAAATTGGGAACGTGAGATTGTAATCTGAGTCTCGCAAAGATGAGTTAAGAAAAGATGTCAAAGTTTAAGCCAGCTTAGAGTGATATCACGTGCTGAGAAAGCACGTGACGAGACGCTTGCATGATATCAGACACCGAAAAGAATATTAAAGGCATTAGTGAGAAGAATAAAAGGCCTCGAAACTGTAGCACAAAATTAATCGACTTTTAAAATAGTCGTACTCAATTCTCTTTATTGCATTTTCAATGCACTTTTACCATTATATACGTAATTCTAGATGCCCGATAGACATCCTACACCCTCCACTGAGAGGAAGAATCACTTTATCAACTACAAAAAAAGCCGATCAGCTAAGGCTACTCGCGGATATCCGGAAACCCGAGCGCGAGCGCCTAGAAGCCGAGAGGTTACCTCGACTGAGTAGATCAAGAACACGGGTGCCGCTGGTAGAGATTCTGCAGAATAGGATTATTATTCTAACCCTCTGGAGTCGAGGATTGAATCTGGGATTCAAAGACACAGGCGCAAATTGCTTGCGGTCTCATCGTGTTAGTCACACGACAATAATCCATGTTATGCTGAGGATTTCGTAGAAGATTATTTACTCATTTTTCAGCTTTTTATCCAAGAACGTTCATTTTGAAGCCTTTTGCAGAAAAATCATAAATTAGCTGCAAAAGTATAGGAGTAAATGACTATTGATCGAATTTCACCCATTGTACAGTATGATGTGCTTCTGTCATGATGCAGACGTTGATTAGAAGCTGACTTCTCATTCTCGCATTAAACTTGAAGTGTTGGAAATTGGATTGACTTTGTGCTGGCTACAGCCGATGTAGTTCGATTGACTGAGCAAAATTGAGGTATCGCATCAAAAAAATTTTACTGATTATCTCGGTTTCCTTCAGATAGAATGTCATTATTCTTTCGGCTGTGCATGCAAGGAAAATTTCCAATCTCAATTGCTAGAGTAGCGGCTGTTTCAAAACACTTATAAAAGTAATGGAATTGTTTCCGCTCTTTTAACTCCTTAACAGTTGATCGGGTGGTTAGAATTATCAATTATAATCAGAATTTTAGTTTTCTTGATACCTTTCCTTGATATTTTTACAGAAGCCATGCTGATCTTTTCATCCCACCAACATCGAATGTAATATTTACGAATTCAACATTCGCATCTGTGTACGAATTTCATACAGCACTACTTGCACTTCTCCTTTGCTTGAATTCCACCGATTCATGTCGTTGCCTACGCGAATTACAACAAATGATATTAAAATTGACTTCATTTTCAACTTGAACTATAGATCTTGCTCTTTGCTAAATTCTGATTGAATTTCTGTATCAAGTCTGGAAAACTGCATAAAACAAGTACCAACTAATCGTAAATGCAACAATAGAAACAAACAACGGATGGTTCACATAAGCTCATCTTTCCTAACTTGTTTCTCAGCCTGATTAAGCTATTTTATCTCTCTATATACAGCAATCCGAATAAAATTAACCTAGTTTATCATCGATCTCGAGCAATCAATTGGTACTCGAATTTTGAAGATTTTCAATAATTTCCTAAAATATGCTTCACAAGGTTTCTCGAGAACTAAATAGCATTATATGCTTGATAATGCAAACATTTTCACAAGCTTGAATAAAAGACTTTTTTGTTTGACACTTGAATTTGTCAGACTATCACACAGCGATCATATCTATGGTAAAACTTTTAAACAATCTTCGAATCACGATTTTCAAATACATTTCTACATAAATAATAATAACTTCATGAATAATTATTGTGTATGAGTCTTATTTCCATGTGCTTAATGTACTCCTTCGTTGAAACTATTTGGCCCTACAATTCAAGCCTTATCAACGTTGAACAAATGATCGTTTCTCGAGACGACTAAACTGAGTCTTACTTCTTGATTTAGGCGTAATAACTGCCAAGTTTGTTCGTTGTGCGAATGAACAAAATTGTTTGGTCGAGAATTATTTCTTTTCAATTACTAAAATCTCTATTGGAGCTGTTCGTTCCGTTGCACTAGCACTCAAATCGACCAAAGGTTTGTGAATGCTTTTTTCATACACTTCAGCTGGCACTTTATATTTGAAAAAAGAATGCTTCTCATGTTTTGTAATCCGAATATATAGCTTTTGAAGGTCGTTGGATAAACTTTTTAATATTTAGATTTCGAAATATCCTACCAAAAGTCGTGGCATTCTCCGTAACACAAAAGTATGTCCAATCACTTTGCTGCTTTTCATGGCGCATAATTTTGAACTTATCAACGTGTCTCTGTTGATTTTTAGAGGCATCAGTTGATTGGGCGCAGTGTTCAGAATAATAAGCAATGATATGAGAACATATGTAAACTGGTGCGGCACGTTGATCTGGAGAATTTAATGTTACAATGTGCCCTAATTGCTTATAAATTCTAGTACACTTTTAACGTTATAAATAACAAACACCTTTGCATCCTGCTTTTGTTGCCACGATACATAAATTAAAGCTATCGAAATAAGGATCATATCTAACGTTACTAAAAACGCGAACTCGTGTGCCCAAATGTAAAGTGACAATCAAACGCTGGATGAAAAAAGGTTAAATCCAACATGGCATACGTCGATAAGTACGTTCGGTAAACGGCTTGTAAATAATTTCAGCGTCTTATTATGTTTTCATTTCCTAGCAAAATGAGCAAGCTATCGCAATCACTGCCGCGTATCCTTACCAATATTACAGTACGCATGAGTTCCAAGTGCAGAAAAGGAAAGCTGTTTGAGTACAGTCTTCCCTCTCTACAATGTGCACGAAAGTTTTTGGTACAGCAAGGAGGGATTTTCTGGTTTTTGCAATAGAAGAGGGTGAATTATGGGGCACACTGAACTGATAGTGATACGCATAATCCAATCAATGTGGAGACGAGGAAGCTAGTAAAACCAGTGACGGGATTGTCGTTCAGTGCAGTCCGTTAACATCTCCAGAAAGTATGAAATTTAGATTTGTCAATACATGCAAACTAGAATATGGCACTCCCTCCGACAATAATTGTGGTTCCTAATCTGATCGCGGTAGCCTTGTCTACCAATATATAACCTAGATCTGTATTGTAGA
>JAAUYH010089636.1_pt1 | contig 15034 bp, 9 predicted proteins | sample 7278061 | NCBI WGS metagenome assembly JAAUYH01 (sample SAMN14350203, study PRJNA611818) | marine sediment metagenome | isolation source: surface marine sediment (0.6m) | place: French Polynesia: Moorea | collected 2018-08
TACAATTTGATTGTTTTCTAGCAGCGACAAGATCTGCCTTATTCAGAGTTTCACTGTACGGCGCATGCAACAAGAGCCATTTGATGCTGCTTGCCCATGCCGAGCACCTCGTTGGTGCGACGTCGACGCCAAGCACAGATGACTAGCGGTAGCGATGCAGAAGTAAGCAAACGACGAAGGATGTTTACTTTTGTAAAGTCATCTGCACTACCGCTGTTCCTGTTCTTTTTGCTTTTCCTCATACGGTATCCACCTGGAGCCGAAGAAAGGCGTCACGCGTTCAAACCAAAAGCGAAAGAGCTGTTAAAAGCGCTTGAGACAGATGTCGAAAAGGTTGTTTCGGAGAGTGTCGCATGGACAGGATACGCACGTGTGTACTCAAGAACTGTCGCGTATGCAGATGGGCGGCCGAACGCGACGTTCGATGTATGGGGTCGCACATGGCGTGGCGGCATGTTCGGTGTAGCGATAGCCGTTCCGTTTGTACGAAAAACTCGGTCGTTTACGCTGGTGCGTGAGTTTTGTGTGGCGCATAACCGATTTGTTTACTCGTTTCCGGCTGGCCAAGTCGAATCGAAACACAAGGACGCGGCGGATGCGGCAGTCGCAGAGCTCGATGAGGAAGCTAGATTAGTCTGCCGGAAGCCCATGCGCGAACTGGTGAAGGGCGCGCCGCAGGATAAGTTCCAGCGAGAAGCGGTGCACTACTACTTGTGCGACGATGCCGTGCGGAAACGAAGCGGCTTCGCGATGCGCGACAAGGAGGAACTTATTGACATTGTTCCTGGCGTCAGAGTTGAAGAGTTGTTGGCGCTAGTTTCCGCGGGTGCCATGCAGAGTAACATGATCGCTGCGGCCATGCTTGCGATTCATGACCTTACCAAACGTGGTTTGCTCTAACTCAGATAACGCTATCGATCATTAAATTGCAATCTTCTACTCGTACCTTGGTTTTGATGGACACGAAACAAAAGTTGCTGCACCGTCGTCGTCGTCATAATTCTGCTACCTGATATCGTCAGTTTTATTGCAAGAAAGAAATTCGGGAATCGCCTTTTCTAACTTTATCCAGCAATGTCCCAGGCGCAAGTGCGTGCCGCTGTGCCAATTGTTGTTGCTGTGCAGACGGCGCTGCAGCGTGCTGCTCGAGCAACAGGCAGCGCAGTTAGGGCAACTAAGTCGGCGACAAGTGCACTCCGTGCAGATTACCATGCCCTTAGCGGTGCGCGGATTGAGCGAGCTGAGAAGTTGTTAAAAGTGGCACGGGAAGAATTTGCTACTGCTCTAGCTTCACTGCGTAGAATAGTACTTGACGGTGTTGCGGAAGGGCCAGTGCGATGGGACACACCCCCGCCAACTTGGTGGACGACATGCGCGGATGAGTTACGAACTTATGTGGAGAAGATACTGAAACAAGCGGAACAAATAGAGCTTGATTGGAAAGAAGAAAGACAAGGAAAGTACACAGACTTGATGCGTAAGATGGCAGATGAGACGAAGTCGCTTCGTGATGAGTGGGATTTATGCATGCAACGAACGAAGCACTGGCGCGATGTTGTCGTAGCGGTTGGTGATGGTCTCCCTGCTTCGCATTCTGTCTTAAGAGCGCTTCCATTGTAACTTTTCCATCCACCACAGTCGAGCAGGATGTTGTAAACCGACGTATGTATGGAAGCAGTCATTGTTAAGACGAGAAATCTAATACCATTTTCAAAGCCGGATACCACAGTTCATTGACTATCATTGAAGACCACCAGTGTAGAAAAATAGAGGACGATTTACAATTCAGGCCATTCGCAGTTATCTATAGGTTAGCCGAACTAAGCTCAAACGATTTTCCCCTTCACACTCACGATGTAGCGATGTTTCTGGTTCGTAACGAGAACAAGCCTTACGTGTTCGGCAGAATGAGAGGAAACTTCAATTGTCAACCTTGGCAAACTGAGAAGATGAAATCGTAGCTGAAACAGAAAAATGAGCGCATCTGAGGAAATGCAGTGTTGCAACTGTAGAGTTACAGTAAAAGGGAAACGAAATTTGGGACGAAATTGAATCGCACGCCACGGGGAACCTGCCGTGTCGCCGCGATGGACAGATTCGCGCCGGCTGCGCTACAGCCTAGCGGTGAACTGACAATGCAAGGCGGCGAGACGAAGCTTTGCACAGTGGCAGATGTGTCGTTGAGCGGGCTGCCCAAGCATGCCACATCGGCCAAGTACTCGTCCGGGGTGCTGATCATCACGACGCACCGCCTCGCGTGGGTGGCCACAGACCGGAGTAAAAGCGTGTCGGTTTCTCTAGCAGAACTCAGAAAGAGCAAGCCACTGGAACCTGCATCGACGCTGCGTGGCGCACGTGGTGAACTGGTGTTTGCGCGCGGACAACGTGTTAGAGTGGATGTGCATGGCAGTGGGGCGAGCGCGCGACGTGATGCAGCGCGAACTACAGTAAACGATGCGGTGCGAAGGGCGCAGTGGGAAGTGGATGCCCGAGCCGCGGCGGCCAAAAAACGCGCCGAGGAACAGAAGAAATTGCAAGAAGCCAACGCCAAACCAGTGCTGGAGGCGGCGCGCGTGGGAATCGGTGGCGCTGTTCGTGGGGTACAAGAACGAAGCGAGGCGCGTGCCGGTGCTATTGCTGCTGGATTTTCTTCTCTTGACGGATTACGCGCGGCGGCGGAAGAGTTGATGACCGTTGCGCGAGCACTACAAGGCTCGCCTGCGGGTGGTGCAGGAAAGAACGAGGACAACGCACTACTGCAGGCAATGGCGGCAGCTGGGATTCCTTCTCCAGTCACGAAGGCTTCCATAGCCGGTGGTGGTGAGTTCTACCGCGCTGAGGTTGCGCGAGAGACTGCTACTTTTCTCACCGAGAGACTACCATTGCTGGGAGGTCTTATTACTGTAGCAGATGCGTATGCTCTGGTAATGCGGAATCGGGCGAGCGCGGAACTTGTTTCTCCAGCAGATTTCGGCGCTGCTGTTAATTTGCTGCCGTCACTTGGCGTAGGATTGAGCGTTACGAAACTACCAGGAGGACAACGTGCAATACAAGCCGACTGCGGTGTGGGCGCTGGCGCCGATGCACTACTGAAACTCGTCGAAGAGCGCGCCAGTGTTGGTGCTGTGGACGTGGCGACAATAAGACGCGTTCCGCTCGTGAGGGCGCTTGCGATGCTCGAACAGGCGGAACAAGCAGGCCTTCTCGCGCGGGATGAAACGGATGGGGTGCTGCGTTTCTTCCCCAACAAGTTCACGCAGTTCGTCAAGTAAATAAACAGTTCTTTCCGTCCCTCCTTCAAAACATCGCAAGGTCCTACATCAGAACGACGAATACATCTTTGGGAATATTCTTCTGGACAAAGTGCCATGCTCAAACTATATCGTACAATCGCCAACCCAAGGAATTGCATTTCCTTCAGAACAATTAATCGAATTGAAACACTCAACCTCTTCATTGGGAATTGCGACGCATCTATTCAACCTTGCAACGACAAAAAGAAGCGAAATACCGCTTCGGAGGAATAGGTGAGACGGTTGTCAAGTTCGCTCGTCTAAATGTTTCGATACTGAACAATAGTTCCGCAGAAATTTCATCCACCAACGTCTTTACTCAAAGCCCTCTAGTTGCCCGATTCTCCTTCCTCCGGGGGCGCCAGTTTGAATCGTTCGAAGGTCGGCTCGACAAACCAATACGCCGTGATACCAACAAAAACACCCCAGCGCGGGATCGCCGTCATCTCCGACATGCCCACGGTTCGATACAAGCGCTGCGCAATACTCAGCCCCTCTGGGCTCTGCATCGATGTGAAATTCATCGTGCGGAAGGCGCGTGCGAATGAGCTCATGATGGCGTACCGTTCAATGGCTACACAGTGCTAAGCTGCTGCGAGACTGTTTGCGTGAACCAATACCATACAAATTAGCCAGGAATTCATTTCTAAATTTTATGATTTGTTTAAGGAACAGAAAGTCACCATGTCCACTCGGTTGTGGAAACATTCAATGACAAGTATTGTTTGTCTCCCATAGTGCAGAGCAGCTCGCTTGTTTTTGACACCGAGACAGTTTTATAACTTACAATACAGACTGCACACATTTTTTCATGTATACAATTTTCTCCTAAAAGCTCATCCCATTTCAAGGAAGTTTCAAAGAATTTTACGGACTGAAAGATTATCGTTACTTCTCAAAGCTGAAGCCTTTTAAACAATTTTGAAGATGAGAACATAAATTATCGTAACAATTTTAGAAAATAATATACAGAAATTCTTTTGACAACTAGTAGTAAGTATTCAAGTACAAGTTTATACAATCAAATGAATGGGATAAATTCCGAAGGAATAGGGTCCAGCAGATACTATTACGCAATGGTATTCTTCTTCAAATCTTTCTGCACCGTACCTCTTGCATGATGCAGATACTAGACTTAGTTCTGGCCTCGGCTACTGTACTAGAACGAATAGCCATACATATTATCGTTCTTCTTCTGGCACGATCTATGTTTTATGTCTCGTGGAAAAGACGATCTATCTGCGGGATTACTCAAATCAGTTGTGCGAATGTTTTGAGTGTCTGGAAATTCACAACATGGATCACCAAGCTCAGCTCCATTACTGACTCCATCACCGTCACTATCTCTCATACAAAATTCTTTCGTCCATCTATAACCTGATGCTGCAAAATGAGAACCAAATGCGTTCACGGTTGATCTTCCTGGAGTACACATAGAATGCCCAAGCATTTTGCACGGAAGTCCCGATCCTGAACCAGCATCTGCATTTGGAAGTCGGGATCGATACTGCGGTCGAGCTGTACAAAGAAGAAAAACTGTAAATGTGGTTGCAACAACCGTCAACTTCTTTGTTTGCGCTCTCTCCATCTCACTGCGAGCTTTGCTTCGAAAAAATCAGGACCGGAAGATGAATACAGTTTAAAAATGAATAAGAAGTTGAGAATCAAATCAAAAGTCATTCTTGCTAAGATACATTAAAAAGTAAATCAAATTGACGATTCTCAATCAATTCATTTTCCTTTAGCGCTTACAAAGTCACCAAATCAGATTTATAAGAGTTCAATGAAGCCGCTCGTTTTTATTGGCAGTCTACAGATATACGAAATTTGTCAATCAGCTATCAGTTCGCTGGCCGAGACGAATATAGTAATAAATTGATATATAGCTCTAGGAATCGACTTCATATTCCGATATAATAAATTCGAATGTGTCCATCTAGTGATTGACTTACTCAGTGTTTGCTAAGGAGTCAGCTAATTCGTCGAAAATTGTATCAGTTATTTGATAAAGATGATTATTATTGCTTTCATGAGTCGGATATAGTAGAAAATTACTGATCCGAGGATATTTATTTTGACGTAAATACACAGAGTTGTTTATGTTGATTAATTAAAGCCTTATAACAATAATCCTCGTTATCTAATTACAAAATTTAAGCTAGAATCATTAAACTGGCGTCTACAAATCTTGTACTGAATATATGTCACTACTGTAATCGGCCCTACACGCAAAACTTTGAATGAGGCCCGAAAACTGTTGAAACTATAACGAATAAAGCAATAATAGGTAAATTCTGGTGAAATTAAGTTAGATTAGTGAATTCAGCCGTAGTTTTACATTCTGTTGCTTACTTCTCTGAATTCAATGGGAAATAAATCAAGTAGTTCAAAATCAACGGCTAGCACTACTAGTGCACAACAAAATTACACGATTCCTATGTCGAAGAAAGCAGATTCAACTGATATGACCAAAAGAAGAAAGAGCATCATGTCTGATTTGATTTTGAATTACGGAAACTTTGGACTCGCTGAGTCAGTGCTGCTTTCGCAGTTGTTTGTCAACTATTTTTCTCAAACTTCTAGCGACCCTAAAGCATTTCAAGAATTTTCAAAAGAACTAGCTGTTTTTAGAATTCATGGTGATTCCGCTCAAAAAGAAGCAGCAAAGCTATTTTCCACTTTATCTTCAAGTGAAATCGAACGCTACGCGAGAATGGCATCGCAGCCATCGACATAGATTAACATGTATAGGAAGGCAATTAATCCTTTGACAAAATAAATTTTTCCCTTACTAAGTATTCTACTTGGCCGACAATTCAGCTAATGAACTCAAAAAAGAGTGCAATCAAGCACTAAATCTTATTTGCCGTGCAGATATTCTATAACTCAATTTAAATATATTCTTGAACTAGAATTATGAACAGAAAAAGCTGCGAGATTGCTGTTCGGATAGCAACATCCTATCCTACAGTAATTTCTTAAATAATAGATACGTTTCTAATAGCAAAACTATACATACTTCCATTGCATTACGAAGAAGAGAAAAAGGTGATTCACTGGTCCGACAGAATAATCCAAATAGGAGAAAAATGAATAAGCTTTACGATTTATAGTGCAACTGCCGCAATAATCGAGCAACTGGGATACAAATTGTTACGTACCTATATCAAATTTGGATCGAAAAATGTTGCCGGTGAAAATTAATAAAATTTGGATCTTTTGTTTCACCCAGAACAATTCGAGCACTGGGGTATGCGAGTAGAATTGATGCTAGATGCAAATATTAGGACCGTATCATGAAACACATTCATAAGAACTATGTGGAACACTTGTCTGATATCTACGTTATTTTCTCATTAATATTCAGCTTCAGACCAAACATGAATGCTCTTGTGTGTTTCATCTATCATTGGACTGAAGTAACCCGCTAAAATCATTGAATTCGTAACATTTTCAGCGAAATTAGAACACGAAATCTATTTAAATCGTGTACAATCGCCGTGATTCGATATGTTTACTGCTTTATCATCAGATAAAACCTCATTTAGACTGGAGTAAAATGTTAGCGATGTTCGAAAAGAATTGTCGCAGTTTTTGATAGAACAGAAGAATTTACTCGTAGGCATTTGCATGGATGATAATCTACATCAAAGTTGAGTGATGCATGTCTGATCACTACAAACCATTGTAATCAGGCTCTAATAATTGTTTTTTACAAACTACGATTTTATGAAGTATCCGGGACTTTCAAAGCTACTCCATTCATGAAAACCAATCCGAAATAGAAGTTTTAATTTTTGGCATTTGCTTGTAAACAATTCGATGTAAAGTTCAGGCTAAGGGTTGTCAGAACAGATCCCCGGTTTTCGGCTTTTACTGGCAGATGTGTGACAACTATTTTATGCAAATAGAAATTTCAGCGAGATATTGAATTGAGGAAAGTAGCTAAAATTTTCGATAGCCTTTGTTTTAAATTCGCTGCAATCCCCCTGTTGTTACCTACGGGGGTTAGAGAACAAAATACCAATCAGCCACACATATCGAATGTGCAGATTTTTAGCCGGAATACTCAGTTAAATATTGTTCCCTCGTCCTACTCTACTCCTCCTTTGGCATAGGTATCATGTAGCAAATAAGAAATAGGTTAATTCTTTGAACTAACTTTTGTTTTTGAAGAACAACGAATAGAAAATTTTCAGAATGCAGGACTATTCATATTTTCCAAATTTCTCAGTCACGAAACGAACTAATTCCAAACAAGCAAGCGGTTTGCAATGTAGTCGGAGAATACTAAGTTACAGTTTGGGATAGTTCAATCTAGGCACGATAAATAATTTTGTTTATCAGGATTTTCAAAGCAACCAGCAGTATATTACGGATTTTGTGAGATTATGAAATAAGACTTCGAATTGTTGAAGTAGTAATCATTTTTGACGAAATGAATTCAGATTTCCAGCATACTTGCGTTTTTATTGACCATTGAATTTTCCACAAAGTTTATCCTGGACAGGATTCTGATATTTTCTTAGGTAAGGGTAGCAAAATGGCTCATTCTAAATGTTTGAACTCTTTAGCATTTGCCGTATATTCCAAGAGCTAGGGCAGCGAAAAAATCTATTTGTACGTATTTTTATTGCCCGTTATATCCGAAATATTAGTTACGTAGGAGACACCAAATCATTTCCCGGGGAAGTGGGACTTGTCACTGACCTTCATAGATATTCGTGATAGTGCATATGATTTCAGCATCAAACAAACTAATCAATTCCAAAATCGTCAAATATGTTGACTGATAACGGAAGTTCAGCTAGTATATAGCCTTGGGAAAATTCATAATTTCTGGAATACTAACTGTTATAGACTACAAATTCTGGAAGCGATTTTGGGAATGAAAATGCGAACTGAAAACTGAAATCAGTCACATGTCCGAAATTATTTAATATTTTCTGGTCTCTTGACAAGATATTACCGGGAAATTTTCTAAATGACGTAGCCTAAGAGAATGTTGTAGATATTGACTAATACAGATTTCAATACACTAAAATTTTTAATTTGCAAGGTCATAATGAACAGTATCAGCAACACATCTTCTATTGGAAATAATTTTCTAGGCAGCCATTTTGACCTTTTGAAAAACTAAAACCTTCGTTTTCCTCAATTTCTATCCAGGTCTGTCGCTCTCCTTTGCTCTCATCTCTTGGTACGCTGCACATATATTCTTTTCTATATTTATTTAAAACCTTGACGCATTGTTCAATTTAGTAGGACAGGAATGTCGTACATACCTCCATTTTCTTTCATTTTTCTTATGCTTGTCCCAGTAGCTCAAATGCACCAAACTCCGAGTGGTCTTCGAGAAACCCACCTCTTCTTAGGCTTTCCATATGCCTTTTACAGTTGTTCTCAAAATATCACCATTCTAACTAGGTTTTACTGGTCTTGAAAATGTCACATAAGGCTCAGGTCTCAATCTTTACGCATAAAACGTTTCCATCTCTAGGTTTCAATTTCTGGAAATAGGTAGATTTGAATCACTCCAATGTGCTTCACAACAAGATGTGCCGTACTTCCGAAGGGTGTAATTGCATGGTCCAATATGCTCGGTCACTCAAGAGAATGAATTCGGCACTGCGGTGCCGACTGAATCGGCACCCTCAATCTAGTGCTTTGTTTTCTCTACTGTGCCTATATTAATCTAATCATCTATTTTCTAGATCTAATTTTAGTTCGTATTTTCATTGATTATAGAGTTTAAATGTCACTAATTATCACTGGCAGCTAAAAATCCAAAAAAGCGAAAAACAAATTATGTTAAATTAGACAGCAGGATCCAGATTACATTGTCGGTAAGAGAATGATTATATCAAGAACAAGTGACAATGCAAAAATGAATCAGTTCAATTCGTGAGACTGAAATCCCGAGATAATTTTGCAAACATCCATACTGCAAGAAATTCTTTGGACGTGGTTTCTATGTCTGGAAATGCATATCAAGACAAATGTTTCAGTCTGCTTTCTGTACCTCTATTTGTAGAACTCACTTTTATGGAGCAAGATATTCCTAACATCGTATGAAAAATGGCCAAGAATAATGTGCTCATAAAAGTAACAAAACAAAATTTATTCTGTATGCATTCTTTTAAGTTGCAGCCTTTTCACAATCACTGACAATAGTATTTAATAATAGAAGTACGATCCATAAACACTCAACCAGAACTATTCTACAATATCACAGATGACTTTGCTATAAGCAAAGAAAATACTGTAATCAGCGGTAGGAGTGGCGAATAAGACAGATCGAACCATTGCCGTATCTGGTCCGTGTGAAAATTCTCAGGTTTCTAACTGATAAAATTGCTCAAATTTTGAAATGAAAAGATCGTAAACGGATAAATTCACATAAATTTCCTGAATTTATCTTTTTTAGTTAACAATCGGCAATTCTTGTAATGAAATTGATAAAATCCGGATTCAAACGCATTGTTCACAAATCATTCTGAATATAGATGGTATTTGTATTCTGAAAAAGGAGTTTACTAGGATCCGAATCGAACGAAACATCATTCCCATGAAACACAAAGTGACAGCTATGATCTAATGTACAGGCTGTACACCACATTCGGCCATGGTGAGTTTTCTCGCAAACCTTGATTCAATTGATAGCTCAGAACACAAACAAAAAGAATAAGTTGGTTGCTTAGGATGCAATTAAAATAAACCAGCTACAAGGAAAATTCCGGAGAATTCCAATTCGAATGTTCCTATGAACTCTTACAACGAATATCCTCTAATATTAAGACGAAGGCTGAACTAAAAAAATTAAAGTCATCTTGTTGGCATCCAACACTACATCGCACACACAGAAGATTGATACTGGTTCAGTAACTGCGAGTAAAAATCGATTGTCATGAGAAGAAAATATCGCAGCGCTTGATTGACTACAGAATCCATGCACGAATTTAGTTTGCAAGGTCAATTGACAGCAATTCATTAAACGAATGTAAGACATCGAGGATGAGCTTTCTATTACCTACAACTCGTGATGTTCAGCCACCAACACAAATGTTGCTTAATTAGTAGTCCGTTGGAATTGAAAGCACTTGAAGTGGAATAAAATCTACTGTAAATTTATTTGGCACACTTGGAATTGAAAATTCTTCCAACGGTTTACCCAAGTGGAATACAAGCCAATGTGGACCACTGTTAATTTGCCCCTCAACTCGAAACTACATCCAACGACATTCGTGTTCCACCTGGTACTGTATGTACTGTATACAACTGCTCAGCTTGTGCGAGTGACTATCGTAAATGACTCCCGGAAATTTAAACGACAGTTGACGGAAAACACGGGGTATGTGTCAAAGGGCGGTGAATACGCAGAGCAGCCTCACCACGACCACTGAGAAAGGTTTTGTCCTCAGACTTCTGACAGAAACCCTTCCCCTGTACTGTACCAGTCGGTACAGCAGTTCGGACTGCCGTTTTTCAGTTGCCGTAGTGCTGATTGATGTGCGCAGCAGTTAACGGCATGCACGTGGGGAAGGTTCAACATGTTCGAACTGACCAGTGGAGTTCGTCGAATCGCTCTCGCTTCAACCCCCGAAAAAAATTTAACAGAAGAGTAGTACTTTATTTAGGAGTAAACGTGACAAATCTAAATAGACTGTACTCGTATGCCTTCTAAAGACGGCGGTTGAGGGTAGCACAGCAGGTCAGCTAAATTTAGAGTGCTCCAACCTCCCACCTTGCTGTAGGCGCTGTTGCAACAAGCAAGTTCTCTTCCGCCGCACGCATCGAGTCCAACGAATACTAACAAGATTCACTAAACGTGAGATAAGTTTACACCAGAACGAAGCGCGAAAGTACGTTACCCAACCGAAAACAACCGACTGAACAATGTACTGTCCTGACTAGTGCCCACTGCCAAATAGAATGAGCGTTGCTCTGTTCCGTTAAGCCAAGAGCTCCACAACAACATCAACAATACAGCGTGTGTGCGACACAAACTTAGTCTACTTCGGAAATTTCAATGTTGTCACCGCCGGGGCCTGGTGGCGGTGCACCGCCTGCGCCACCCATACCGCCCATGTTCGGCATTCCACCGGGTGCGCCTCCCTCTGCTTGGTACATCTTAGTGATGATCGGGTTGGCAACCGCTTCAACCTCCTTCTGCTTCCCTTCATACTCCTCCTTCAGGGCCTGCTCGTTCTCTTCCAACCATGTCAACACTTCTTGTACCTTGTCCTCGATGGCCTTCTTGTCGTCTGCCGAGATTTTGTCCTTCACCTTGTCCTCATTCACAGTATTCCTCAGGGTGTAGCAGTAGTTCTCGAGTCCATTCCTTGCCTCAATCTTGTCCTTGGCAGCTTCATCTTCAGCCTTGAACTTCTCTGCTTCCTCCACCAATTTCTCGATTTGCTCCTTAGTGAGACGGCCCTTGTCATTGGTAATAGTAATCTTGTTCTTCTTACCAGTAGACTTGTCTTCGGCCGACACATTTAGGATACCGTTAGCATCAATGTCAAAAGTCACCTCAATCTGAGGGACACCACGAGGGGCTGGTGGGATTCCGGAGAGTTCGAACTTGCCGAGCAAGTTGTTGTCCTTAGTGCGAGTACGTTCACCTTCGAACACCTGAATGAGCACACCTGGCTGGTTGTCAGCGTAGGTAGAGAAGATTTGCTGCTTCTTGGTCGGGATAGTAGTGTTACGCTTGATAAGTGCGGTCATCACACCACCAGCAGTCTCGATACCAAGGGACAACGGAGTGACGTCGAGCAGGAGCAAGTCCTGCGTCTTCTCAGAGGTGTCACCAGCAAGGATGGCTGCCTGCACAGCTGCACCATAGGCAACAGCCTCATCAGGATTGATGTTCTTGCACAGCTCCTTTCCGTTGAAGAAGTCAACCAACAGCGACTGCACCTTCGGGATACGGGTAGAACCTCCAACGAGCACAATGTCGTCAACGTCGGCCTTCGGGATCTTAGAGTCACGCAACACTTTCTCGACCGGGTCGATGGTGCCCTTGAACAGGTCCATGCACAGCTCCTCGAACTTGGCACGGGTAATCGATGAGTAGAAGTCAATGCCCTCGAACAGTGAGTCGATTTCAACAGTTGTGTTAGTAGCCGAAGACAGGGTGCGCTTGGCACGTTCGCATGCCGTGCGCAGACGACGCAGCGAGCGAGCTGAGCCGGTGATGTCCTTCTTGTGCTTGCGCTTGAATTCATTCAAGAAGTGGTTCACCATGCGGTTGTCGAAATCTTCTCCACCAAGATGGGTGTCACCAGCGGTAGCCTTCACCTCGAAGATACCATCCTCAATAGTCAAGAGCGACACATCAAATGTACCACCGCCCAAATCGAAGATGAGCACATTGCGCTCGCGAGCAGTCTGACCACCGGACTTGCGGTCCAGACCGTAGGCGATAGCAGCAGCGGTAGGTTCATTAATAATGCGAGCAACGTTGAGACCAGCGATGGTACCAGCATCCTTAGTCGCCAGACGCTGGGAGTCGTTGAAGTAGGCAGGGACAGTGATAACAGCGTTCTTCACTTCCTTGCCAAGGTAAGACTCGGCGATTTCCTTCATCTTGGTCAACACCATGGCGGAGATCTCCTCAGGGGAGAACTGCTTGTCTTCGTTCTTGTAGGTGACCTGAATGTAGGGCTTGTCGCCGGTCTTCTCAATGACCTTGAACGAGAAGTGCTTCATGTCAGACTGGACCGAGCGGTCGGAGAACCGGCGGCCGATGAGACGCTTCGCGTCGAAGACGGTGTTGTAGGGGTTGATGGCGGCCTGGTTCTTCGCCGAGTCGCCGATGAGGCGCTCCTGGTCGTTGAAGGCGACATAGGACGGCGTAGTGCGGTTGCCCTGGTCGTTCGCGATGATCTCCACGCGGTCGTTCTGCCACACGCCCACGCACGAGTAGGTCGTGCCCAGATCGATTCCGATTGACGTTCCAGAGACTGAGTCGGCCATGACGCAAGTTGAGTTGTGTTAGTTTGAACGACGTTGATTCCGTCGACTGCGGGTGGGCGCCGCTATTTATCACGTTGCCGCGATGTCACCGAGTACTTTACAGGAATGATCCAGAGACGTCTGGAGAATTATCGAATTTTCAAGTGCCTTCCATTCTGCACGTGAAAATAAATAATTTTCTAGTCGCTTTCGTATTCTAGAAGACGTTTGTTTTTTTATTCCTTATTTAGGTTTCCCCTATATAGTATGTTGTCGGTTTTCAATCCAAACCATAACATTGCTTTTTATTGGTTGTTTGGAATACTATCCAGCATTACTATTTGATGATACCGAATGGCTCAAGCACGCCAACCAATTAATACTTGTGCATCGTTGTTGTATACGAATTTACTGCTTAGTGCATGACGTCAGACTTGTACGATTTCGTAATTATTTCCGTGATGTTAGTGGAATGCACTCAAGAGTTGATTCATCAAGTCAAGGAGTTGGACATAGAAGATAACATTCAGAAAGAGATAACTCAACAGTCCGGGGAATCATGTTTCGACAGTACCACACAAGGGTAACCTTACCATTTACTAGGTTAAACTACGCGAATTCGTTTTGAACAAATATAGAGAGTCGGTTGGAATAGTCCATCTATCATCTACTATGATAGTTCTACCACGTGTAGCAACGCAGCCATTTAATCTTCACTGCCACTACTTCAGCAACACTCAACCAAAGCTCCGTAATGCATTCGGATTCCACGACGAGTCCGAGGACCCCCGTAATTCTACCCATGAAATTGACGTCAGATGATCATGATGGCGACAAAACGTCACTACGCAGGTTAAACTCTAAATCTACTGCAGTACCAGTGATATCGCGAGGAATGATTAATATCTCAAAATCGTTCAGAAACCTACGAGGAGAGCAATGCCCAGTCCCACATCGGTTTGGTGACAATACGCTTTCTGATATCCTTTCCCCTGTCAATGTTGACTCTCGTTGCGGAGTGTTATTGTACAGGTAGAGTGACAAAATAATAGAATACCCTTGTTTCATGCAGTGTTCTCGTCGACAAAATCGTACCAAAAATTTGAAAAATTCAAGTTCTTGGCGTAAACGGCTGATTCGAAAGGTCGAACAAAAGCAGCCTTGATCGCACCGAAGAAAAATTTTCTCGACTGAGGAGAACAGCAGAACAAGAATGTATCAGACAAGAGTTCCTTGCTATGTAGAAAGAAAAATTCAGTCCCTTCGCGTAGTGCTTCAGTCGGTCTAAGTTGTTCAGGTTTAAGTGTAAAACGTGAAATCATAGGAAATCAGCCCAATTTTCTACAGAATTTCATTTCCAGAAGATTTCCAACTCAGAAACACAAATAATCTGGCAGCACTTCACAGTTGCCGAACTATATTGATGTATTCTATACTATTTCGATTTGTCTACCCGGGTTGCAATCGATCGTTGTTGAAAAAATTTTTCACGGAGTGAGGAGGCTCGTTTTTGAACGGTCTTGTTATTCAGCCTCATCAACCAAAACCTTGAAATTTCTAAATTTTCTGTAGGATTTCGTCGACGAGAACACAGTTTGAAACAAGGGTATTCTATTACGGTAGTTTGGCACGCCATTTGTACAGTACTGTACTTAGGTTTTCCTCTATGAGATTTGTTGTACTGTCGTTGTAAAGCGTGAGGTGATTCCTCTTCGCAATTGCGCAGATTAACTGCCAATCTTTCACTACAGTACCGATAATCGATCAAGATAGTAACAAAA
>JAAUYH010163518.1_pt1 | contig 15034 bp, 8 predicted proteins | sample 7278061 | NCBI WGS metagenome assembly JAAUYH01 (sample SAMN14350203, study PRJNA611818) | marine sediment metagenome | isolation source: surface marine sediment (0.6m) | place: French Polynesia: Moorea | collected 2018-08
CTGCCATCTGGTAAGCCAGCAAATACACTAACGAGAGCGATTTCAGCCATATTCAATTTAATGTTTTTAATTTAGCACGATAATCTTACCATCTAGCATGAAATAGCCCTGCTTACAAGATAAACAGTACTCTCTGGCTTTTGTTGCCTAAACTCTACTACCTTTTTGTTGGTTGGCTCTGCTTTATTTGTTGCTATAAATCGATACTTATCATTATCTATTGGCTGCGGGACGCTCATGATTTTAAAAACTTATTGATTGGCGCGGAGAATAGACATAAAGGCTTTGACCACTTCTCAAGTCGAGAAGTAATGACAAATTCCTTTCGAGTAAGTAAATATTTTCAAGTGTTGTTGAAGATATCTTATAACATCTTTCAGGAAAAAGCACCAAATCTATAAGATCTTTATTTTTTTAGAAGCTGCTAGCTATTAGCTACTCGCTCCGCCTTACAGCCCCTTTCTCTCGCCAAATTGTCAGGATTTGTTGACATTTATTTAAATCTGGCTCGGCTGCCCAAAAATAACAATCAAATTTTTCAGCCAATTTTAGTAAATCGGCATAATACACATAGTTAAAGACTATTGTTTCTTTAGGCTTTGTCCCCGTCCGAATACATTCTTCAACCAAAGCCTCTATTTCAAGGTCGTTGTACTTTGAACTAACAGTAAAAGTAAAAATTGATTCAATCGCAGGAATTAAAGAATAATCTTCTTGAGGCAGAAAATTTATCTTTAGAGCGATCTCTTTAGGAATCCGCTTGAGAAATTCTTTGTTCTTTGACTCTCCGCAAAAAAGTCTATGATGCTCTCCCAACTGCCACCAACTATTTTTGACGGCATTTTGTGAGGGGACAACTCCTAAAATTTCCTGTTTGGGCTTATCCAGATTGCCCTTCCCCAAGAGTGAAGGTAGCGTTTGAGATGAATCTTGAAGAGAGGCAGGTAAAATGCTATGTCTAGCTTCCTTTTCTTTAGTTTGATTACTGAGAGCTACAGGTTGCTCTACTTTCTTGACAGAGCGGTATTTTTCTTTAATAGCCTTGGCAGTTTTTTGAGTAATTTTTTCCCCTTGTTTTGCTCTCTCTATTGCTTCCTTAACAGCTTCTTTTGGAGCATTAGTAGTTGCTAGCTCATATAGGGCAGTTGGCAGAAGATCTAGTTCTTTGACTTCCTCCAGACTGAAGGAACTAGCCACCTGCATAAAGCGAGTTACTGATGCGCTACTTAATTCCAATTCTTTATCGATCCAAGCATAAAATTGTCCATACTTTAATTTAGCTTTAACTTCAATTAAATATCTTCCTATATTGTAAATATCTTCGGCAAGTCTCTTACTTAATCTATTAATTTCTTGGGTTTTTTCCTGGACAAAAGAGGATAATTGTTCATCGAGAAGAGTATAGTCGAAAGTTCTTTCTCGTCTATTTTTAACGACAAATGCGATATCTTCAATCAGGGAATCATAATTAACTGGCTTTTTATATCTCGCTCTGATTCTAACAGATGAAGACTTCTTTTTTCGACTAGAAAAATTATAAATTGTGTAAGCAGTAATCACAATTATGTCAATTTCTCGTTCGGGATATTGTTTGGGATATTTTTCGAGGAGTTCTTCTACTAATTTTTTGCCCCATTCCTGATTGGGATTTTCAGGATTAAAATCATGTCTATCTTGGCTTCTACGAGGGATTCTCATGTCAACAAAAGCTAGAGATATTTCTGGGTGGGTATCAAGTATCTCTAAGGCTGGCTCGTAAGCATCGGCAAAAAAAACGTCCTGGTGATACAGACGAGATTTAGAGAGAAAACTAGTGCGAGCCGTTTTTTTTGGGGCAATTAAATCATCAACACAAATAGCTTTTATTCCATGAAGTTCTAATTTAGGAGCTAGTAAGTTCATAATAATTTATCGTACAATTTATTGTCTTAGCCAAAGTAAATCCAGGCTATCCTCTATACTAGTTGGAAAAAAGTCCATTCAACCTAGTCCGAAAACTAAGAGATGGAAAGATTTTCTTCTTTCTATATACTTAATAGAAATAGCCTTGGGTCTTTATTCTAGCTTAATGACCCTCACTCTTTTCCCAAAAAAACTATGCGTTTTAAACTAATCGCAGCAATTATTATAGAATTGATCTTGGCAGGAGCAATAAAAGCGGTAAAAGCCCAAGTTCCGCTACTTATTAGCGTAGAAAAGATAGAAATTACAGGCAATACAATATTTGATTCTGAACTAGAAGCGATAGTAGTCCCTCTAGAGGGTCGAGAAGTCTCCCTGGAGCAAATTCTCGAACTTAGAGGCAAGCTTACTAATTACTATATTGAGCAAGGTTACACTACTAGTGGGGCATTTCTTCCTCCTCAAAAATTTACTGATGGTCAAATCCGAATTCAAATCATTGAAGGAACGCTGGAAACTATTAAAATCAAAGGGCTAAAAAATTTAAGTGGAAATTACCTCAAATCTCGACTTCCTCAAGTGGGAAAGCCCTTAAATGTCAATCACCTTTTACAATCTTTGGGCAGATTACAGAATAATCCTTTGATTCAAACAATAAAGGGAAGAATAACTCAATCCAGCTTGGGTAAAAACGTTCTCTTGCTAAACGTAGAGGAAAATAACCCTTTATCTGCTCAAATTTATTTAACCAACGCATATTCTCCTAGTATTGGCAGTTTTGGCGGAAATGCGAGGATCGTCCATCAAAATTTGCTAGGTTTTGGCGATCGCCTAACTATAGACCATTCCCAAACTGAGGGATTGAGACGCACTGGTGGTTCTTATTCTTTTCCGTTCAATCGACTTGATGGCAGGATTATTTTCGCTTATAACAACGCTAATAGCGAATTGGTTGAAGATGAGGTCGAAGATCTGGGTATCGAGGCTGATTATGAGTCTTTTTCCTTAAAAATTGAGCAACCAATTATTTATACCAGCACCGAATCCCTAACTCTTAGCCTGGGGATCGAGCAGATCGACAGTGAAACGTTTGTCTTAAATGATTTTTCTTTCGCTTTTACCGATGGACTTACTGATGGTAGAAGTAAAATCACTGCCTTGCGATTTACCCAAGAGTACGAAAAAAAGGGAGCTAGTACCTTATTTATTGTTAATTCTCAGTTTTCTGTTGGTTTGGATCTTTTTGATGCCACTACAACCGATGTAGGAATTGATGGGAGTTTTTGGAATTGGAGAGGCGACATTCAATGGCTTAAAGCCTTTAATGAAGAGAAAGACTTGGTGTTAGCAACTCGTTTAAACATCCAATTAACTCCCGACCAACTATTACCGTTCGAGCAAATTACTATAGGAGGATTGGGCAGCGTTAGAGGCTATCGTCCCAGTATTGGAGTGGCTGATAATGCTGTCATTGAGACAATCGAGCTAAGAATTCCCTTAATTCGTGGAGATTGGGGCAAAATCCAAGTTATTCCTTTCTTTGATGTCGGTGATGCTTGGAATAACAAGCGGGAGACAACTGGCTCAAACACTTTTGCCTCATCTGGCTTAGGGTTACGTTATCGCTTTAGAGAAGCTTTTGAACTCAGGCTCAATTATGCTATTCCAATAATTGAAGCTAAAGATTTTGGAGAAACCGACACCGAAGATAATTTTACTTTCGCTTTTTTGTTCTATCCGTTGAAGTTTTGAACGTTTTTTTCGCCTGTGTTACTGTAATCAATATAAGAATTCTTTCTAAAAAAAAAACGCCAGTAATTTCAGATTCTCGCAGTTTTGTTATTTCAATTTAAAAATGAGAGAGCCAAGGTGTATCATAGACAGAAGGTATAGATTCTTGAAGTCTTTATGTAGGAATTCGACCTACCCCCGAAGCTTCAAAATTTATCCCCAAAAGCAACAAGAACGTCATAAACTGTGGCAGGTTTTAATTGACGTTCTCTCAATGTCCTCTTAGTAAAGGAGTTGGAAATATGAAATTTTAATTTTGATTTCACACTAGCTAACTGAATACGGAAGCTAGAAAAAAACCATTACTAGAGATAGTAACACAATTTAATTCCCTTTTGAGGAAAATTTTTTGCTGCCAATTTTTAAAAAGCTTGAAGCCTCGGGGATTAAAACCTGAATACTCAACCCAAACAGCAAAAAACGGCTAGCTCAACCAGGATTAAGTAGCCTTAACCAATTATTTAATTCAGTTGATTAGAAAAAGGTGGCTACTCTCTTTTGGGCTAGGACTCAGAGCAGATAAAAATCTGGCGACTGGGGGAATAAGACCCTGCTTAAACTGAGCGATAATAACGATTTTGGGTGCAACCAAAATCTAACCCGCAAGAGGCTAACCAAACCTCACTGATAAAATACTATTCTATCGCTTAATTCAATCTATTTGTCTTGGTTCATTAGTACCATGCTCATTAGATTGTTTGTCAGATATAGAGGAATTAGAACTAAAAAAGCGCATAATGTTTAAATTCAAAGCTATCAGTACAAAAATACCAAAAGAATGCCAAACTATAGAGCTAGTAATTATTACGGATAATTTTGTCCGTCTTGATTACTTAGCTCAACTTTCTTTGGATTTGACAGACAGAGCGCAATAGCAGTTAACTTAAATCCCCTGATAGAGCAAGGTCTTATCTTTCTCCCATGCCAGAAGCCAACAAACTTCTGGAGAAAGAGATATGGCTCAGAAATTGACCCCGACCAACTATCATCGCCCCTGTCCCATTTGCCAAGATCGGTCGGGGGATTGTCGCATAATCCCCAACAGTTTAATCCTCTGCCACAGCTTCATCGAACAAGATTCAGGGGTAGCAGGTTGGAGATGGCGAAACCCTTCTTCTAATGGTGTTTGGGGCGTTCATGTCCCTGATAATGGTAAAGAGTTTAATCGCGAACAATATGAGCGTTATCTAGCCCGAAAAAAAGCCCAAGAAAGAGATAGAGAGCAATTTTTAGCGTCTAATGCTTTAGACGCAGATGGACGAGATCGGGCAATTAGAAAACTATCCCGTTATGTCGGCTTAAACCAACGCCATCGTCAGGATTTAAAAGCTAGGGGATTAAGCGATCGCCAAATAAAAGATGGTTTATTCTTTAGTATCGACCCTTGGACTAGATTCAATCTAATTCTGCCTGAAAACTTGCCAGGAATACATTACAAGGGGGATAGATTTGCGACCAAAGATACTGGTTATGCCTGTCCCATTTTCGATCGACAAGGTAGGGCAATTGGCTGGCAGCTTCGAGTCGAAGGAGTCACCAAAGGGAATAAGTACAAATGGGCTAAAGGTGCTTTTTCCTCTCATTTACCTAATGGTGAACTGCCCATAACCATTGTTAAACCTGACAATAATACTTCTAAAACTCTTTATCTCTCAGAAGGAATACTCAAACCCTACATAGCTAGTAATCGTCTCAATTTAGCTGTTTGTGGTGCTGCTAATAACGGAAACTTTAGTCGTAGTTCCCAACAATTTAGCCAAATTCAGTCAGATTATGCTGAATTTGTTATTACTCCTGATGCTGGCGATGTTCTCAATCGCCAAGTCTTGCAGCGTTGGAAGAACCAAATTAATTTTCTCAAACAATTTAACAAGCCTATTAAAGTTTTATGGTGGAAGCAGGTTAACAAAGATGAACACTTAGATCTTGATGAAATCGAGCCAGTTACTTTTTTTCAAGCAGAGTATTTAACTCCCGTAGCCTTTTTCCAACTAGCCAGCACTCAGCTTTTCATTAAGCAGCAATGGGATCTGTGGAGAGAGTCTAAAAAGTTTACTCCTCAAATCAAAATCAATAAACGATTTGTGGAATTTGGAGTACCCGAAAAAGATACTATCCTGTTTATTAAATCCGCATTGGGAACGGGCAAAACCACTCAACTGATTAAGGTCTTAGAGCAATTACCAGGTTATGGCATTCTCAATCAAGGCTATCGCAATACTTTATTACTACAATACAACGAAAAAGCTGCTCATCTTAGTTTTTACCACCTCCAAAGTGACAAGAGGTTACGAGAGTTTAGCTTGAACGACTCTAGCGTAAGGGTTAGCAATTGTATCGATAGCTTGATTCACTATGTCGAAGAACAATTTGACGGCAAAATAGTAGTGATCGATGAACTAGTTTCCGTCTTAAAACATTTATTCTATTCTCCTACCATCAAGCATTTTGGCAAGGTTAAACAGCTATTTACCGCTATGATTAATCGTGCCGATAGAATTATCTGCCTCGACGGATTTATGCAGGATTGGGCAGTTAAATTCTTTAAAGAACTCTGCCCAAGTAAACAAATAGTTACTCTGGAAAATACGCACCAAGGCGATAAACCCAAAATTTATTTACTTGAAGGGACTATTGATATTAATGAGAAGGTCAAAGTTAATGATAAAACTCCTTGGCTACAGAAATTACTCAACAGCGAACGCCCTGTTATCTTTAGCGATTCCCAAATCTTCTGTGAGGCGATCGAAAATCTTTTACTCGAACAAGGACGGACGGGGATCAGGATTGATAGTAAAACCGTGGGCTTGAAACACGTTAAAGAATTCCTCAAAGACCCCGACAAGTGGATCTCGGAGAATGTACCAGAATATCTGGTTGGCAGCCCCAGTATCGAAAGCGGTTTAGATGTATCAATCAAAAATTACTTTGACCAGCATTTTGCTTTCTTCTTCGGGCAACTAGATATTGATAGTTGTATCCAAATCCTTGGTCGGATTCGGGATAGCTCAGTCCCTAAATTCGTTTGGTGCAAGAAATTCATCTTACCTGAAGATATCAACCGCCGTCCCTCTAATGTAGAGAGCCTTCAAGCTGATAGAGCGCGTTCCCTGATGAGCGAACTCAATTTGACCATCGAGGACGCAGAAAACCTCTCTAAAGAACAAATAACAGCTCGTATTCAAGAAATTTACCAGTCTAATTTCGACCCCTATACTACCGCAGCCGATACTGTCAAAGCCATTAGAAATCATGAATTTGCTAATTATCGTGAGTGCTTGAAAGAACAATTAATTAATCATGGTTATCCCGTTGAGTCGATTACATTAGAATCTCTTAGCCAGAGGAAAGCCCTTGCCAAACAAGAAAGAGAAGCCAAAGACGAAGTTAAATTACAAAATGCCACTGATATATTCAACGCCAGCGATAAATATATCGGTCAAGACAAGATTAATCTTAACTTTGATGCTAGTTGGGAGACGCGAGCTGCTGTTATCAAGGCTCAATTAGTTACCTCTCTTCCTCGAATTAACCTTTCTCCCCTCTGGAGTCCTGAATTAATTAAGTTTCTTAAATACGACAAGCTCAATCTAATCAGGCAGACTGAACTCTACTACTTAATGGAGAATCCCGAATTAGCTCAACAATTAGCAGTATTCAAGTATAATCGTATTTTTAATCGCGGTAGTATTGCTGCCCCCTGGAAGCTCAGGCAGGATTACTTGAAGGTTAAAGCTTTAATCGATGTTGGACTAAATGATTTGCTCCAGATGGCGATCGCTAACCCTCATTTTACTTATCGAGCCGATTCGCCAGAAGTAAAAGCAATTCTAGATAAATGCCAAGAAAGAAAGAATCGGCAAGTATTAGGTACACCAGGTAAAAACCCACTCAAGTTTTTCCATCGGCTACTTCGCTCTGTTGGCGTAGAAACTAAATCTCATTCAGTTAAAAGGGATGGTAAAGTCTTCCGAGTTTATCATCTAGATTACCAGCACCTATTCAGTGCAGAAAGATTAGCAATTCTTGAGGCTATCCAGTTGAAGTACGCCCAAAAAATCAACGTCTTAAATCAGCCTCTCGAATGGGTAATAGAGTCGTCAAAATCCTCCCAAAATAGCTTCCCCCAAAAAGCGACAACAGAAATGGCTGAAAGCATTGAAACCAAAGACTTAGATGAGGTAACACTTGCCCCGAATATTTATATAAATAATAGTAGTAAGTGTTACCCCCAAAACCCACCAGATTCTTTGGCTGATTTATCTTCTCGATCAGATAATACAAGCCAATTACAAAATCCTTTGGATAGTGCGGAAACGATTGCTGATATAGCTTGGATGTTGTCGAAAATCGAAGATGTTTCTGGGCTAGCCGAATTGAAAACTTTAGAAGGATTGACCCCCGAACGCTTGAACCGAGCTTGGATTCTGCTGAATGCCAATAAGCGGAAAGAGATTGCTATTTGGGAGAAGCAACTTAAAGCAGAACAGCAGAAAAGTGATTTTAACTATGTTCTAGAGCAAATTAACCAGCAGTTTAAGCGTGTGGGCGGAACGATAGAATATTGGAAATATTATCTGCTTGAAAAGTATAATGTGGCTTCTCGTCTACGATTGTCTGACCAGCAAATACTTGAGTTTTTGGCTTATTTGCGAGGTTTGCCAGCGAGAATTGAGAAAAAGCCCGCTTTTTAACCGCTTATTTGGTTGGTAAAGTCACTATGAACTTGCTTCCTTGTCCTTTTTCTGTCTCGACTCTAATATTTCCTTGATGACGGTTAATAGTTGCTTGGACTATAGATAATCCTAGTCCTTGACCTTGATTTTTGGCTTTGAAAGTTTTAAAAGGACGAAAAATCTGGCTAATAATGGAATTGGCAATTCCTATACCATTGTCTTGAATACTCAACTCTATTCTTTTCGGTTTTTTTCGGGTTTGGATGCTAATAAGCCCAAGGTGATTGGGGTTTTCGTCCATTTTAGTTCGGATAGCATGACAGGCGTTATCCAGCAGGTTGTCGATAACGCTGGTTATGCTGTCGCGATCTATATTTATTTCTTCAATGTCGGAGTTGTAGTCTTCTTGAAGTTCAACTGTTAGTTTGTATCGAGATTGTTTGACAATAATCTTTCTTTGAACTGTTGTGTGAACAAAATCATTAAAGGGGGTTGATTCTCTCTGAAAAAGTTCTTTTCCTAAATAAGCCAGACTAAAATATTGTTGAGAATTTTCTCTTTGTTTATTTAGCTCTGAGACTTGAATCTGGAGATCGTCTAGGTATTCTTCTAAAAGAGAAAAGGGGGATTCTCCTAATTGTTCTTCGAGCTGGGCTATGGTTTGGGTAAGGTTTTCTGTTTGGGACAAAGCTTGTGAGATGGAGTGAGCCATTTCCGCGTTTTCTTGAATAGAGCGAAGGGAATTTTGAAGAGAATGATTTAAATCTTGGATTAATTGTTTAAAATCTTGATTACTCTGTTTAATTTTACTGATATAAATGGTTAAACAAATTACTATTGGCGTTGTTATAGAGCCTAAAAAAGAAGGAACAATTGTAATCCAATAACCTTCAGTGAAAGCGACGTAAGCTAATCCTCCTAACCCAAATATGACGACAAGAGCAACAGATGTAGTTAGCCAAAAAAGTTTTAAGGGATTAATAGGGCGATATTTTTGGGCAATTAAAGCAATTAACCCTACGGTGAAAATAATTAATCCAATTTCAATCCACTCAGGAATTGTTTTAATTAGAGGTCGTCCGTCTAGAGCTGCACTAATTATGGAACTAGCAATTTGGGCATGAATCTCAACGCCATAAGTCCATTGAGGTTGAGGTTTGACCCATCGATTGAGAGGGAGTTTATGCCTGTCTGCGCTAGAAATGGCTGTATTACCAATTAAGACAATTTTGTTAGTAAAAATAGATGGTGGTACTATCCCCTCTACAACTTTAGAGGCAGAAACGATGGTGAAGGGCGAATTTCCTTTGCGCCAATTAATGAGGATTTCTAGACCTTCTTCATCTCTTAGATAACTGCCGTCTAATGGCTTTAAAGGTTCTAAAGTTATTTCCGCTCCTGTGTGGGGATTAAATATACAAAGGGCGTTATTCTCGATTTTTTCAGCTTCAAATCCTTCTTCGGCAAGGTAGCGATATCCTAGATCGATTCCAAGAGAAGGTATTCCAGCAGGATCTCCTTGCTTATTTTCTAGAGGATAGAGATAACCACGGCGAATCCGACCATTATCACTATCACTTATCAGATCGGCAGCAGTTGTTTTTTCTTGTTTTTCAAGGAGCTTAGAAGTTTTAGCGATTGGGGGAATAACTTTTTCGATGCCGACAAGATTAGGAGTAGAACTAAAAACTTCTTGTAGTTCGTTGTAGGCTTTTTGATTTTGTTCGTCTGACAGTAAAGGAGAAGTAACCCTTACATCTCGATAGAGATCTAAGCCAATGTAACGAGGTTTTTGCTCTCTAATTTTTTTGATTAGGGAAGAAAGAGTGCGGTCAGACATAGTTTCTTCCCCAGTCATCTGAATTTGCTCTTCATCCCAGACAACTATGACAATTCGTTCATCTCTTGGTTCGGGAGGACGCAGAAAAAATAGTAAGTCATAGGCTGCTAATTCGGGGAATTGTAATAAACCCAGGTAGCGAAATAGTAAAATCAAAAAGGTGATAGCCAGTAGTGTACCACCAGATTCTTTGGTCGAACTTTTTGGCAGGAAATTTTTAAACCAACTAAACACTAAAATAAGAGCAAGAATTATACTATGGGACATCTCTGGCTACTAGTTCAATATCGTCTAGCAATTGCTGCCAAGAGCCAGAATAATCTGGATTAGAACGAGCGCGATTAGCCAAATCAACAGCATCATACCAGATCCCATTACTCGCATAAATGTCAGCTTTTTCTTGCGGAGAAGCAGTAACTTGAAGCTGATTCGATAGTTCTAAGGAAATCGGACTATATTCAACCGATGCTCCTAAAACATCCCAAAAATTTTCAGGCTCGTTGGCGCAAGGAATAGCTATGTGCCAAAAATAAGTCTTGTTAGGTTCAAGTTTAACCTCTTTTGGTAGTTTGACTTGATGGTAGCCTGGCTGCTTAACGTATAGGGGTTCTTCAACTAAGGGTTCAGCTACGTCGAGGTCAACTAGGGTAAATGTCAGAGGAGTACTCAAGGCAGCTTGAGAATAAAAGAAGAAAGAAGGTTGATTGGTTGCTGTTTTGTGGACAGCTTTTTCTTGTGGCACTAACAAAGTCAAAGAATTGTCAACTAGAGGACTTTGACAATCAGAACGAGAGCCTCCCGCTACACTTCGTCTTTGATATGTTTTCTTATTATCCGTGTCAGTTTCATAATTTCCTATTGAACGATTGGCTAAAGTTGGCAGAGACGATAATAGGAAAATGCTAATAAATAAACCTATTTTGGGAAAAAGCATGAAAATATATTTTCTATATTTTAGTTAAATAAAAGCTAATAGAAAAAGTCTCATACAAATACCTAAAAAAAAGTTAATCCTATCTATTTTCATAGCTTAGTTTTCGATCAAATTAAGAGCAGCCCATTTGGCAGGAGGTGCTTTCTGCTCAATCTGTTCAATTTGAACCCTTTGTACAGCTTGAGCTTTATCAAAATTTGTGGCTAGAAGATTTGAGTAAAATGTGTTCATTAATTCTACTTGTTCGTCATCCTTGACTTGCCAAAAATTTCCTAAAACAGACCTAACACCCCCTCTGAGGGCTACACCTGCTAACCCCAAGGCCGAGCGGGGGCTAGAAATAGCTGTCTCGCAAGCACTAAGTACCAGTAGCTCGATCTGTGTCTTGCTTTGAGAAAGATAACCTTCTAAATCTAAGGCTGATAAAGGTTTGTCGTAGGCAAGTACGAAAGAGTTTTCGGCAATTTCGCCAAAATAACCATGTGTAGCTAAATGAACAAGCGAGTGTCTTTCGTCTTTTAACGACTGAGCCAATTTATCCCTCGTAAAGTCTTCATTAAGGAATTTTTGACCCCCAATAAGAGTAGTGAGCTTTTCGATTTCTGACTCAACGTAGGCTAATTCTGACCATCCTTCTCTAGCCACGGATAGTCCAAAAGCCAACGCTTCTAGCTTCTTCTCACTGCTGGCTGTTGACCGAAAATTTAGCCCGATTGAGGAAACACTTGCCCATTTCTCGGCTAAAAACTCCTTCTTCTTATCATCATAAAGTGCTGCCATCGGTAGATTACGCAGCAATCCATCGTGGATAAAAATTATGGTAGATGGATTAATTTGCTCTAGTTCTTGTTCAAAAGGGCGCACAATCATTTCAAATAAATCTTGGGCTTTTGTTTTGAATCTTTGAGTATTTGACTGTTTGAGATGTTTGTACCACTCGGTAGCTATCTTAGTCATTTTGGCTTGACCTAGCTCAACTTGGCTATGACGCAATGTCCCGTTAGGAAGCTGAAGAATAAAATGAGTTTGATTTTCGAGGCTAATTGAATTGAGCAAAACTGCATTTTTGCTAGTGAGAGCATCTTCGAGGGGTAGGGCTTCTCGGCTGATTGACAAGCAATTATCACCAAAGTACTGCTGCAATTGAGCTAATCGTAGCTTATCAAAAACAAAAAGAGCCTCTTGTAAATTAGTTTCACTTGGAGCGGGAGCATCCAGCAAAAGCTTGAGCATCCCTCGATAGATCGGCTCGATTTGGCTTTGAAAATCAAGTCTACGCTCTACACTGATGTTGGTAAAACCTTGGTTAAAGGCATCAAGAGAAGCAATTGCCTCTCGATAGTTGATGATGGCTGCTTCTTTATTACCTATTTTCTGGTAAATTCTTCCCGTTAACCACTGAGAGCGATAGAGGCTACCAAAGGCAAATCTTGACTGTGCTTTTAGTTGTGCAGCATAAGCGTATTTTAAAGCTTGTTCTAAATCTCCTGACTTTTCCGCTAAAAACCCTAATTCTAGAAGGGCAAAGCTTTCTGCTCTTGCATTTCCTAGATTTTTAGCTACTTCCTGAGCCTCAGATAACCAATGCTTTGTTTGCTCTGAATCTAGTTTCCCCCAGTTAATTGCTAGGAAAACTTTCGTGCTAGATGAGGATAAATTCTCCAACAATCTTCTTCCTCGTTCGAGTTGTTCGGTAGAGAGTCCTGCTGGCGATACCTTGCCCCACTCAATTAAAGCCCGAACGGCAGATGAGGATGGTTGGGTTTGGCTTAAAGATACAGCGGATTCGGCATATTTAAGAGCTTCGATTTGGTAAGACTTCGCTTTAGTTAAATAACGTTGGGATTCTTGCCCCTTTATTGAGCTTTGAGCCTGTAATTTGGCTTGAAACTTCTGTTTTTGCAGCAAGATTACTAGATTGTTAAGGGTAGATAAATTTGGCTCGATTTTCAGACTCCTCTGATAAGCTAAGGTTGCTTTATCAAATTCACCACTTCTTGTATAAGCATTCCCCAATTGTTTCCAAGTACGGGCAATAATTAAACTATCTTTGTTGAGAAAAAGGTTTTTTTCTAACTCGATAATGGCTAAACGAAATTGTCCCAGATTGATATATCCCTGAGAAATTTTGATTCTGGCTTCAGCTTCAAGCTCACTTAATCCTTGTAAGTGGTATATTTCTGCTTCTTTTTGCCAAGCAGCGATCGCCTGGTTCAAATTTCCTTTTCGCCAGTTATCAGCACCAAGGTTTGACTGATATCTAGCGGTTTCACTTTCTGTTCTTGAAACTTCGACTGTTTCTGGAAGAGCGACAGAAGCAAATATTCCCATTAGTAGCAATGAGGAAAAGAGAACAGATATTTTCTTGAGCAAAAAATGCTTCGCAACTAACATATCGGGTTAATTTTGGGCTGGTTCTTCTTCTAGCTCTCTAGCACCGCAAAGTAAAGATTCTGCACTTTCTGGAGATAATTCAGCTACAAAATATATCTCACCATTTGAATCTACTCGAATAGCATTAGCCTCAATTAATGGATCTCCTTCTTTCCAAATAGGAAAATCCCCATCTTCGGGTTCTTCTTCTGGGGGAGCAACGTAACCAGGTTCAGGAAAATATTGCTCGTCATCACTAAACTCATCTGGTTCAGCGGAAAATCCACTACGTCCTGTGTACACTAGTAGTCCTTGTTTACGGTCATCTAAAGTGTCATTTCCACACTTATTTTTAAGCTTTTCGTTAGGCTCTTCAATGTCAATTTCCCTGATAGCAATAATCGGGTCTTGAATAAATACTTGGGGATCGCTTATCGCTACTGTTCCATCTTGTCCAAACTGCGAACTAGCATCGATATCGCTTGTATTAGGGTCTAGAGGTCTTTCTTCTATTCCTAAAATAGCTCCTGATGTAATAGTGATATTTCCCCCATCGCCTTGTACTGCTGTGGCTGTTATATCACTATTTTCTACAGCTAAGAGGGTATCCGTGTCGATCGTTATATTTCCTCCATCTCCTAGTCCTTCGGCTGATGTTGAGATATTAGATTCGTCTATTAGTTGTAGTTGGTCTGTAGTTAAAATGATGTTGCCACCTTGTCCAGAAAGAGTTGATGCACTGATGTCTCCTTGATTATTTAAATAAATATTAGGGGCATTAATTTCGATATTTCCAGCATCTCCACTTCCTTGATTAATAACGCTAATCAATCCTTTATCTTGAACATTTAATTGATTGGTATTGAGAATAACAGAACCAGATTGGGCTTGAAGGTCTTCTGGTATGTTGAAAAAGGCAGCTATACCAGGATCGACTGCTTCTGCTGAAGAAATTATTTGACTACGATTTCTAATGTTATTCTCATCTATACCTAAGAATCTACCTTGAATATTAATTGAATCATTAGCATTGACAATTATATCTCCAGCATTCCCTGTAAAGCTTGCTGTGGAATTGACTCTTCCCCCATCGAGCAATTTCAATTTTTCAGTTTCAATAATTACATTTCCAGCGTCGCCAACAACAAGTGTGGTAGTTCCTATCACACTTGTTGTTGTACCATCAGGCGTTATTATATCGTCTAAGGGATTACTATCAAAAATAAGACCTCCTGCTATATTTACTTCATCAGAAAATGTTACTTCTATATTTCCACTGTTACCTTCTGAATAAGTTTGTGATATTATTGTGCCTCCATGCTGGATATATAAAGAGCTTCCAGAGAGCTTGATCTTGCCAGCCCTTCCTGATTCAAAACTAGATGTACCGATCGAAGAAGTCAAAAATAAAGGCGGAATAGGAGAAGTTCCGCTAACTTGTATCTTGTCTTGTGTGGTGATAGTTATACTGACAATTCAGAAAGAAGCTAGAAGCTAGCAAATAGCTGGAATGCCCAG
>JAAUYH010208602.1_pt1 | contig 15034 bp, 16 predicted proteins | sample 7278061 | NCBI WGS metagenome assembly JAAUYH01 (sample SAMN14350203, study PRJNA611818) | marine sediment metagenome | isolation source: surface marine sediment (0.6m) | place: French Polynesia: Moorea | collected 2018-08
GTGGCATTTGCCGCGCTTGCCAGCATCGACCGTGAACAGTAACATCGCCGCCTTATTTGTGGCGAGGACAAGCAAGTGTTAAAGGGCAGCCTGGTCGCGCTCGCGACCCCGTTTGACGATGATAATCGGGTTGATTATGCATCGCTCAAGGGGCTGATCGAATTTCACGTGGAGGCCGGTTCGAACGGTCTCGTCGTCGCCGGCACCACGGGCGAGTCGGCGACGCTTTCCCGCGACGAGCACATCGAGCTCATCGAGCGATCGGTCGAACTTGCCGCGGGCCGCCTGCCGGTCATTGCGGGCACCGGTTCGAACTCGACGTCGCAGACGATCGACCTGTCCCGCGCCGTCGATCACCTCGATATCGCCGGCTTCCTGGTCGTCGTGCCCTACTACAACAAGCCGATGCAGGCCGGGATGGTGGCGCACTTCGAAGCCGTTGCGGATGCCGTCACCAAGCCGGTCATGATGTACAACGTACCCGGACGCACGGTTGCGGATATGCTGCCGGAGACGGTCGCGACGCTCGCGGAGCACGACAATATCTTCGCGATCAAGGAGGCAACGGGCAGCATGGACCGCTTGCGGGAGATTCGCGAGCTGGTCGCCGAAGATTTCCTGCTGTTCAGCGGTGACGACTTCACGCTCCTGCCGTTCATCGAGCTCGGCGGGCACGGTGTGGTGACCGTGAGCGGCAATGTAGCGCCCGACCAGGTTGCGCAACTGTGCGAGTTTGCGCTCGCGGGCAAGTCGAAAAAGGCGGCGGCGCTGGATGAAACCCTGCAGCCGTTGAACACAGCGCTATTCATCGAGTCGAGCCCGATCCCCGTAAAATGGGCGCTCGCCGAGATGGGCCTGATGGGGCCGGCGCTGAGACTGCCGTTGACGCCATACGACAAGAAGTACCACGCGGGAATGCGTGCGGCGCTCAAGCACGCAGGCGTCGAACTGGATGACGCATCATGATCATGCATTGCCTCAAAGTGATTGCCCTGCTGTGTGTGTCAGTTGTATTGGCGGGCTGCTTTGGCGACAAGGCCATCGACAGAAGCTGCGACGACCCGAAGTTCTACGAATCGGCCAGGCGCGGCGACCGGGTCCGGTCGCCCGAGGGACTCGACGATCTCGAGGACTACCGGGAGATGCCGATTCCGGAGGCGACCGACGCGACGCCGCGGCCAGCCGGGTCGCCATGTATCGACCTGCCTCCGCGCGCATTGCAACGGCAGGAGTCCTGAATTCGGAGAGGTGGCTGAGTGGTTTAAGGTGCTCGCCTGGAAAGCGAGTGTGCGGTGGTACCGTACCGGGGGTTCGACTAATCAGCGCAGCTGATTGGACGCACGAAGTGCGCCCCGCAGGGGTGAGAATCGCCCTGAGGCGATTCGAATCAATCCCTCCGGGGGATGAGAACAGAATTCGGAGAGGTGGCTGAGTGGTTTAAGGTGCTCGCCTGGAAAGCGAGTGTGCGGTGGTACCGTACCGGGGGTTCGAATCCCCCCCTCTCCGCCACTACCTCCGCTCGGAACCTGATCACAGTCGCAGCCGGTCTTCGGCGCAGTGCATGTTGCCCCGAAACCTGGCGCTGCGTGATACTGTTTTCCTGATGCCCGAAAGCAAACACGGAATCGCGCGCCGGGAATTCCTCGCGTCGATCGGCAAGGCCGTCGGCGGCTCCGCCATGCTGCGGGCGATGCTCGCGATGGGAATCAGTACGACCGTCGCCGGCTGTGGCTCATCGGCGGCGGCATCCACGTCCACGCCACCGCCGCCAGCGCCACCACCGCCGACGCGCTCGCTTTCACCACGACCGGGTGACTGGCCGGCGAACGTTGGTGCTGGAAGAACGGTTGTCATTCTGGGAGCCGGCGTTGCGGGAATGGTGGCCGCGCTGGAACTGGAGAAGCTCGGCTATACCTGCACAATTCTCGAAGCTCGCGCATCGGCGGGCGGTCGCGTGAGGACCGTCCGTGCCGGCGATGTCGTGCTCGAGACCGATTCGCAGCAGACCTGCCAGTTTGACATTGACGACAATCTCTATTTCAACGCCGGGCCGTCACGCATCGCGCACCATCACGAATTCCTGCTCGGCTACTGTCGTGAGTTCGGCGTCGCACTGGAGACATTCACCAACGACAATCGAGGAGCCTGGCTGCATTCACCGAACGCGTTCGCGGGACAACCACAAGTTGCGAGACAGCTGATAGCCGACACGCGTGGTGGAATCGCAGAGTTATTGTCCCTGGCTATCAACCAGAATGCGCTGGACCAGGAGCTCACGGCCGTGGACAAGGCCAATATCCTGGCGATGTTGCGTCAATACGGAGATCTGGACGCAAACAACCGCTTCGTCGCAACGCCGCGGGCCGGATATCCCGGTCACGAAAATGCCGGGAGCCGCCAGCGCGGTGAGCTCCTGCCTGCGAGGGATCTGCAGCAGCTCGTTACAGAGTTCTTCTGGGAACTGCGGCTTTCGTTCTCGCAAGGATTCGACCAGCAGCCGGCGATGTTGCAGCCGGTTGGCGGCATGGACCGAATCGCCCGCGCGCTTGAGGCGCAGGTCGCAGGTGACGTCGTCTTCCGCGCGGTGGTGACCGAAATTCGAAAGATCTCCAACGGCGTTCGAGTCGTCTACCAGGATGGGTCCGGGGTGTCGAACGCCCACGAGGCCGACTACTGCGTCGTCACGATTCCGGCGCCCGTCCTCGCGGACATCGCTAACGACTTCTCGCCCTCTCACCAGGCCGAAATCGCGGGGTTCCAGTACACATCGGCTGTGCGAGTGGCATTTCAGTCGGCCCGTTTCTGGGAACGGGAACACAATATCTACGGCGGTATCACGTGGACCGACCAGGATATTTCCCAGATCTGGTATCCGAACCACGGGTACCACGACGCGAGCGGAGTCCTCGTCGGCGCATACATTTTCGGCGGCGCGGCGGGCGAAAGGTTTACGAGCCTGTCGCCGCAGCAGCGCGTCGACGAGACGATGTCGCAAGCCTCCAATGTGCATTCCCAGCTGATGGGACTGGCCGATCACGGCCTCAGCGTGGCGTGGAAAAAGGTGCCACATCAGCTTGGCGGCTGGGGTACCTCCAGTCCGTCGGTATTGCTGACCGCGGACGACCAGATCTTTTTCGCAGGCGAGCACCTGAGCATCCTCCAGGGTTGGCAAGAGGGCGCCATATTGTCGGCCTACTGGGCAATTGACGGCATTGTCGAGCGTGACCGCAGCGCCTGATACGTCGCTCCATTCGCCGGCGTGATGCGTTCCGGAGCGCCCATACTCGTCCTGATCACCGGCACGGCAATCGCCGCCCGGGCAATCGCGATATGGCTGACACGCCCTGAATTCGTCGGCTGGTTCAACCATTCCTACTACTACTGGGTCCAGGCGCTGGGCGTGCTGGAGAACGGCCGATTGCCGTTTGCGGACCTGCCGCTTGTGTTTTATCTATACGCCGGCATGGCGCGACTGGTCCAGCTGGCCGGACTGGAGACTCAGCCCGCGATCGTGCAGGTGTCGAGGGGCCTGATGAGCATGTTCCCCGCGCTCGTTGCGTTGCCGGTGTTTGCAATTGTGCGGCGCGTATTCACGGATCGGCCGCTGCGTGCGGAGGCCTGGCTGCTGGTCGTCGTAGCGGCGTTCCTGCCGCTGACGTTTGCTCATATCCCGGAGCTCCTGCAAAAGAACGCCGTGGGCCTCCTGTTGCTGGCCGTGCTGATGCACTTAACGTACGCGTGGCTGCAGAGGCGAACGCGCGCGATCCTGGTTGCGGCGGTTCTCGTGTTCGCTCTCATCGCGCTCACGCATCTCGGCACGCTGCTCGTTGCCGGTTTGTACCTGCTGGCATTGGTGCTGGCGACAGCACACGATGAAGGCGATCGGGCACGGCTCAGGTCATCCAGCCTGCTGCTGATTGGCGCTGCGGCGCTGGCCGTTGCTTTCGTTTCGGTTTTCGACTACGCGTCGCTCGCGCGAATCGCGCACTACGCTGCGTCGAGCTTGCCGAACTCACTGATCGGCCAGGTACTGTCGGCGAGCTCCGCGGGAGCGGCCCTCGTGCTGTCCGCAGGCATCATCGGGCCCGCCGTGCTGGCCTGGCTGCTGTACCGGGCGTACCTGCTCCGCATGCAGGTACTGGATGCGCCCGACAGGGTATTCTGGCTTGCCTGCCTGCTGTGGTCCTGGCTGCTGGTGTTTCCACTGATCGACCTGGACATCGTGCCGCGGCTCGTGCTGTTCCTGCCGCTGCCGGCACTGGTCGTTGCCGCGTTTCACTTTCGTTGCAGCGGTCGCCGCAAGCTGCGGCTCGCGGTTGCAGGCCTCGCCGCGGCGGGGGCGCTCCTGATGACGTTCGGCGAGATCGTGAACCTGCTCATGCTGTATCCCGAGAAGGACGAGATCCACGCGGAGCTTATCGACCTCAGGGAGCGCTACGACTTGATCGACAGTGATTTCGTGTTGACCCAGTACGCGGTCAATCCGGCGTGCAACTGGGTCCTCGGTACGTAAGCGGGATTGATAACAGCATTCAATCGCAACGACTTCGACGAGGCCAACCGCATGTTCGTCCTGAACCTGCCGGACGCCCGGGTCGTGGGGGGCGATGGCAGCAGAGGCGCGGCGGTCACAGAGGCCGACCGTTACCAGGCGATGCGCCGCAATATCCCGCTGCCGCCCGGCGTCGAGGCGGACGGGGATTACCAGCACCTGCAGTGGTACGAGCTCGACTCAGTGCCCGACAACTGGCGATTTAACGATAACGGTGACTGGATCGGCTGGTCCGAAAACTGAGGGTCCGCGAGTCCAATAAGCACTTGTCCGTATTACGTATTTGCCGTCGATAAGGACAATCGGACGCAGTCTTAACGATGGGTGAGTGGGGTACCCTAAATGTCGAATTCGGAATCTGACGCAAACAAACCGGCCCGGGTTACGAAGATGCCGTCAGGCAAGTCCGCGGCCAAGTCGGAGTCGGCGTCTCACATCTTTGGCGAGATGCGTCACGACCCGGAGAAGATCCGCGAATTGTTCCGTGAAGGGCGTTATCCCTACAAGAACAAGATCCGCAAAGGCGCCTACGAACACCACAAGCAGGAACTCCAGGTCGAGCTGCTCAAAGTGCAGAACTGGGTCAAGACCACGGGTCAGCGCATCGTCGTTATCTGCGAGGGGCGGGATGCCGCGGGCAAGGGCGGCACGATCAAACGCTTCATGGAGCACCTCAACCCTCGCGCGGCGCGCGTCGTTGCGCTCGAAAAACCCACGGATCACGAGCGCGGTCAGTGGTATTTTCAGCGTTACGTCAAGCACCTCCCAACGGAGGGCGAGATGGTGTTTTTTGATCGCTCCTGGTACAACCGCGCAGGCGTCGAACGCGTGATGGGCTTTTGCAGCTCCATGGAATACCTCGACTTCATGCGCCAGGTACCGGACCTCGAACGCATGCTCGTCAGATCCGGCATCCGCCTGTTCAAATACTGGTTCTCGGTTACTCGCGACGAGCAGGAGCGACGCTTCAACGCGCGCACACACGATCCCCTGAAGCAGTGGAAACTGAGCCCGATCGACGAGAAGTCGCGCTCGATGTGGGACGAGTACACCGAGGCCAAGGAAGCCATGTTCTTCTACACGGATACGCCGGATGCGCCGTGGACCGTTATCAAGTCGGATGACAAGAAACGCGCGCGGCTCAATTGCATGCAGCACTTCCTGTCGAAGCTCGATTATCCCGACAAGGACCGTCACGTGGTACACGGGCCGGATCCGTTGATCGTCGGCACCCCATCCCAGGTAATAGAGAAAGACAGGCATCTCTGGGGTTAGTTATAATCGCCGCCGGTCCGCGTCGGCTTTCCCGCGACGGTTAGCCGTGAACCCCGCCAGGCCCGGAAGGGAGCAACGGTAGCGGTGACACCGGGTGCCGGGAAGCGGCTGGCGCGGGCCACTTCGATACGGTACAACGGACCCTATGAGTTACCTCGTCCTGGCTCGCAAGTGGCGGCCCAAAGACTTCGCTGACACCGTTGGCCAGGAGCATGTGCTCCAGGCGCTGGTCAATGCCCTGGAGTCCGGTCGTCTGCACCACGCATACCTGTTCGCCGGCACGCGCGGCGTCGGCAAAACGACGATTGCACGAATTCTCGCCAAAGCGCTCAACTGCGAGAAGGGTGTATCCGCGAACCCTTGCGGTGAATGCAGTGCCTGCATGGAAATCGACGAGGGCCGGTTCGTGGACCTGATCGAGGTGGATGCGGCGTCCAAGACGAAGGTCGACGATACCCGTGAGCTGCTGGACAACGTTCAGTACGCGCCTGCACGCGGGCGTTACAAGGTCTACCTGATCGACGAAGTCCACATGCTGTCGAAGAGTTCCTTCAACGCGTTGCTGAAAACGCTCGAGGAGCCGCCGCCGCACGTCAAGTTCCTGCTCGCGACAACCGATCCGCAAAAACTGCCGGTAACGGTGCTGTCGCGTTGCCTGCAGTTCAACCTGACGCGCCTGACGCCGAGACTCATCCTGGAACGTCTGACCCACATCTGCGATGCAGAGAGCACCGCCGCGGAGCCCGCCGCGCTCAGCCTCATTGCGCGAGCGGCGGACGGCAGCCTCCGCGACGCGCTGAGTCTGCTCGACCAGGCCATCGCCTATTGCGGCGGCACGGTCGAGGAGGCACCTGTAGCGAAGATGCTGGGTACGATCGACCGCGACCATGTCTTCACGCTGCTGGACCTGCTCGCGGCACAGGATGCCGCGGGCATCGTCTCGGGGCTTGCCACGATCGACGAACAATTCCCGGATTACGGCCGCCTGCTGGAGGACCTCGCACGCGTGCTTCAGCGTATCGCCGTCTACCAGGTCGTCGGGCCGACCGACAGCGAGGACGACCTGCCCGAAGACCGACTCGCCGGGTTGGCGGAGGCGATGACGCCGGCCGACGTCCAGCTCTACTACCAGGTTGCACTGATCGGCCGGCGCGATCTGCACCTGTCGCCCGACCCGCGCAGCGGCGCGGAGATGGCACTGCTGAGGATGATTGCATTTCGCCCGGCCGATAGCAGCGCCACTGGTGCAGCAACGAGCAGTGCGACTCAACCCGGGCCCGTGGCCAGAAAACGCGCGACGGCGCCCGCGCCGGCGATGAAAAGGGCGTGGTCGGAGCCCGAGTGGGACCAGCTCGTAGCCGGTCTCGGTCTCACTGGCTCACTGCGCTTGCTGGCCAGCAATTGCGTGTACTTGCGTCGCAACGGCAATACGATTGAACTCAGCATCGATCCGCGGTCAGAAAGTCTGCTGACGCGACAACGCAGGGACGCCCTGGCGGCAAAACTGTCGGATCATTTTGACGAGAAGCTGTCCGTCGATGTCGCGATGGGTGACACGGTTGCCGAAACACCGGTCAAAAAAGAAGAGCGACTGGCCGATGAGCGCCTCGAAGAAGCGCGCCAGGCTTTGGAAGCGGATCCAAATGTGCAGACGCTAAAGAACATGTTCGGCGCGGAAATCAAGTCGGACAGCATCGAAATAATCAACCAGTCGTCAGGCGACTGATTGCAGGAGACATCAATGAAGGGTGGCATTGGCCAGTTGATGAAACAGGCGCAGCAGATGCAGGCTGACATGCAGAAGGCGCAGTCGGAGATGGCGAATACGACAGTGGTCGGCGAGTCGGGCGCCGGCATGGTCAAGGTGACGATGACCTGCCAGCACCAGGTCCGAGCGGTCGAGATCGACGATTCGATACACGGCGACGACAAGGAAATGCTCGAGGACCTGATCGTTGCGGCGCTGAACGATGCGCAGCGCAAGGTGGAACAGACAATTCAGGAGAAGTTCTCCGGAATGGCATCGGGCCTGAACCTGCCCCCGGGATTCAAGCTGCCGTTCTGACGTGTCCTATTCTCCGCTACTCGTCCAGCTCATCGACGCGCTGCGCTGCATGCCCGGTGTTGGCAAGAAGTCGGCACAGCGAATCGCATTTCACCTGCTCGAGCGCGACCGCGAGGGCGCCAGCGCCATGTCCAGGGCTCTGGCCGACGCTGTTGCGGGCATCGGTCACTGCAGCCGTTGCCGCATGCTGACCGAACACGAGGTCTGTTCGATCTGTTCGGCGAGTGGCCGGGACGAGACTGCCCTCTGCGTCGTCGAATCGCCGGCTGACGTCATGGCTGTCGAAGACGCTACCGGGTTTCGCGGTCTGTATTTCGTGCTGATGGGGCACCTGTCGCCGCTCGACGGCATAGGGCCGGAAGAGCTGGGTATGGCCAGGCTCGAGGAGCGGTTATCCGGCGAGTCGCTCAGCGAGATGATCATCGCGACGAACCCGACCGTCGAAGGCGACGCGACGGCGCACTACCTCGCCGACCTGGCGGCGCGCTACGGCGTCGAAGCCAGTAGAATTGCACACGGCGTGCCGCTCGGCGGTGAACTCGAGTACGTTGACGGCGGCACGTTGTCTCATGCGTTCTATGGCCGCCGCGTTGTTGACCAGGCCAAGTAGATGGAGCTATCGACATGACAGACTGCCTGTTTTGCAAGATTCTCGACGGCGATATTCCCGCCGATATCGTTTACGAGTCGGACACCGCAATCGCGTTTCGCGACATCAATCCGCAGGCTCCGACACACGTACTCATCATCCCGCGGCAGCACATTTCGACAATCAACGATATTTCCGCGGCTGACCATGCGCTCGTCGGCACGCTGTTTACGGCAGCGCAGGAGATCGCCGCCGATGAGGGTATCGCAGAGTCGGGTTATCGGGTCGTCATGAATTGCAACGAAGGTGCCGGCCAGAGCGTCTTCCACATTCACCTGCACATGCTGGGTGGACGTGGGCTCGACTGGCCGCCAGGCTAGACGACCTTCCGCAGGCAGCGCCTGTAGGATTCGTAGCGGCGCGGGCTGACATCACCGGATTCGAGCGCCCGTTTCACTGCACATACCGGTTCCTGCAAGTGCCGGCAATTGTGAAACTGGCAGCCACTCCCCAGATCGTGGATCTCGCGGAAACCTCTTTCTACTGCGGCGACGGAGTCGAGAACCGGTGCGTAGTCACGTACGCCGGGCGAGTCGATAACCCGGCCACCACGCGGCAGCTCGAGCATGACCGAATTGACGGTCGTGTGGCGACCCTCCCGGGTTTTGCCGGAAATGCCCGACGTTTTTTGTAGCTCACGACCGAGCAGCGCGTTGATGATGCTCGATTTGCCGACGCCGGACTGGCCCACGATGATCGCCGTCCGTTCGTCGATAAGCTCGCCAACGTCGGCGACACCCGCACCGGTCACGGCACTCGCAGCCGCAGTCGCATAGCCAATCCGTTCGTAATAATCCAGCTCGACGGCGTTCCTGTCGTCCGCGCTATCGAGGTCGGTCTTGTTGAACACGACAGCGCCGTCGACGCGCATGATCTCGGCGGCGCACAGGTAGCGGTCGACGATGAACCAGTCCGGACGTGGCAAGACGCTGGCGACGACGACCAGCAGGTCGACGTTCGCGGCCAGCACTTCGATTCGACCACGCGTGTTCGGCCGTGTCAGTTCGTTGCGCCGCTCATCGACGGCCGTGATCAGCCAGTCAATCTCGTTCTCGATGGGCTGCACTGACACGCGATCGCCACACACGGGTTTCAGCTTCTTGCCTTTGATCCGGGCATCGACGATCGGGCCGTCGGGCAGTCGGACCGACATACGGCGACTGTAAGTTGCAACAACGATGGCGCTTTGCGACATGGCGCTGAGTATGCCTAAACTACGCACATGGACAAGAGCAAAAACCTGATCTGGATCGATCTGGAAATGACGGGTCTGTGCACGCGCAGCGACTCGATCATCGAAATTGCGACCATCGTCACCGACCAGAATCTCGACGAGCTGGCGGAGGGTCCGGCGCTCGCGATACGCCGGTCGCAGCAGACAATGGACGCAATGGACGACTGGAACACGCGGCAACACGGCAAATCGGGACTGACGGAGCGCGTACTGAATAGTGACGTCAGCACGCGGGACGCAGAACTCGAGACGCTCGAATTCCTGGCGCAGTGGGTGGATGAAGGCGCCTCCCCGATGTGTGGAAACAGTATCTGCCAGGACCGCCGCTTCCTCGCGAGGGAAATGCCGGACCTCGAGCGCTTCTTCCACTATCGAAACCTGGACGTCAGCACGGTCAAGCTGCTGGCGGGCTACTGGGCGCCCGAAGTCGCGAGCGGCTTTAGCAAGGATTCGTCACACCTCGCGCTTGCGGATATTCGCGATTCGATCGAGGAACTCCGCTGGTATCGTGCGGAGTTCTTCGACAACTCGGTGTTCGCGGAAACCGTATGATGCCCGGCATGCCGTTCGCAGCTGCGGCCGAACGCAATGCCTCGCCGATCCTCGGTGTCATCGAGCACGAGCTCAGGGACGCAACGTCAATTCTGGAAATTGGCACCGGAACGGCGCAACAGGCGGTCACGTTTGCGCGCCATCTGCCGCTTTGCATCTGGCAGACGAGCGATCTCGACGAGAATCATGAAGGCATTCGTGCACGAATCGAAGATTCCGGCCTCGACAACGTGCGTCCGCCCCTGTCGCTCGACGTCAGGAGCGCGACGCCAGAAAGCGCGCGCTACGACGCCGTCTATTCGGCGAACACCGCACACATTATGAGCGCGGGCGCCGTCGACAAGATGTTCGCCTACGTCGGCGAGACGCTCGGGGAGGGTGGCTTGTTCCTGCTGTACGGTCCGTTTCGCGTGCACGGGAAGTTCACGACGCAGAGCAACGCGGCGTTCGACCAATCGTTGCGACGTCAGAACCCGGCTATGGGCATTCGCGATCTCGAGACGCTCGACGATCTGGCCGCCGCCGCCCGCATGTACCGCAAGCGCTGTTTCGCGATGCCCTCCAACAACTTCCTGGCCGTTTGGCAGAGGTTCAGGAGGACTGCCTGATTGTCGCAATCAAGCGACTGATTTGCAGGAGGTTTTGGCTGGTTTCGCTATGGCGCTTGCACTATAGTCTCGCACTATGAATAGTAAGCAATTCCAATGCGTTGCGTGTGCAATGCTGTTGCTCTGGGCCGGTGCTGCTGCCGCGCAGTCGGCCTGGGTCAGCGACCAGTTCGAAATTACGCTGCGCAGCGGACCCAGTACGAGCAACGCGATCCAGCTGATGCTCGATAGTGGCACGCGCCTCGAGGTTCTTGAGCGGGACGCAGAGTCCGGCTACACGCGGGTAAGGACTGGCGGCGGTACCGAGGGCTGGGTGCTGACGCGATACCTTATGAGTGAGCCGTCCGCGCGAGAGCAACTGCAAACGCTGTCGAGCCAGTTGACGAGCGCGCAATCCCAAGGCAGTTCACTCAACAGCCAGCTTGGCGCAATCCGCGGCGAGTACGACACCGCCAGGCAGACGATCGATTCGCTCGAGCGCGACAAAAGTCGACTGGAGACCGAGCTCGCCGAGATACGGCGGACGGCGGCCAACGTACTGGCGATCAATGACCGCAATAAACAACTGCACGAGGAACTGGCGGCCGCGGAGACGCGCGTCGGCGTGCTGGAGCAGGAGAATCGTGCGCTGACGAGCCAGACAACTCGCTACTGGTTCATGACGGGAGCGCTCGTCCTTGTCGTCGGCATTATCCTGGGGATCTGGCTGCCACGAATTCGCTGGCAGCGGCGTTCGCGTTACGACCGGTTTTAGCGAGCAGCTAGACTTTTTCGCCGGCCAGGAAAAGCCAGGTTTCGACGACCGTATCCGGGTTCAGCGACATGCTCTCGATACCTTCGTCGAGCAACCATCTCGCAAGGTCAGCGTGATCCGACGGCCCCTGGCCGCAGATGCCAACGTATTTTCCCTGCTTGCGACAGGCCTGGATGGTCATCGATAACATAGCCTTGACGGCATCGTCGCGTTCGTCGAACAGGTCGGCAATCAGCGATGAATCCCGGTCGAGGCCCAGCGTGAGCTGCGTCATATCGTTGGAGCCGATCGACATGCCGTCGAAGTACTCCAGGTATTGTTCGGCGAGCAGGGCATTGGTCGGGAGTTCCGACATCATGATGACCTTGAGTTCGTCTTTGCCTCGCTCAAGCCCATTTTCTGCCATCAAATCAACAACCTGTGCCGCTTGCGCAACAGTGCGAACGAAAGGAATCATGACCTGTACGTTGGTCAGGCCCATGTCGTTTCGCACCTTGCGAATGGCGGCGCACTCCAGCTCGAAGCACGGTCGGAAGCTGTCCGCAACGTAACGCGCCGCTCCCCGGAAACCGAGCATCGGGTTTTCTTCGTCGGGTTCGTAGCGATCGCCGCCAATGAGGTTGGCGTATTCGTTGGATTTGAAATCGGACAGCCGCACGATGACAGGTTCCGGCGCAAACGCCGCCGCGATCGAGCTGACGCCCTCGGCGAGCTTGTCGATGAAGAACTGTACCGGGTCCGAATAGCCCGCCATCTGCTCGTTGACGGCCTCCAGCGTCCCCGCGTCGAGCTGGTCGTACTCGAGCAGCGCCTGCGGGTGCACACCGATCATGCGATTGATGATGAACTCGAGGCGAGCGAGGCCGACACCGTGGTTGGGGATATTGGCGAAGTCGAATGCCCGGTCCGGATTGCCGACGTTCATCATGATCTTGACGGGAATGTCGGGCAGCGAGTCCAGCTCGATGTTGGTCTCGTCGAAATCGAGCAGCCCGGAGTAGACCATGCCCTCGTCGCCCTCGGCGCAACTGACGGTCACGTCAGCGCCATCCGTGATTGTCTCCGTCGCGTCGCCGCAACCGACGACCGCGGGAATGCCGAGTTCGCGCGCTATGATGGCTGCATGACAGGTTCGGCCGCCGCGATTGGTGACGATGGCGGCGGCGCGTTTCATGACAGGCTCCCAGTCCGGATCGGTCATGTCGGAGACGAGTACGTCACCTGTTTGCACGCGGCTCATCTCCCGCACGGAGCGAATCACCCGGGCTTTGCCGCTGCCGATTTTATGGCCGATGCTGCGTCCGGAGGTAACGACGTCGGAGCTCTGTTTCAACGTAAAACGCTGGATGGACCGGCCGGTCCGGCTTTGTACGGTCTCCGGGCGCGCCTGCAGGATATAAAGCTTGCCGTCGTTGCCGTCTTTGCCCCACTCGATGTCCATCGGCCTCTGGTAGTGGTCCTCGATCGTTACGGCCATGCGCGCGAGCTCGGCGATCTCGTCGTCGTCGATCGAGAACACCATGCTGTCCGACTCGTCGACATCGACCGTCTCGACAGTCTTTCCCGGCTTCGGATCGTCGCTGTAGACCATTTTGATGGCCTTGCTGCCGAGGTTCTTCCTCAGGATGGGGTATTTGCCCGTCGCCAGTGCCGGCTTGTAGACATAGACTTCGTCGGGATTGACCGCACCCTGTACCACGGTTTCGCCCAGCCCATAGGACGCCGTGATAAATACCGCATCGCGAAACCCCGATTCGGTATCGAGCGTGAAAATGACGCCTGACGATCCGATGTCGCTACGCACCATCATCTGGATACCTGCGGACAATGCGACGAGGCTATGGTCGAAGCCCTGGTGAACGCGGTAGGCGATCGCCCGGTCGTTGAACAACGAGGCAAATACCAGGTGCATTGCCTCGACGACCTTGTCGAGCCCGCGAACGTTGAGGAAAGTCTCCTGCTGGCCCGCGAACGACGCATCCGGGAGGTCTTCTGCCGTCGCTGACGAGCGCACGGCAACGGCGATGTCCTCACCACCCGAAAGCTCGCCCCACGCGACGCGAATAGCGTCCATGAGCTTCTCGGGCAGCGGTTGGTCCATGACCCAACGGCGGATCTTGCTGCCGGCATCGGTCAGCGCGTCAATGTCGTCGACGTCGAGTTCATCGAGCAGCGCATGGATGCGGTCGTCGAGTCCGTCCGCGTTCAGGAAGTCGCGATAGGCCGCTGCCGTCGTCGCAAAGCCGCCTGGAACCGTGATTCCCAGGTTGCTCAGGTTGCTGATCATTTCGCCCAGCGATGCGTTCTTGCCGCCGACCGTTTCAACATCATTCATACCAAGTTCTTCGAACTTGACGACATATGGCTTCAAAGTCAGCTCCCTTGTGTTCCCCTGTCGGACGTGGACAATTGCGATTGTCTTCTTGGATCTTATATCGAATGACCGAACGCGCCGTCTTCTTCCTGTCAGACCAGACCGGTGTCACAGCTGAAACGCTCGGGCACAGCCTGCTGACGCAGTTCAATCAGCAGAATTTTCGGCAGGTGACTTTGCCATTTATAGATACCGAAGACAAGGCGCTGGAGGCCGTCGCGCGAATCAACGAAGTCGGCGCCAACAACAGGCTGAGGCCGATCGTATTCTCGACACTCGTGCAGCCCGAATACCGAAAGATCGTCAGGCAGGCAGACGGGTTGCTGATCGACATTTTCGACGCCTTTCTCGAGCCCCTCGGCAAGGAGCTCGAAGAGAAACCGACACACGAGCCGGGCAGGGCGCACGGCATGAGCGATATCGATACCTATATGAAGCGGATCGAGGCGACGAACTTCGCATTGGCCAACGACGATGGTGGTGTCAGCCGCAACTACGAGATGGCAGATGTCATACTGATCGGCGTGTCGCGATCCGGCAAGACACCCACCTGCCTGTACCTGGCCCTGCAATACGGGGTCTACGCCGCAAACTACCCGTTGGCAGACGACGAATTCGAGACCGGCACGTTGCCCGACGTCCTGGTGCGCAACAAGCACAAGCTTTTCGGCCTGACGATCACCCCTGAGAGGCTGCGGCAGATCCGCAGGGAGCGGCGGCCGATGGGCCGCTATTCATCGGCGCAGCAGGTTCGCTACGAACTTCGGGAAACGGCGAAAATCTTCAAGCGTTACGGGATTCCGAACGTCGACACGACCGAGTTCTCAATTGAGGAAATTTCCAGCCGCATTCTGGATAGTACCGGTGTAGAACGTCGAGTACGAGCCTGATTTAGGCAATATTCGCTGCTATATTTGAGCGCATGTTGCTCGACTCACAACTCGTTCCGCAGACGATCGTCAAGCCCGGTA
>JAAUYH010255394.1_pt1 | contig 15034 bp, 10 predicted proteins | sample 7278061 | NCBI WGS metagenome assembly JAAUYH01 (sample SAMN14350203, study PRJNA611818) | marine sediment metagenome | isolation source: surface marine sediment (0.6m) | place: French Polynesia: Moorea | collected 2018-08
CCATCGGCCAGGCCTGGCCGATGGCATTAGCATTGCCGATCGCGGCTTTGTTTTATGCCGCCATGACCGCCGATTCCGCACGCCGCCATGCTCTGGGCAAGGGCGGCCTGTGGACAGGCCGGGTCCAGGCGCCAAGGGGCGACGTCCCAAGCCACACGCAGTGACCGGAATGGCCGACGACACAGCGAAATCCCCGGCAGTGGTGGAGACCCCGTCCGGCAAGGGTGCGACCGACGAGAACTTCCCGGTCGGCTCGTTTCTGCTGGCCGCGCCGCTGCGCCCCCATGTCGCGGCCTACTACGCCTTCGCCCGGGCGATCGACGACATCGCCGACAATCCGGATCTGGCGCCGGACGACAAGATCGCCCGGCTCGACCGCTTCGCCGCCGCCCTGTCCGGCGAGGAGTCCGTCGACCCGGGTCTGGAGAAGGCCTATCGGCTGCGGCGGAGCCTGGCGGAAACCGGCGTACCCACCCGCCATGGGCTCGATCTCGTGGCCGCCTTCAAGCAGGACGCGGTCAAGCTGCGCTACACCGATTGGCGCGACCTGCTCGGCTATTGCGAGCTCTCCGCCAACCCGGTGGGCCGCTTCCTGCTCGACCTGCATGGCGAGGAGCGCAGCGGCTGGGCCGCCTCTGACGCCCTGTGCAGCGCGCTGCAGGTGATCAACCACCTGCAGGACATGCAGGATGACTATCGCAATCTGGACCGGGTCTACGTGCCGCTCGACTGGCTGCAGGCCGAGGGGCTCGACGTCACCGCGCTCGACCAGCCGCGCTGCAGCCCGGCGATGCGCCGGGTGCTCGACCGCTGCCTGGACGGCGTCGACGAACTGCTCGCCCAGGCGCGGCCGCTGCCGGCGCAGCTGCGCAGCGTCCGCCTGGGCATGGAATCCGCCGCCATCCTCAGGCTGGCCCGCGTCCTGACCGCGCGCCTGCGGCGCCAGGACCCGCTGGCCGGCCGGGTCGCCCTGTCGCGCCCGGGCCTCGTCGCCATCGCCGGCATGGGCGCCGTGGGACATCTGCTGGGCCGCGCATTCCGCCGACGGGCGGCGGCCGACGCGGCCGCCTGGGCGCATGTCGACCATGTGGTCGCGACCTCCGGGAGTTCGTTCACCGCCGGCATGCGCGCCCTGCCGAAGCACCGCAGCCGGGCCATGTACGCGGTCTATGCCTTCTGCCGCGAGGTCGACGACATCGCCGACGAGCCTGGTGATTTCGGCCGACGTCTGGAGCGGTTGGCCGACTGGCGGGCGGAGATCGACCGCTTGTATGCCGGCGAGCCGACCTACCCCACGACCCGGGCGCTGCTGGGCCCGGTCACCGAATTCCAGCTGCCGAAGGCCGAGTTCCTGGCGGTGATCGACGGCATGGAGAGCGATCTGCGCAACGCGATCCGCGCCCCCTCCGCCGCGGCGCTGCACACCTATTGCCGTCAGGTGGCGGGCGCGGTCGGCATGTTGTCGGTCAACATCTTCGGCGCCGACGAGCCGGAGGCGCCGGAACTGGCGGAGACCCTGGGCGAGGCGTTGCAGCTCACCAACATCCTGCGCGACCTCGCCGAGGACGGCGCCCGCGGCCGGCTCTACCTGCCGCGCGAGCTGCTGCAGCGCCACGACATCGACAGCGACGACCCGGCGGTGGTGCTGGCGCACCCGGCCCTGCCGCGAGTCTGCGCCGAGCTGGCTGGGCAGGCGCGTCAGAGATTCCGCCGCGCCCGCCTGCTGATGGGCCGCTGCGATCGCGAGCGGTTGAAGCCCTGTGTGCTGATGATGGAGGTCTATGAGCGCATCCTGACCCGGCTGGAGCGCGAGGCCTGGCGCGACCCGCGGCGTCGGGTCCGGCTGTCGGCCCCGACCAAGCTGTGGATCCTGCTGCGCCACGGTCTGGCCTGAACCGGAGTGCCGCGGTGAGCCGTATCCACGTGATCGGTGCCGGCATGGCCGGCCTCGCCTGCGCCGTCCGCCTCGCCGGCCGAGGCCATGCGGTCACCGTGCACGAGGCGGCGGGCCAGGCCGGCGGCCGCTGCCGGTCGTACCACGATGCCGGCCTGGGCCGGGTCATCGACAACGGCAATCATCTGCTGTTCAGCGCCAACACGGCGGCGCTGGATTATCTCAGCGAGATCGGCGCTGCCGACACGGTGACCGGTCCGGACCAGGCCGAGTTTCCCTTCCTGGACCTAAGGGACGGCCGCCGCTGGTCGGTGCGCCCCAATGCCGGCCCCATACCCTGGTGGATCTTCGCGCCCGGCCGCCGCATTCCCGGCACGACGCCGTGGTCGTATCTGTCGTCCCTGTCGATCCTGGCCGCCAGGAGCGGCGAGACGGTCGCCGACCGCATCGACTGCCACGGGCCGCTCTACGAGGCCTTCTGGCGCCCGTTGACCGTGGCCGCCCTCAACACCGCACCCGAGCAGGCGGCGGCGACGCTGATGCGCACGGTGGTCCGCGAGAGCTTCGCCCGGGGTGCCAAGTCCTGCCGGCCGCTGGTCGTCCGCGAGAGCCTGGCCGCCAGCCTGGTCGACCCGGCCCTGGCGCTGCTGAAGCAGCGCGGCGCCGAGGTGCGGTTCAACGACCGGCTGAAGGCGCTGGACCTCGAGGCGGAGTCCGTCCGGGGCTTGGAGCTGTCCAGCGAGCGGATCGCAGTGTCGGCCGAAGACCGGGTGGTCCTGGCCGTTCCTCCCTGGGTCGCGGCCGATCAGGTCCCGGGACTGGCGGTGCCGCAGGAGCATCGCCCCATCGTCAACGGCCACATCGTGCTGCCGGAGGCGCCGGCCCCGGATCGTCGCGTTCCGTTTCTCGGCTTGATCGGCGGCACGGCCGACTGGCTCTTCCTGCGCGGCGACGTCGCCAGCCTGACGGTCAGCGCCGCCGAGGCGCTGGCCGACCGGCCGGCGGCGGAGATCGCCGCGCTGTTCTGGGCCGACACGGCGAAGGCACTGGACCTCGACCCCTCCGCAGAACCGGATATCCGCATCATCAAGGAGCGCCGCGCCACCTTCGCCCAGACCCCGGATGCCCAGTCGCTGCGGCCGGGTCCGGTCACCGCCTGGCGCAACCTGCTGCTGGCCGGCGACTGGACCGACACCGGCTATCCGGCGACCATCGACGGCGCGGTACGGTCCGGATTTGCCGCGGCGGCGGCCGTCGCGGCAGGATAAGGGGAGCGGGAGCACGAGAGCGGCAACAAGGAGTCTGCGCATGCGCTGCGATGCAGTCTTAGGAATTCTCTCCAGCGTGTTGCTGCTTATCGGTCTTGCGACGCAGGCGGCCCTTGCCGAAGACCTGGGCGGTCAGCGCGGCGCGGCGGCGGTCCAATCCGACCAGGCCTCCTTCACCGATGTCGATGGCGACGGCAGGCCGGATCTGGTGGTCCGGGATCTGAACAACGAGATCGCTGTCCATCTGTCGGCCGGCGACGGATTCGCAGCGCCGGCAAGCGTGCTGGCGATGGGCGGCGAGCATCTCCCGGGTCAGGCACTGTTCGCCGATGTCAACGGCGATGGCCGTTCGGATCTGGTCTTCCGCAGCGTCACCAGCACCTGCGAAACCAAAATCAACACATGCAACCAGAGCGGCTGCGCGCCGGCGCCGTGCCCGGCAGGCCAGGTCCAGCAGCGACCCACATGGTGCACCACGCAGGACTGCCCGAGCGACGACATCTGCACGACCTGCCGTCGCGAATGCCGCGACTGCGAAGCGGTGCAGACCATCCTGGTCGGCCTGTCTTCCGGCGCGTCCTTCGCAACGCCCGAGATCTGGATCGACGGATTGGTCGGCGAGAACGGCGATTTCGACGTCGACCAGGTCCAGCTTGGCGACCTGACCGGCGATGGGAGGGCCGATCTTGTCTTTCGCGGCGCCGGCAATGCGCTGCAGGTCGCGGTATCCACCGGCACGGGGTTTTCGACGCTTCAGGAGTGGGTCCGCTTTGGCGGGGACTATCATTCGGGCCAGGTGCAGCTGGCCGACCTCAATGGCGACGGCAGGCTGGATGCGGTCTTCCGTGCGGTGGAGACCCTGTGCACCGATACCATCGTCACCCAGCGCCATTGCGACTACGCGCCCTGGTGTCCGACCGGCACCGCGCTGGTCCGAGACACCGGATGCATCGTGACTCAGAACTCCAGCACCGAGGACATCACCAGGCGCATCACCCTGACCTGCCGACGCTGTACGGGAAGCGGTACCGGATTCCGGGCCGCCTTTTCCACCGGCACCGGGTTTACCGCACCGGTGGATTGGCCGTCCGACGGCGGCGCGACCAGTGCCGCGCCGGCCAACTAGGCAGAGCTCACCGCTGCAGATCAGGCACTTGTCGTGTGTTCTTCATTCCAAACCTGGGATCGAGACCCTCGATCCGGCTTGCCAGCACTCTCATGCCGGCAGGATATTCCCTGCAAAGAGGACGACCAACGCCACGCTACGGCCGCCGGCAGGCACATTCTGTTCACGTCCACAGATTGTTCCCATCTGGTGATTGGACCGTGGTAGGCACGACCTACATAATCGGTATAACTGTTCGCACGGGCCACACTGTCGCAAATGGCTTCACGTCCGGCACAGGCCGCTTGACGAGTCGCCTCTCGCCGAACAGTGTATGGCCGCCGCGGCCTGACAGGCAGTTGGCCGCCGATCCGATGGTTCGGCGGTTGCTAATCCGTCCGGGTAAGAAGAGCACGGAGGCATGTCGCCAGCCATGGGAGCCATCAGATGGCAAGCCGACGACGCGGTCGTCGCTGTCGATACGGTTGCGGAAGTCCGCGAATCGCTGAAGGGCGGACAACGCGAAGACGGCCATTGGATCTTCAAGCTTGAGCCCGACGCGACGATCCCGTCCGAATATGTGCTGTTGCAGCATTATCTGGGCGAGATCGACACCGACGAAGAGCGCAAGATCGCCGTGCATCTGCGCGAATCCCAGACCGCCGACGGTGGCTGGGCGCTTTTCGCCGGCGGTGCCATCGACCTGTCGGCCACGGTCAAGGCCTATTACGCGCTGAAGTTGATCGGCGATCCGATCGACGCGCCGCATATGGTGCGTGCGCGCTCGGCGATACTGGCGCGCGGCGGGGCCGCACAGTCCAACGTGTTCACCCGGATCGCCCTGGCCCTGTTCGGACAGGTGCCGTGGCGCGCGGTGCCGGTGATGCCGGCGGAAATCATGCTGCTGCCGGAGTGGTTCCCGTTCCACCTTATGAAGGTCTCGTACTGGTCGCGCACGGTGATCGTGCCGCTGTTGATCCTGATGGCGTTGAAGCCGACCGCCCGCAATCCGCGCGGGGTCGGTATCCGCGAGCTGTTCACGATCGATCCGGACAAGGAGAGACGCTACGTCACCAACGCGAGTGGCGAACTGCTCGGCCATTCATTCGTCGTCGTGGATCACGTTCTGAGGCGGGTCGAGAGGTTCTTCCCCGCGAAACGTCGGGCTCAGGCGATCAAGGCGGCCGTCGCTTTCATCAAGCGGCGCCTGAATGGTATCGACGGGTTCGGCGGCATCTTCCCGGCCATGGCCAATACGGTGATGGCGTTCGACGCGCTGGGCTATCCGGCGGACGATCCCGACCTTGTGACGGCGAAGAAGGCCATCCGCCGGCTGATGGTGGTCGACGAGGACCGCGCCTATTGCCAGCCCTGCCTGTCGCCGGTGTGGGACACGGCGCTGACGATCCATGCCCTGCTTGAGGCTGGCGAGCCGCCGGATGGCGAGACCCTGCGTGGCGCCTGCCGCTGGTTGCTGGACCGCGAGATCGTGGACTACCGCGGCGACTGGGTGGCCAAGCGCCCGAAGGCGACGCCCGGAGGATGGGCCTTCCAATACCGCAACGACGCCTATCCCGATGTCGACGACACCGCCGTCGTGGCCATGGCGCTGCACCGCATCGACCCGGTGCAGTACGCCAAGCCGATCGAGCGCGCCGCGCGTTGGATCCTCGACATGCAGAGCAAGAATGGCGGCTGGGGGGCCTTCGACGCGGACAACACCCACCACTATCTGAACCACATTCCGTTTGCCGATCACGGCGCCCTGCTGGACCCGCCGACCGTCGACGTCACGGCGCGCTGCCTGGGCATGTTGGCGCAGCTCGGTTATGGCCGCGAGCATCCGGCCGTGAAGCGCGGCCTCGACTATCTGATCCGTGAGCAGGAGAAGGACGGGTCCTGGTACGGCCGCTGGGGCGTGAACTACGTCTACGGTACCTGGTCGGCGCTGATGGCCCTGCGCGCACTGGGCGAGGATCCGAACGCACCGCACATCCGCAAGGCGGTCGACTGGCTGAAATCCCGCCAGCACGCCGATGGCGGATGGGGTGAGGGCTGCACCACCTATTGGGACGGCCACCATCATCTGGAGGCGGCCAGCACGCCGTCACAGACCGCCTGGGCGCTGCTCGGCCTGATGGCCGCCGGCGAGGCGGGCAGCGGCGCCGCGGCACGGGCCGCCGCCTATCTGGAATTCCATCCGCGCGACGGCTCCGATTGGGAAGAGGAGCCGTGGACCGGAGTCGGCTTCCCGCGGGTCTTCTATCTGAAATACCACGGCTATGCCGCCTACTTCCCGCTCTGGGCGCTGGCCCGATACCACCGGCTGGCCTCGGGCGAGATCCCCGACCAGGAATACGGTATGTGACGCGGGTCGGCATCGTCACCGGGCTGGTTGCCGAGGCGCGCCTGCTTCGCCGATCCGTTGGCGCCACCTATGACGATGCCCCGCTGATCGCCTGCGCCGGTCCCGGCCGCGGCCGTCAGAGCGCCGAGGATCTGCTGGCCCGGGGCGCCGATGCCCTGATCAGTTTCGGCCTGGCCGGGGGGCTCGATCCCTGGCTCAGGCCCGGCGAGTTGGTCTGCCCGGATGCGGTCCTGACCGGTACGGAAACCCTGTCCACCCATGCCCTGTGGCGTGAGCGCATCCTGGCCGAGGCGCGGATGGCCGGCCTCGAGGTGGCGGAGGGCGCATTGCTCGGCAGCGACGCGCCGGTCTCCGACCCGGTCGCCAAACATCGGCTGGCCCATGAGACGGGCGCTGTGGCGGTCGACATGGAGAGCCACGACGTGGCGGTCGTCGCGGAGTCTCGCGGCCTGCCCTTCATCGCCCTGCGCGCGGTCGCCGACGGCGCCGAGCGCGCCCTGCCCTCGGCCGCCCTGTCCGGCATCGATGCCGAAGGACGCACCCGCACCGGCGCGGTGGTCCTGGCGCTGTGCCGCAGCCCCGGTCAGATCCCGGCGATGATCGGACTGGCCCGGGACAGCCGGGCCGGCTTGGCGGCTCTAGGCCGCGCCGCGGGTCTCGGAAGCCTCGCCCTCGGCCTCGTCTGAAGACCACAGCTCCGAGGCGGGCTGCACCTCGGCGATGGCCTGGTCGATGAGCGGGTCCAAGGGATTGGCCGACCCTTGCGCCGCATCGCCGGAGTGCAGCTCCGCCACCGCCTGGTTCACCAGCCGGTCGAAGACGAAGGCCGCCGGGCGCTGCTGGTCGAGCGGAATCTCCGGCGCCATCGGGCCGTCGGTGCGCACCCCGCGCAGACTGACCGCCAGGGCCTTCAGCGGGCTCTTGACGGTGTCGTTGACCGCGGTCGGCTCGTAGCCGCAATGCACCATGCAGTCGGCGCATTTCTCGTACCGGCCGGTCCCGTAGCTGTCCCAGTCGGTGCTCTCCATCAACTCGCGATAGCTCGCGGCATAGCCCTCGTTGAGCAGGTAGCAGGGGCGCTGCCAGCCGAAGATGTTGCGGGTCGGGTTGCCCCAGGGCGTGCAGTGGTAGGTCTGGTTGCCGGCCAGGAAGTCGAGGAACATGATCGACTGCGAGAACTGCCAGCCCTTGCCCTTGCCGCGGGCGAACACGTCGCGGAACAGCTGCTTGGACTTGCGCCGGGTGAGGAAATGCTCCTGGTCCGGCGCCCGCTCATAGGCATAGCCGGGCGAGACGGTGATGCCCTCCACGCCCAGGCCGGTCGCGTAGTCGAAGAACTCGGCGACGTGCTCGGGCTCGGCGTTGTCGAACAGGGTGCAGTTGACGTTCACCCGGAAGCCGCGGTCGCGGACCGCCTTGATCGCCTTGACCGCCTTGTCGAACACGCCCTTGCGGTCGACCGCCTTGTCGTGCTCCTCGCGCAGCCCGTCGAGATGGACCGAGAAGGTCAGATACGGGCTCGGCTGGAACAGGTGCAGCTTCTTCTCCAGGAGCAGCGCATTGGTGCACAGGTAGACGAAGCGCTTGCGCTTGACGATCTCGGCGACGATCTCGCCGATCTCCTTGTGGATCAGCGGCTCGCCGCCGGGGATCGAGACCACCGGCGCGCCGCACTCCTCGACCGCCTCGATGCACTCGGCGACCGACAGGCGCTTGTTCAGGATCTCGTCCGGATAGTCGATCTTGCCGCAGCCGGGACAGGCGAGGTTGCAGCGGAACAGCGGCTCCAGCATCAGCACCAGCGGGTAGCGGCGATTGCCGGACAGGATCTGACGCAGGATATAGGCCCCGACGCGGACTTGCTGTCTCAGGGGAACGGCCATGTTTCTTCCTGCCTCGTCGGTTTGTCGGTCGGTCCGGCGACCCGTTCATTCGCGTCGATCACCGCCGGCACCGGCGCAACACCGTCTTCCGGTGGCGGAGCCGGCCGCGATCGCGAGCGAGGATGCCCGGCGAGCCAGGCTGTGTCCAGAGTCTCGGCACCCTGCGCCAGAGATGCCGGAAAACCGGCGATTCCAGACCCTTGCGCGTCGGCGACCGGGTCAGGAGAGATAGCCGTGCTCGGCGAACCAGCGCAGCGCGTCGCGCAATGCATCCTCGACCGGACGGGGCCGGTAGCCAAGCTCCCGCTCCGCCTTCTCGGAGGAATAGAACATGGTCTTGCGGGCCATGCGGACACCGTCGACGGTGACGAAAGGCTCCCGCCCGCTGACCCGCGCCAGCGCCTCGGCGGCATGGGCGATCGGCGTGATCATCCCATGCGGCAGGCGGACCCGGGGCGGCCGCCGACCCTGCATCTGGGCGATCACCGCCAGGATCTCGCCCAGGGACACGTTGTGCCCGCCGAGCACGTAGCGCTCCCCGACCGTGCCCCTCTGGAAGGCCAGCAAATGGCCTTCGGCCACGTCATCGACATGCACGGTGTTGAGGCCGGTCTCCACGAAGGCCGGCATCCGGCCGCTGGCCGCCTCGACGATCATGCGGCCGGTCGGCGTCGGCTTGATGTCGCGCGGGCCGACCGGCATGGAGGGGTTGACGATCACCGCCGGCAGCCCCTCCTCCTCGACCATCGCCCGCACCGCCTCCTCGGCCAGGTATTTCGAACGCTTGTAGTGGCCGATCATGTCGTCGATATCGACCGGCGTCGTCTCGTCGGAGGGCCGGCCCTGCTGTGCCGTCGCCAGCACGGCCACGCTGCTGGTGTAGACGATGCGGGTGATGCCGGCCTCCGCGGCGGCGCGCATCAGGGTCTTGGTGGCCTCGACATTGGTGCGGTAGAGCTGGTCCGGATCGGGCACCCACAGTCGGTAATCGGCCGCGACGTGGAAGAGCGCGCTGCAGCCGACAAGTGCGGCATGCAGCGATGCCGGATCCAGCAGGTCGCCGGTGACGACCTCGATCTCCAGCCCCTCCAGGTTGCGTCGATCGGCGTTCGGCCGGGTCAGCACCCGGACCGCCTCGCCCTCCGCCAGCAGCCGGCGCACCACGGCCGAGCCGACGAATCCGGTTCCGCCGGTGACCAGGGTGGTCATGTCCCACCACCCCGTGGCCGCGAGGTCAGCGCCAGCAACGCCGGCAGCAGCACCAGCATCGCCAGCAAGGTGCAGGCAATCGCGATCGTCAGCAACTGGCCCATGCTGTTCATGCCGCGATGATCGGACAGCGCCAGGCTGCCGAACGCCGCCGCGGTCGTCAACGCGCTGAACAGGACCGCGCGCGGGGTGCTGCTGGCCAGAACGTGGTCGGCCTCGCCCATTTCGCGCCATCGCAGAACCAGATGAATGCCGGCGCTGACGCCGAGGCCGAGCAGCAGCGGCAGGGCGATGATGTTGGCGAAATTGAAGGGCAGCCCCAGCACCACCGCCGCCGCTACGGTCATCACCGCGGCGAAGGCCAGAGGCGCCAGCACCAGCATCACGTCGCGGACCGTGCGCAGCACCAGCGCCAGGATCAGGGTGATCAGGACCAGGGCGGTGACCGTCGCCTGCAGGAAGGCCGCGACCACGGCCTTGCCGGCCTGGGAAATCACCACCGGGGTGCCGGTGGCATCGGGGATCACCGCCATCACCGAGTCGACGAACCGGGTCAGCGCCTCGTTGCTGTCCATGGTCTCGGCCGGGATCACCTGGACGCGGGCGCGCCCGTCGGCGGTCAACCAGCGCTCGCGCACGGTCTCGGGAAGGTCGTCGAACGCCACCGGCGCCGCCATCAGGGCCGTCGACAGGCGCTCCAGGGCCGCAGGCAGGTTGACGACCAGCCGCCCCTCCAGGAAGGCCAGCGCCTCGTCATCTCGTCCGATCGCCGCCAGGCTGGCCCGCAGGCGCGCCACGGCGACCGACAACTCCCCCTGGTTCTTGGCCGCCACGATCGCAAGCTGGCGGTCGAGACCGTCCAGCGCCGCGCGGCGCTGCGATCGGCCGGTCAGGGTGTACCGCGGCCGGCCGAGCGCCGGCGCCATGTAGATCGCCAGGTCGTCGATGATGGCGAGCTTCTCGTCCTGGTCATCGGGCACGAAGCTGGAGAGGGTGACCGCCGCCTCGACAGCCGGCACGTCCGCGAGGGCGGCCGCCGCCGCATCCGCCGCCGCCAGGTCGTCCGCAAGGATATCAATGGCGTAGACCGGCACATTCGGATCGCGGATCAGGTCCAGAAAGGTCGCCGTCGATTCGCTGTTCGGATCCTTGAGGTTCAACGGATTGAAATCGAAACGCGCCATGGGCAGCGCCGCCAATGCGGCAAGGCCGACCGCAAGGGCGCCGAACGCGACCGCCTTGGCCAGCGCGGGCGACAAGACCCGCCCCCGACTCCCGGCGCCGAACTCCCCTCCGCGGATCCGCATGGGCATCACCGACAACAATGCCGGGAGCACCGTCAGGTTGGCGAACAGCGCGATGAACATGCCGCTGCCCGCGATCAACCCGAGCTCGGCCAGCCCGCGGTAGTCGGTCGGCAGGAACGAGTAGAACCCGGCGGCGGCGGAAACCGCGCTCAACACCAGCCCACCGGCGACGGCGCCGCCGGCGATGGTCAGGGCGGCGCGGCGATTGCCGATGCGCCCCGCCTCTTCGCGGTGGCGCAGGCTGAAATGGATGCCGAAATCGACGCCCAGCCCGATGAACAGCACCGCGAAGGCGACCGAGATGATGTTCAGCGCGCCGATCGTCAGGGTCGCGAAGGCCGCGGTCCAGATCAGCCCCATGATCAAGGTCAGGGCGGTGGCGATCACCGGCACCACCGACCGCACCCCGATGGTCAACAGGAACGAGACCAGGACCAGGGACAGGATGCCGGCCTCCTTGCCACCCAGCTCCGCGGCCTCCAGCTCCTCCTGATCCAGCGCCGCGGGTCCGGTGAGGCGGAACTCGAGCGGCCGGAACTCCGCGCGGACCAGGGCCGACAGCGCCCGCAGGCGGTCGATGGCGACGGCGGCCGGCTTCAGCGTGCCGAAATCGAGCTCCGGCTGGACGACCAGCAGCGCCCTGCCCTGCTCCAACGCGTTGCCGCCCAGCAGCCCCTGCCAGGAGAGGTCACGCGGCCGGCGATCTTGCTGCGCCTCGGCGACTTCCGCCATGGCCCGCAGCACCGGCAGGGCCGCCTCGGCGGCGGACGGATCGTCCTGCGACAGGGCCAGCTCCAGCACTCCGAACAGCCCGCGCATGGTCGGGTCGTCGACAAGGGCACCCAGGAATGGCTGGGCGGCGGCCAGCCGGTCGGCCAGTTCGCCCAGCTCGTCGACGCTGAGGAACAGCAGCCCGTTCTCCTGGAAGAAGGCCTCCGAACCGGGCCGATAGACCGTGCGGAAGACCTCGTCTTCGGCACGGATTCGCTCCTCGAGGCGGCGGGCCGCGAATTCGACCCGCTCCGGGCTGGGGCCATCGATGACCACCAGGATGAAGTCGACGAATTGCGGGAACGCCGCATCGAAGGCGTTGTCGTTCTGTCGAAACGGCACGCTGGAGTCGATCATGTCCCGGGTATCGGAGTCGATCGTCAGGTTGCGCGCAGCATAGAGCCCGGCCACGACCGTCAGCGCCAGCGCCGCCACAATCACCAGCCACGCCCCGCGCACCGAGGCGGCGACCAGCCGTGCGACGATGCCGGGCACCAGCCCGACCGGTGAGCTGAGGTTGGGCTCACTCACCACCGGTGCGCCCCCGGTGCCCGGTGCCTGCGCGCCGCGCTTTCCATTGTCGGCATGCCGCCCTTAGGATGCATGATCCACATGCCGCCGCGGAACACCGGACCCACCTCATGCGACATCGCATCGCCCGATTGTGCCTGCTGTTGACCGCCCTGTGGCTGGCCGCGCCGGCAGCGGCCCAGGATGACCCGACGGCCGTCGTGCAACGGCTGAACGACACCCTGCTCGGCGTGATGCAGGAGGCAGACGCGCTCGGCTTCGCCGGACGCTACCAGCGGCTGGAACCGGCCCTGGTCGAGATCTTCGCCTTTCCGACCATGGCGCGGGTGGCGGCGGGCAGCCATTGGCGCGGACTGGACGCCGACCAGCGCGAGCGCCTCGCCGACGCCTTCGCCCGCTTCAGCATCGCCACCTATGCCAGCCGCTTCGACGGCTTTTCCGGCGAGCGCTTCGAGATCGGATCGGAAGAGGAATCCGCCCGCGGCTCGATGATCGTGGAGAGCCGGATCGTCACCGGCGACGGCGAGCCGGTCGAGCTCAACTATCTTCTCCGGCAGAACGAGGGGCGCTGGCGAATCTTCGACGTCTACCTCAACGGGTCGATCAGCGAGCTGGCGACCCGCCGCTCGGAATACACCTCGATCCTGGACAACCAGGGATTCGACGACCTGATCTCCCAGCTCGAGGGCCGAATCACGGATCTTGGCGGCGATCCGGGCTGAGCTTCCGCGGGCGGCCATCTCAGCTCCGCCGGTCGACGACGAAGCGCGCGATCTGGCCCAGCACCGCCGCGCGCGCGCCGAAGCGCTCCAGCCGGGATTCCGCCGATTGGATCAGCGCCCGCGCCTTGGCGCGCGCCGGCTCGGCGCCCAGCAGCCCCACGAAGGTGGCCTTTCCGGCCGCTTCGTCCTGTCCCGTCGGCTTGCCCAGATCCTCCGCCGTGGCCTCCAGATCCAGCAGGTCGTCGGCGATCTGGAAGGCGAGGCCGAGATCGTCGGCATAGCCGGACAGCGCCGCCCGGTCCTCCGCGGAGGCGCGGCCGAGGATGCCGCCGGCGGCGCAGGAGAAGCCGATGATGGCGCCGGTCTTCAGGCGCTGCAGCTCGGTGATGCCGTCGAGGTCGAGGCCGCCGCGCTCGTCGGAGAGGTCGATCATCTGGCCGCCGACCATGCCGGCCGCGCCGGCCGCATCGGCCAGGGCCGCCACGAGCTCGGCGCGGATCGCGGGGTCCTCGGCGGTGCGCGGGTCGGCCAGCACGGCAAAGGCCTCGGTCAGCAGGCCGTCACCGGCCAGGATCGCCGTCGCCTCGTCGAATGCGCGATGCACCGACGCCCGTCCGCGCCGGAGATCGGCATCGTCCATCGCCGGCAGATCGTCATGGATCAGGCTGTAGCAATGGATCATCTCGATCGCCGCGGCGGTGCGCAAAGCCCCGGCCTCAGGCACGTCGAACAGGCTGGCGCTGGAAATCACCAGGAGCGGCCGCAGGCGCTTGCCGCCGCCAAGGCAGGAATACCGCATCGCCTCGACCACCCGGCCGCGCGGCCCCTCGACCGGCGGCAGCAGGTCATCGAGTGTGGCCTCGACCGTCAGCGCCGTTTGCTGAAGTACGCTCTCCAAACGGTCCACAGCAGGTTCCTTCCTGTCTTCCGGGCGGCGAGCCGCGCCCCGGTGGTCAGTCCGACGCGGCGGCGGCCCAGGCCGCCAGCATCTGCCGTTCCTCGTCGGAGATCCCGGTGATGTTGCCGGGCGGCATGGCGTGGGTGCGGACGACCTGCATCTCGATCTGGCCGGCATAAAGCCGGATCTGCTCCGGCGTCTCCAGCACGACCCCCTTCGGCGGCACCGGCATTGCGTACCACAAAGGCTCCGCCGCGTGACACATGCCGCAGCGGAACTCGATCACCTCCTGCACGGCGGCGAAGTCCGGCCTGTCGACGGACGGCGCCGCCCGGGCGCTGTCGGCGGTCGGCGGCTGGGCGCTCAGCCAGACCACGGCCGCCATGCCGGCGACCGCGACGCCCCAGGTCCACCACGGGCTGGGATCACCCTTGTGCCGGGCGTTGAAGAAGTGCCGGATCACCGCGCCGACCACCAGGATGATCGACAGGATCACCCAGTTCCAACGGCTGGCGAAGGCCAGCGGGTAATGGTTGGCGATCATCACGAACAGCACCGGCAGGGTCAGGTAGTTGTTGTGCAGCGAGCGCTGCTTGGCCTGGCGGCCGAGTTCCGGGTCCGGCTTGTCGCCGGCGATCAGCGCCGCCACCACCTTCTTCTGGTTGGGGATGATCACGAAGAAGACGTTGCCGACCATCATCGATCCGATCAGCGCGCCCATCTGCATATGCGCGCCGCGGCCGCTGAACAGCAAGGTGAAGCCCCAGGCCAGCACCACCAGGAAGGCGAGGCCGGCCGCCGCCAGCAGGCGGTCGTCGCGCCCCAGCGGCGAGCGGCACAACAGGTCATAGACAATCCAGCCCAGCGCCAGCCCGCCGACGCTGATCGCCGAGGCGGTCATCGGCGAGACCGACAGCACCGCGTGGTCAATCAGGTAGAGCTCGGCGCCCATGTAGTAGACCAGCACCAGCAGGGCCATGCCGCTGATCCAGGTGGTATAGGCCTCCCATTTGAACCAGGTCAGCTGGTCGGGCATGCGCGCCGGCGCCACCAGATACTTGACCATGTTGTAGAAGCC
>JAAUYH010025670.1_pt1 | contig 15029 bp, 14 predicted proteins | sample 7278061 | NCBI WGS metagenome assembly JAAUYH01 (sample SAMN14350203, study PRJNA611818) | marine sediment metagenome | isolation source: surface marine sediment (0.6m) | place: French Polynesia: Moorea | collected 2018-08
CCTTGCGACGCATCATCGGATAAGCGATTTCCTTGGTCAGACGGAAGACCGATGTGAGATTAACCCGCAACACATCGTCCCAGTCTTCATTTGACATGCGAGCAAATAACCCATCCCGGGTGATGCCTGCATTGTTAACCAAAATATCGACCCCTTCGAGGGTTTCTTCTGCAGTCTTGCCAAGTGCTGCCGCCTCTTCCAAATCTGAGAGGTTTGCAGGCATGACATGGGTGCGATCGCCCAGATCTGCGGCCAGCTCTTCAAGCTTCTCTTTGCGGGTGCCATGCAATCCAACAACTGCGCCCTGAGCATGCAGCTTGCGAGCAATTGCTTCGCCAATGCCACCCGATGCTCCGGTTACAAGAGCTTTCTTGCCACTTAAATCAAACATTCTTAATCTCCAGTCTTCAGGCAATTGCTTCCATTGCCTTGTCAAGATCATCCATCGATCCGACATTAATGCTTTTCATATCGCGATTGATGCGGCGAGCCAGCCCACTGAGAACCTTGCCTGAGCCAACTTCCATCAACTGTGTCACACCATTTTGCCCCATCCACTGAACGGATTCTGCCCAGCGCACACGTCCGGTAACCTGCTCCACCAAATGAGTGCGAATTGCACCGGCATCCGAAACCGGGGAAGCCAATACATTTGCAACCAGCGGAACCACAGGATCGTTCATGGCAACTTCGGCCAAAGCCTGTTCCATCGCCTCTGCAGCAGGAGCCATCAATGCTGAGTGAAATGGTGCCGAAACCGGCAGCATCAGTGCGCGTTTCGCTCCCTTTTCCGAAGCCAGTTCTGTCGCTTTCTCAACAGCTGCTTTATCACCCGAAATCACAAGCTGCCCCCCGCCATTATCATTGGCGATTTGACAAACGCCAGCCTCGGAGACTTCTGCACACACGGCGTCAACATCGCTCTGTTCAAGGCCGATTATGGCAGCCATGCCACCCTTACCGACTGGCACAGCGTCTTGCATTGCATTTCCGCGAATACGCAACAACTTAGCGGCGTCTGTGACAGAAAACGTGCCCGCAGCGCAAAGTGCCGAATACTCGCCAAGGGAATGGCCGGCAACAAATGACGCGTTTTCTGAAAGTTCAAAACCCTTTTCTTCCAGGGCCCGCAATGCAGCAATGGACACGGCCATCAAAGCTGGCTGAGCATTTGCCGTAAGTGTCAGAGCTTCTTCCGGACCATTGGCAATCAGATCGGAGAGCTTCTCGCCAAGTGCTTCATCAACCTCATCAAAAACAGCCTTTGCAGCAGCGGACCCTTCAATCAGGCTGGCACCCATTCCTACCGCCTGGCTACCTTGTCCAGGGAATGTCACCGCTAGGGTCATATTTGTTCTCCGAATGTTAACCTTGATGTCTAATGGGGTTCGAAACTGCTGGTGTCAAGAAGCCAACAGAGAGGTTTTGTTGACAAAATCCGCAATGAAAATTTGGGAAACAGCCAACAAATCACGTTAACCACAGCCAGCATAACTTGGTCCGGCATGGCTTCTCAGACCATGTTTGACTTCAAATCGACTTGAATGTGCAAACATATATAATAGGTTTGTCCAGTGGAACATAAGTGTGAATCTTTGTGGGGAGTTATTCATGCCAATCATACAGAACTGCAGTAGTGCGAGATCATTTACGAACAATCGAAAATATCAAAAGCACGATCTGGAAATCCTGAATTCAATATTCTCAAATGTACTGACGGGGTCTGAGCGCCGGTTGACATCTGTCGCTTTGTTGAACCGGTTTGGGGATGCGCGCCACGTCCTGATTGCTCCGGACGAACAATTGGAGGACATGAACATATTGTCAGAAAGCGCCTTGGGGGAGTTGCGGAAAACGCGCAAGATCATGCGCACCATTCTGAAATCGCAGATCAATAACAGTCCGCTTCTCGATAATCTTGACGACGTTCGCCGATTCAGCCGGACCTTGTTGTCCGACAAAAGCCGGGAAGAAGTTCATGTGCTGTTTTTGGACGAGTCGTATTTCCTGCTGTCGCATGAATGTCTGCAGGTCGGGACTGTGAACCATGTCTCGGTATATCCCAGAGAGATTATGTCACGCGCTCTTGGGCAAAACGCCAGCCATTTGATCCTGGTGCACAATCACCCGGGCGGTTCGGAAAAACCTAGTAAAGAAGATATTGAAATGACCAAGGTTCTGGTCCAGTCCGCTTCATTTTTAAACATCAGTATATTGGATCACATCATTATTGGTCGCGATGCCGATTACAGTTTCAGACAAAACGGGCTGATGAACATGAATTAGCCGATGTTTGGGAACACTGTCCGCGATGATTATTGTTTGGCGATCCAGTTCAGCGCCAGACGCCAGTCGATCATTCGGACGGGCGTCCCGTGTTTACCGCCATCAAACAGCGCCATCTTGACCGGATATCCCGGAACCTTGTTGCGAATGTCTTTGTAGTATCGATGGACATCGGTCCATTTGTAGACGCTGTCAATGGAACCATGGGCAAAATACATCGCTGGGTTTCCTCTCGGCACATTGAGTTTTCCGGAGGCGAGATAAGTCGGATCCGGGAAACCACCCATGAGGACATAGGCATCTACCATGGAGGATGCCTTCTTATCCTTTGCCAAACGCCAACACAGAAAACTGCCCATGGAACCGCAAGCGATGACAAGCTTGCCCTTGGTGAGGGGGCGATAATGGCTGACAAGAGCCGTAATGTCCTTGAGCCCTTCTTGCTCAAAATCGGTGAAATCTGCGCTCAAATAAATTCCACCGTTACGAAACATAAGGTTTTTGACACGGTTAAAGTTGCCGCCAAATTTTTCGTCCGAAAAACCCAGATGACGACTGCCATCGCGGCCATGCAGGAAGATCACTGTCATGGTGGCATTGCCGGACAAAGCGCCTACTGCAAAGTGAGTAACGGTTCGACCATCTTTTGTAATCGAAGTATCAATCTGCTTGCGTGTCGGTTTTGATGAAACATACTTGCCATGCACTTTGCGCACCGGCATTTCATCGCGCTGATTGATGTCGCGTAGCGGATCGTAGGGTAGCCTTAGAAAATCCCCATTGTCCTGGACTTCCAGCGGTTTGCGATACTTAAAAAGGCGCTCCTTGTATGGGGCGATCTCAAACGCGGCTGTGACGCTTGGCAATGCAAGGGCAAAAGACAGCCAAACCAGCACATATTTGATAAACTTACTCATAGGGTCAGCATAGTACTCTGAGAACATGTTTCAATTGTATCGGCAATAATTCGTTCTAGCCGGTGAACCACTACGTAAAAAGCAACACGCGAATTCTATAATCCAACCATTGGTCAATTCTTTACCAAAGTCTCAATAATTGATCTGGTGACTTAATATTAAGCTTTGCGATTTAGCGTTCACCTTCATAATTTGATTACAGGTGCCCCAATGTCGTCAAATCCACAATCCGTCTCACGGCGGGCAATGACATTATGCGCATTGTTGCCGTTGACTGCTATAGGCTTGGCCTTCTTCGCGAACTTCGAGCGCATAGATTCAAATCAGTCGCCATCGCTTATTGCGGCAATGAATACTTCCAGCATCATATGGATTCTGTTTTGTACTGTTTTAGTGCTTTTCATGCAGGCGGGCTTTCTTTTGCTGGAAGCTGGTGCAGTCCGGTCAAAGAATGCCGTTAACGTGGCACAGAAAAATGCTGCAGATTTTGTTCTATGCTCGGTAATTTTCTTTCTGTTCGGCCATCAGATCGCATTTGGATCAAATGTTTTGCCATTTCTGGGGTTTGGTAGTCTTGATCCATTGGCAAACAATGCAAGTGTGCTGGTGATGCTGATCTACCAGTTTGCGTTTTGCGCAACTGCTGCAACCATTGTATCCGGCGCCATTGCCGAGCGAATGAATTTTGCTGGATATCTGATACTGACATGCATCATCGCCGCGCTAATTTATCCCGTGTTCGCCCATATGGTATGGGGTAATGCAGTCCTTTTGAATAACCCCTCCTATCTTGCGGACAAAGGGTTTTTGGATTTTGCGGGTTCAACTGTAGTTCACAGCACTGCCGCATGGGTGGCACTTGCCGCAATTCTGGTGATTGGCCCTCGCATAGGCCGCTTTGACGAGAATGGTAATGTGAAACCCATGCACGGTTCTTCGGCGGTTTTGTCTCTCGCCGGAACCGTCATTCTCTTTATCGGGTGGATTGGCTTTAACGCGGGAGCCGTAGCTCCTGAAGCACCGCGCCTTCCTGTTGTAATAGCAAACACCATTCTTGGCGCCGCATTCGGCAGTGCTGCTGGCATGTTGCTGGGGTATTTTCTCTCAGGTCGCAAGTTTTCGCCAACTTCAACGATCAACGGTCTTTTGGGAGGCCTTGTTGCGATCACCGCTGGCTGTGCTTACGTAAACCTAGAAGGTGCGGTCTTGGTAGGTATTGTCGGTGGCTCAGTTGCCATCTTGGCTTCTGCATTTATTCTATACGTATTGAAGATTGACGACCCTGTAGACGTGGTCGCAGTTCACGGCGCAGGTGGAGTGACGGGCTCACTGATGGTCGCCCTTGTCGGTTACCCGGAAGACATGGTGAATGGTTCGCGGTTTAGCCAATTGCTGGTTCAATTGGAAGGCAATGTGATCAATTTCATCTGGGCATTTGGCGCCAGTTTTATCCTCCTGAAGTTGGTAAACCGCTTCGTCCGGCTTCGCGTTTCAGAAGCTGATGAAAAGCTCGGACTAAACAGCTCCGAACATGGTGTGACGCTTGGGATTGACCAAATGCGCGCAGCAATTGTCGAGGGATTTGCTACCTCGGAAACAAGTGGCTCTGACATCGAGAAGTTCAGACTCGAAGTAAATGAGGGCGAAGAAAACGCTGATGTTGCCATCGCATTCAATTCCCTTCTGGACAAACACGGAGAAACGATTGAATCACTTGACGTGATGCGCCATCGAGCTGAAGAAGCCTCGCGCACAAAATCCGAATTCCTGGCAAATATGAGCCACGAAATCAGAACACCGATGAACGGTGTAATGGGTATGGCCGAGCTTTTGGGCAACACCAAGCTGGACCCAAAGCAGAAGTCCTTCACAGACATAATCGTCAAGTCGGGTCAGGCACTCCTTACCATCCTCAACGATATCCTAGATTTCTCAAAGCTTGAGGCGGGCAAAATGATGCTTGATCCAGCCCCATTCAGGCTACGAGAAGTAGTGGAAGATGTTGCAACGCTGGTCGCAAGCAACGCAGCGGAGAAAGATGTGGAACTTGTTGTTCGGATTGCTCCGGAATTGTCAGACAATTTCATCGGCGATGCCGGGCGACTAAGACAGATATTGAATAATCTCGCAGGCAATGCGGTCAAGTTCACCAAAGAAGGCCATGTGTTCATTGATGTGAAGAGCATAGCCGGCAATCAGAACCGCTTGCGTTTTGAAGTCAAGGATACGGGTGTTGGCATTCCTGAAGACAAACTTCAGCAAGTGTTTGAAAAGTTCAGCCAAGTGGATAATACCGCCAGCCGCAGTCATGATGGAACAGGATTGGGCCTCTCGATCTCCTCTGCCCTTGTTAGTCTGATGAACGGTGAAATCGGTGTTGAAAGCACAGAAGGCGAAGGGTCCAACTTTTGGTTTGAGATTGAGTGTGAAGTCGATGAGAACCAGACACAGAAAGCCACTCATCATGCTTCATTAACCGGGGCCAAGATACTTGTTGTCGATGACAATACAGTCAACCAGAATATATTGACAGAACTGCTCTCTGGCTGGGATGCGGAATGTCTGGCAATTGGCAACGGTCCGGAAGCTTTGGCATTCTTGCGGGCTGTGAAGAGCCAGAATTACGGCATTGATTGTGTGATACTTGACTATCAAATGCCCCAGATGACGGGTAGCGAGGTACTGGGAGAAATGCGTGCAGACGCACAACTAAAAAACATCCCAGTGGTAATGCTCAGTTCCGTAGATCTTGCAAATGCAGATAGCACTTTTAGCGCGTTGGGTGCGAATGCAACACTGATGAAGCCAGCACGATCCGACTTGCTTCAGATCACGCTCGAACAAATTCTCGGCGAAAACACCGCAAGTGAAGCAGCCAAGGTTGCCTAAAAAACGCAGAAACCTTTTTGCTTACAAATCAGAACCCTTTGTCGATCAGGGCCTGGATCGCTGATGTACTGGTGCCAGCCACAACACGGCCAACCTCTTTACCATCCTTGAACATGATGAGTGTTGAACGGCGCGGAACATTCAACTTGCCTATTAGTGGGTTGGTCCGGTTTTCATCCCAGTCAACCGCCATCATGGTGAGGCTATCATAAGGTTCTCCCTTAGCACGCAGCGCATTGATCACCCGCTTTTGACGATCGCAAGTCGAACACCATTTCGCATGAACTCCCATTAGAAACGTTCTGCCATCTGCAATATATTGGTCAAATGTATCTGGTGAATATTGTACTGTTTTCGCAATTGCCAAACTCGGCAATGCCAATGCAATCCCACCCACAGCGGCGGTGGAAAGAAATGTACGTCGAGTGATGTTCATGAGTGTCTCCCTGTCAGAACGTAATCGATAAGTCCTGGAACCAATAAGGCAGGTTTTCTACTGCCCAACGTTCCACTGTGTAATGAAGTCCGAAAAACAAAAATGCGCCGACGGCGACTAACAAGCCACCCATGATCGGACGCGCCCATTGTGACATGCGCATCATGCGTTCTCGATTGCGCAACAAGGCATCACGAGAAAGCGTCGCCAGAACCAAAATGATTGTCGAGACACCAAAAGCAAAAGAAAGCATGATGAGTGCTGCCCAACCCAGATCATTGCCGGAGGAAGCGAGCGCGATCGCACCTCCAAGCGTCGGCCCGATACAAGGGCTCCACACCGCCCCCAAAAGCACACCAGTCAAAAATTGTGCTCCAAGACCATCGCTGTTTAGAGCCGCAGTCTTGTTGGATAAAGTCCCACTTGCAGTGCTGGCAGCCAAGGTAAAACGTTGCGACAATGCCGGAACAATAAGGATCAAACCAAATCCGATCATCACCACACTGGCCACCCGCGACACAAGTGTATCACTGATGCCGAGTGCTGGGCCAAGTGACGCCACAAACATGCCGACCGTTACAAATGTCAGGCATAATCCAGCACATAAATAGAGCGGACCAAGGCGGTGGGTATTAAGGGCCGTGATGAGAATTACGGGCAAAACCGGTAAGACACACGGATTTAGCAACGTCAAAAGACCCGCGATATATCCAAATACCAGATCCAAAAGAAACCCCTGAAATCCCAAGATGACGTTACGTCCACGTATAGAAAGTCGCGTGCTGTGAGACACTTAAAATTTTGGTGAGTAAGCAAGTCCTTTCCGCCCCTATCGCTGAACGATAACCGTTTGTTAAGCCTGATCATCATCGTTACGAGGCTGTTAAAAAAAGTTCAGCATTTTCCGCCTAACGTGATTTCAAAAGCCCAAAGAGGATCGATATGCTTCACAAAGTTGAAAATTATGAAATGACACCCGCCGACATCATCGCTACCAAACCAGAGGGTGGATATCGTCTGGTCACCCGCTCTGACATGGATGGACTGGTTTGCGCTGTTTTGTTCAAGGAACTTGGCCTTGTCGGCGACATCGATTTTGTGCACCCAAAAGACATGCAGGATGGCCTTATTGAGCTAACCGAAAAAGACATCAGCACCAACCTTCCCTATGTGCCCGGTGTGTTTGTGGCATTTGACCATCACGATTCAGAAACAAAGCGCATTGGTGACAATCTGACGAATCATATCATTGATCCAAAGGCCCCCTCAGCCGCACGGGTTGTCTATGACTATTTTGGTGGAGCTCAGCGTTTTCCAAAAATTTCCGACGATATGATGGCAGCCGTTGATAAAGCTGATGCAGCGCAATTCACCAAGGAGGATGTGCTCAATCCGCAAGGATGGGAATTGCTCTCTTTCTTGATGGATTCTCGTACTGGCCTTGGTCGTTTCCGCGAGTTCCGCATTTCCAATTACCATTTGATGATGGAACTGATCGACTATTGCCAGAATGAAACCAATATCGACAAAATCCTGGAACTGCCTGATGTTGCAGAACGCGTGGAACTGTTCTTCAGCCACAAGGACAAATTTGAAGATCAGATCAAGCGTTGCACAACCGTTCATGGTCCGCTCGCGGTTCTCGACCTGCGCAACGAAGAAACCATTTTTGCTGGCAACCGTTTCATGATCTATGCGCTTTACCCGGAAACCAACATTTCCTGCCATGTGCTTTGGGGTAAAGGACAGCAAAACACCGTCTTTGCGTTCGGGAAATCAATCTTTGACCGCACCAACAAAACCCATATTGGAGAGTTGATGCTCAAGTATGGCGGCGGCGGCCATCAGGCAGCGGGAACCTGCCAGATAGACACGGATGTTGCGGAAGAAACGCTCGAAAAACTCATCGCGCAAGTGATTGAGGATGCAGGTTAAGACTGATTGATAGGAACAAGATTGCTTGGACGAAAAATCTTCGAATACCAGCAGGCTTGGTTCTTAGAATTGAAATATCTGCCTAAGAAATTTTTGATCAGCCTGTAGCCTGCGAACAACCCTGTTATTAAGATTTTCGCTGGTTATCTGCTGATCAATATCGCTCACGATTTTTTTCGCATCTGCTTCTAACACTACCAGATCATCTGACCTGTTTTCTTCAATCGCTGCAACGCGGTTTTCGCGGATACATTCAGCGATGGCCCCATTGACGATTGCAAGATCAATCTTGGTCTTGCTGCTTACAATTTCCTTTCGGCGCTTTGGTAAATTCGTAAAGCTAGCCTTGTAAGCCTGCAGCAACGGTAACCGGCGTTCACAGCTTTTTTCAAGAAGATTTTGCCAAATGGAAGTGTATCTAAGCGCCTCTTGAGAATCGAGGAGTTCAAGCGCGTGTTGGGCGTTGGTCAAACCCACAGCCTTGTTAACACGCTCCTTCTTGCGCTTAACAGCCAGTTGCATCCAAACTCTGGCTTTGTCGATATCTGCCGGTGGCAATACATACATGCGCTTTGACATTTCAATCACAGCCAGAAGATAGCTGTAAACAGACTGCACGTCGTAAGAATGCAAGTTCGTCCAAACATCTTTCAGATTTTCAATTCGTTTCAGCGAGTCTAACCGCGCTCTCTGGAAGTAAGATGGTAATTCGCTGTCGGGAAGCGTGGAAACATTGATTGCATAAAGATTTCTCGCAACTTCGGAACCACTTATTTCTGTTTCAATCGGAGATAGTCTTAGAATTATCTTACCCCGTTCATAAAAGGGGTCTGCAATTGAAAACTGACCTATCGATTCAGGTTCAAGCAGTGGACCACTGAGTTCTATTCTAATAGCGCGTGACAGATTTCCGTCATCAACCAGAACTCTGTATTGGAAGCCCTCGCGATCTGGGTCGTCATCTATGATGCTACCGTCCGTGGCATCAACAATTTTGGGCTTCAGTATATTCCCTGCTGCGTCCTTCAAATCTCCGGGAATCTGGATTTCTATGTCCCCGGCAGCAAATGCATTGGTGGCGATGCATAGTGGCAGCATCAACGCGATGCTCGCAATTTTTCCTGGGGAACCAAAATACATAATTCTTACTCCTGTCGAGTCTCACCAACTTTCAAGCCGAGTATAAGGCCAAGATAAGCAATGAATGAGTGTGTTATGAATTCATTCGCTCTATAAAATACTGGTATCACTTCTTTACCTCTTGTGAGGTTACTCACCTGACGTGCATCTTCAGGATCCCAATATAGCAATTGCGGAACTGAGAAGAGCAACCCGACCAGCAAGACTATGAGCACGGCATATCCTACAAGAGAAATACGGCTTTCGCTTCTGCGGAAACACAGCGCGATAAATATTGCTGGGAAAAACTGAGCTGCGATTGCCAATACTTCTTTTGGCAGGCTTCTGAACTCGAGAAATGACAATACAATCCGTTCGGTTCTTTCCGTCTCGATCTCATTTAGAAAATCAGTCTCCCACAAAACAAATCCTGTAAGTATTGGTGGCAAAGCCAACGCTAAAACGATAAGCAACAGTATCGGGGACAGCACAAGTCGCGCAAAACTATCAGTGATTTGAAAAGGTGAAGCCATAAATTTTGCGATTTCTATAAAAATACCAATGTATGCAATCACAATGACAAGATGAGTGCAACAAAATGATGCAATATTTGAACGGGCAGCAACTTCTCGAGACATTTTATTGTAAAAGTTTTAGCCCTTGCACTAGTCCCCACTTTCCCCTATACACCGCGCATTCAGGATCAATTGCTGGTGGCTGAACGTTGGCGTGTGAAAACTTCACACGAGGGAAACAAGACTTCCTGACCATCCGTGTCTCCGCTCTCGACCGCTTAACATATGCCTTTCCTGACTGGTTCAGTCCTTAAAGGCGGCGTGAAGGCTTTGCGCAAGCGATCCATGAAACAAAGAAACAGGAAAGGGTCATCTTACATGGCACTATACGAACACACATTCCTGGCTCGCCAGGATATTTCTGCCCAGCAGGCCGAAGCGCTTGCAGAGCAGTTCAAAGGCGTTTTGGAAGAAAACGGCGGCAGCGTTTCCAAAGTTGAAAACTGGGGTCTCAAGACTGCTGCATACCGCATCCAGAAAAACCGCAAGGTCCATTACATTCACATGAATGTAGATGCACCTGCACCAGCGGTTGCCGAGATGGAACGTCAAATGCGCATTAACGAAGACATTCTTCGTTACATGACCATCCGCGTTGAAGAGCATGAAGAAGGCCCTTCTGCGATGATGAAAAAGAATGATCGCGATGATCGTCCTCGCCGTGGCGGTGATGACCGTGGTCCGCGCCCTGAGCGCAAAGAAGAAAAAGCGAGCGAGGAGTAAACACCATGGCTATTGCTTCATCATCAGGCGGACGCCGCCCGTTTAACCGTCGCCGCAAGTCCTGCCCGTTTACAGGACCAAACGCACCCAAGATTGACTACAAGGACGTGAAACTGCTGCAGCGCTATGTTTCCGAGCGCGGCAAAATCGTTCCTTCCCGTATTACGGCTGTCAGTCAAAAGAAACAGCGTGAGCTTGCCCAAGCAATCAAACGCGCACGTTTCCTTGGCCTTCTGCCTTATGTAATCGGCTAAAAATTTTCGGGCGCGCGAGCAATTGCGCGTCCAACCAACTGCCCCTGGAGTGGGCAAGACAAGAATTGAAACCAAGTTGGGATGACCTCCCTAACTGTCAGGAAGACAGGACAGCGAGACGATGGATGTGAAAACAATCGGAATTGCAGGCCTTGCAGGCATTGCATGTGTGTTGCTGGTAGCAGCGGCATCTCATGCAGGTGCGAGCGGCCTGTTGCTGTTTGTTCTGGCCCCCTTCCCCATTTACGCCGCGGCTCTGGCTTGGGGCACCAATGCAGCCATAGTCGCTTCGCTTTCGGCTATTCTTTCTGCTGCCTTTGCACTGTCACCTCAAGTAGGTGTGTTACTTGGTTTGGCAATTTCACTTCCAGCTTCTCTCATTGGCCATCAGGCCAACCTTGCCCAACCTGATGAACATGGCAAGCTCATCTGGTATCCGCTGGACCGACTTTACTTCAACCTTTGCCTTGCGGTGACTGCAGGCCTTGTCGCGATGCTGGTTTACACTGGTTATGACAATGCCCGCGAACAGATGATGCCGTTCATCTCACTCATGATCGATGACATGTTGAAGAATTCGCCGGTATTGGCAGATTTTCCCGTCGATCAAATTGATACACTGAAGCTCCGCTTTTTTGAGTTCACGCCATTTCTGATTTCTACTGCATGGATCGTCGTCCACGCTTTTAACGCGCATCTCGCTGGCTGGGTATGCCGCGCTTCTGGTCTGATGCCACGCCCTGTCGACGACATCGCAAAGACAATCGTTCTCCCGCCGGTCGCAATTGCAATCCTGATCGGGTCTTTCATTTTGGCTTTCATCTTTGATGGCAAGATTGGCTATTATACAGCACCTGTTTTCAGCGTGTTTCTTACCGCTTTTTCTTTGGTGGGGCTTGCCGACCTTCATCTGCGAGGACGGAACGGCGGGGGTAATTTCATGCTGTTGGTGGTCGTCTACATCCTGATCCTCATGCTGCAATTCGTACTGTATTTCTTCGCATTCGGCGGTGTTCGCCGTTCGATTGCATATTTTCGAAACTCCCGGCCACCTGCCGGACCAACCACAACCAATTCTTAGATTCTCTTGAAAGGAACAAAACCATGGACGTAATTTTGCTGGAACGCATCGCCAAGCTTGGTCAAATGGGAGACGTTGTCTCTGTGAAGCCGGGTTACGCACGCAACTTCCTTCTGCCACAAGGCAAGGCACTTCGTGCAAACGATGCCAACCGCGCCAAGTTTGAAGCAGATCGCGCAAATCTTGAAGCTCGCAACGCTGAGCGCAAGGACGCGGCTGAAAAGGTCAAGGCAGACCTCGATGGTAACACATATGTATTGATCCGCTCCGCCGGTCAAACCGGTCAGCTTTATGGCTCCGTATCATCACGCGATATTGCGGCAACGCTTGCAGAGGCTGGTTTCACCGTTGCGCGCAATCAGGTCAACCTGATGAACCCGATCAAGGTGATCGGCCTTCATGAAATCCTGTTGAACCTTCACCCTGAAGTTGACTCAACGATCACCGTCAACGTTGCTCGCTCTGAAGATGAAGCTGAGCGTCAGGCAGCTGGTGAGGACCTGACAGGCCGCGACGAGCAGTTTGAGCATGAGGCAACAGACTTTGAAGCTGACGATGTTGATCTTTCAGAAGTCTTTGACAACCCTGACGACGTGGAGCTTGGAGAAGGTGAAGCTTCTGACGAGGCACCTGCCGAAGAGGCCGCTTCTGAGGAAGAAGAAAACAGCTAATCAGTCTTCTTTGTGAGACTTAGTAGAGGCGCGGAACCAACTCCGCGCCTTTTTGATTCCAGCCATAATTGCCATTTGCGAATGGCCAGAAAGTCAAACGGAATATTTTTGATTTTTTTTGTTCCTGTGAACTACTGTGAGAATCGGGAAATATGTATGACACTGCTGTGAGTGGTGTTGTCTTGGTTTCTAACACCCGTCATAACCCCTCCGGGACAATCAAACAAAAAAGCAGCGCAGAGAGCATTAAATGGCGGAAGCAGTCACCAGAATTGGCAAAGAAGAGCAAAACTACCGCACGGCCCCACACAATATCGAGGTTGAGCAGGCGCTTCTCGGTGCGATCCTTGTCAACAATGATGCCTATTACCGCGTTTCCGATTTCCTGAAGCCTGAGCATTTTTTCGAAGCGCTGCATGCCGAGATATTCAAGGTCGCGGGCGACATGATCCGCGCAGCGAAAACCGCCAATCCGGTTACCATCAAGACCTTCCTTCCGGCAGATGAAAAAATCGGTGACATCACCATCGGGCAATACCTAGCCCGTCTTGCTGCTGAAGCGACCACCATCATCAACGCGGCTGATTATGGCCAGTCAATCCACGATCTCGCCGTGCGTCGCAACCTCATCACCATTGGCGAGGACATGGTCAACATCGCGTTTGACGCGCCGGTGGAAATGTCGCCTGGCAACCAGATTGAGGATGCTGAGCGGCGCCTTTTCTCGCTGGCTGAGCAAGGCGGAAGCGAATCTGGCTTCAACACGTTCAAGGACGCAATGAACATTGCGCTCGACATGGCCGCTGCTGCCTATCAACGCGATGGCGGACTTTCAGGTATTGCCACCAACATTGACGCGCTCGACAGCCGAATGGGCGGATTGCAGCCCTCTGACCTGATTGTCCTCGCCGGACGTCCGGGCATGGGCAAGACATCGCTTGCCACCAACATCGCTTACAATGTGGCCGCGAAATATGTCGAGGATGTCGCCGCTGACGGATCGCCCGAAGCGCTGGAAGGCGGGGTCGTTGGCTTCTTTTCATTGGAGATGTCCTCCGAACAGCTTGCAACGCGTATTATCTCCGAACAGGCAGAAGTCTCCTCCTCCAAAATCCGCCGTGGTGAGATCACGGAAGCTGATTTTGAAAAGCTGACAATTTACGTCAACGAGATGTCCCGCGTGCCGCTTTATATTGACGAAACCGGTGGCATTTCCATCGCGCAGCTTGCCGCCCGTGCGCGCCGCCTGAAACGGCAAAAGGGCCTTGATGTGCTGATCGTGGACTATATCCAGCTGATGCAGGGTTCTGGCAAAAGCGGGAGCAACCGGGTGCAGGAGGTGACCGAAATCACCACCGGTCTCAAGGCCCTGGCGAAGGAACTCAACGTGCCGATCATCGCGCTGTCCCAGCTCTCCCGTCAGGTGGAAAGCCGCGACGACAAACGCCCGCAACTCTCTGACCTCAGGGAATCAGGCTCGATTGAGCAGGACGCGGATGTGGTGCTGTTTGTGTATCGCGAGGAATATTACCTGCAAAGCGCGGAGCCCGAAGAAGGCACGGAGGCCTGGGTGAAATGGGATGAAAAATACCGCAACGCACGTGGCCGGGCGGAAGTGATCATCGCCAAACAGCGTCACGGCCCGACAGGCACCGCCCGCCTCGGCTTCCAGGCCGAATTTACCCGTTTCTCTGACATTGCGGAGGATGACTACATTCCAGAGCGGATGGAGTAACGAGCAGCGTCAGTGTATCCAATGACCGATGTGCGGACAATGCTGTCACTCGCGTCTCATGTCCAACGGCAGCTATGTTTCGCCTTACCCAAAATCGAGCTTTGCTGTTGAGCGAAAGTAATCGCCGACAACATTCGTCATAAACCAAGCACCCTGTGCTCTGGTATCGAATATTGGTATACTGTGTTCATCGACGTCGTTTGATGACATCGCGGCGATGAACGTGAACGAAGCGATCAGGAGATCACGGCCTTCTTCAAGACCTCTATCAGCAGGCTGAAAAAGTCTCAGATACGGCAAACACTCACGCGCCAGGGCTTTTGCGCGCTGCCAGTCTTCAGACTTGGCAAGCTGTTGTTCTGTAAGGAACCCCAGCGAGAGACCGTTCAACAATGCCAGACAACCTCG
>JAAUYH010029837.1_pt1 | contig 15025 bp, 11 predicted proteins | sample 7278061 | NCBI WGS metagenome assembly JAAUYH01 (sample SAMN14350203, study PRJNA611818) | marine sediment metagenome | isolation source: surface marine sediment (0.6m) | place: French Polynesia: Moorea | collected 2018-08
TTGAGTGGAATCGCGGAGCAAGAAGGGTTTTATCATCAAAACCTCAATAGCTATCCCCAAAAACGCTTGGGTTATCAAGCAAGTAACAAGATTTTAAATCTGAGTCTTACTGGTAAAGATTATTTAGACAAATATTTTCAAGATACTTATGATATTGCTTACTGTATAATTCAACCCCAACGCCTAGTCAGAGTTGGGGGGCAAAGATGGCGTTCTACCTACAAAGGAGCTACTTCTCATGATGGGGGCTTGACGTGGCAGTTGTGGGAAAAATTTCCTGCTGATACTATGCCCTTGAGAGTAGCAATTTCCGCTCTCGATCCCGATCATTTTGTGGTAATTAACAGTGAGGCTCAACCCCTAGTTACTAGTGATGGTGGGAATTCCTGGCATCAGGTATCAGGTTTACCCGATGGAATAAAAGGACCCTGGAATTGGAATCAACCCCTAGCTGAGGATGGGTTAAACGGCGATCGCTTTTACTACTATGATCGTGGTAAATTTTATCGTAGTGATAACGGAGGTTTATCATTTCAAACTATAGGAAAAACCTTACCTATAGCAGATAAATATGTTTTACAAACCATGCCAACAAAGGAAGGAGAAATTTGGCTGAGTTTGAATAATCAAGGACTTTATCAATCACAGGATGGAGGTGAATCTTTTAGTAAAATTGAATCTGTCAAAACAGCCCATTTAATATCTGTCGGAAAATCTCTAGAAAGAGAAATTCCTTATAGTATTTATCTTTATGGAACTTTAACTAATGGAAAATCAGGATTATTTACATCACTAAATGGAGGAAAAAAATGGTTACAAATTAGTTATGCAGAGTCTTCACCAAGAGCCTTAGTAGAAATAGAGGCTAGTAAAAAGATGGCAGGGCTAGTATTTGCAGGGACTGACGGGAGAGGAATTTATTATCAATTAAGGAATAAAAAGCAGCTAAGTGATGATTTAAAAATCGAAAATTAATATTACAAACCTTGATAATAATTAGTGAAAAAAAATGATTCGTATTTTAATTGTTGACGATCAAAAAAGTATTCGTGAAACACTAGCAATAAAGTTGCAAATAGAACCAGATTTAGAAGTGGTGGGTACTGCTAAAGATGGATATGATGCCATCAAGCAAGTCAAGAGATTTCAGCCTGATGTGATACTGGTAGATTTAGAGATGCCTTCTCTGGATGGGGTAACTCTAACTCGCATCATTCAGAAAGACTTTACAGGGATTAAAGTCATCATTCTCAGTATGCACGCTGAAGATAAATATATCAATCAATCATTACAAGCTGGAGCAATGGGTTATTTATTGAAGAATACCCCCGCTAATGAGCTAAAAGCAGCAATTCGCTTTGTGTATCGTGGTTACGCTCAATTTGGACCTGGATTACTGAATAAGGTAACTCCTTTTATTACTAGCGAGCCAGTTACTCCTTTATTGGGTAGCAGCGCTCGCTTCAACCCTAGGGGAATCCAGCCTCTATCTCTAGACAAATTCGATTCACTAGTCAATGGCAAACATCCACCTCGTGATTATCGCAAAAATTGGACATCCTATCTCCCTTACTGGTTGGGGGGAAATATTTTGCTCTGGACAATAGCAATTCTGTATTTAACCTTTAAAAGTCCTGTATATACCAGTAAATGGGTAATTAGCTTACCAACCAACAACAATAATAGCTTGAGTATTACTGATATTAATTCTGTCAGATCTAATAAAGATTCCTCTTCCCTTAACAGTGTTTTCGATCCTAGGGAAAACTATAAATATTTGCTCCGCAATAAAGAAACAATCCAGCAAGCAGCCCATCGACTAAGTATGAATCGGAGTGAATTTGGCAAACCAGAGGTGAAAATTCTGGACAACACAACCATGATGGAGTTGAGTATCAAGGGAGATAGCCCAAGAGAAGCTCAAAAAAAAGCGATCGCTCTACAAGAAAGTTTAGAACATAAGCTAGACGAACTCCGACACGATCAAATTAGCCAAATTGATACTGGTTTGCAAAAGAGTCTGAGAAAGTCAGAGCAGAATCTGAAATTAGCTCGTGAGAAATTGTCTGCTTACAAAGCTAACGTTAAACTAGGTTATGGGCATAAAGTTGACAACTTATCTTTCAATTTAGAAAGTCTCCGCAGACAAAAAGTAGAATTGGCTGCTCAATCCAGACAAGCTCAAACTAGAGTCGAACAACTTTCCAAAAATTTGGGTATATCATCCCAGTTAGCTAAAGATGCTTTTGCTCTCCACTCCGATTCTCTATTTCAAAAATACCTAAGAGAATACACCCAAAGCAGTGGGGAGTTAATCAGCTTTGAATCTAGATTTCAGCCCAACAATCCTCAATTAATTGATAAAAGAGAAAAAACCCAAGCATTACTAAATGCTTTACTCGAAAGAGGTAAGGTTGTATTGGGTAAAAATTTATCTCCTGAATTACTACAACAATTGAGCCTACAGATACGAAATCACCATAATTCCTATCAAAGTAACTTACTGCAAGAAATCGTGGCTCTCCAATCAGAAACTAAAGGATTAGAAGCACTAGTTGAGGAATTAGGCAGACACATAGCACAGCTAGATGAGGAGGAAAATAGCCTGATTCAACAAGAGTCATTGTTAAAACAACTAGAACAAGAATTAAAGTTTGCAGAAAGCATATATTCTTCCAATTTGGCTCAGTTGAGAATAGCAGAAAGCAATTTATATCATGTCTATCCTCAGATACAGGTAGCTATTGAACCCAATGTTCCTAGAGAACCCAGTGAACCAAACTCGAAACTAACTCTTGTCTCCACCCTTGTGAGTTCCTTATTTTTGACTACGGCGATCGCATTTGTCTGGCTCACTAGTACGGAAATCAAACCCCAAAAAGCATCAAACCATAATCATAAGGCGATCGCACCTAATTCGATGATGAACACTCTCATCAGGAAATAAGGACTGTAAAAAGGCAATAGGGATTGGGTCAGAGGTCAGAGGTCAGAGGTCAGAGGTCAGAGGTAATGGGGATTGGGTCAGAGGTCAGAGGTCAGAGGTCAGAGTTAATGGGGATTGGGGGATTGGGGCGGGAAGGAGACTTCACAACAAAACCGATCTCTTTTGGCTTCAATACCTAGATATATTAAGTCTCCTCCCGGGGGGGATTGGGGGATTGGGGGATTGGGGGAGGAGAAATAGTGATAACTGATAACTGATGACTGATGAGCAGTAACTGATAACTGATAACTGATAACTGATGGAAAAATCAAACATCAATAGGGTTTAACTGCATCATTTGCCAAGTCACAAAAGTTCCTACTGGACTCCAGAGTAAATAAGGAACTAACAGCCAAAATGCCGTAGGAGATATAGGTAAAACCATTACTGCTAAAATTGCTCCTAAGAAAAAACCTGTTCCGCCAATAATTGTCCCCACTCTAAGACTGCGAGTTTTACACATCACCAAAGTATAAAGGGAAATTGCTACTTCTACTAATAAGTAGAAACCCATTAATAACCAAGTGGATGAAGTACCAGGATCGACTTCCCACACATTATAAGCAGACCATGCACCACAAATAAAAATTGTTGTCCAAATCAGAGGAATTGCCCATTCAAAAGTTAGCCAATCAGGACGACGTAACCGTTTAAACCAGCGAAAATCTCTACGATCAATAAAGCGATTAAGAATAAAAGGAACGGCTAAAGTAACAATACCAATTGCTAACCAAGAAGGAATCATAATTATTAGTTTTTGAGAAAGATGTAATTTGAGATTAAAAGGGTTTGTAATAAAAAGCTACAAAATAATATACAGCATTCTATAATGCTGTATTTGGAAACCTAATATACTGTTTCTCCTCTTAATTAGATACAGTCAAGACCGTGGTTGAAAGTTAATGGTTGATTGATGAAAAGTTGATAGTTAGTAATTGTTAGATATTTTAGCTGTACTTTACCAATTTGAAAAAGGCTATATCTTCTTGCTAAAAACAGAAATATTAATATTCATAAAATTCTAGTTTGATAGCATTATTTTCTACCTCTCCTCTATTGCCCCATTCTTCTTCAATTAGTTGTGTATCTGCTTCTAAATCCAATTCAGAAATACTATATTCTTCAAGTTCTTGAATATTATCTTTAATGGAAGAGAATTTGTCTTCGCTAGTAAAATTCCACTCCTCATTTCTTTCTACTTCGATACCTCCTAAAAAGTGATCTTCCGATGTATTATTCTGGGCATTTAATGGCAAACTATCAATACTCACCAGTATCAAACCTAATGCGATCGCCCCTTGGCTAGTTATTCTTGTCAAAATATACATGAAAAAACTTTGTTTGCTAAAATTTTTACTCTTACATTTTATTTTATATAGATTAGATATCACCTTGGGAGCGGGTTTCGGCTAAATTCAATTCCGTCGATTCTGGCAATAATCTAAATCAGAAATCGCTTCAGAATAGTAGTTTATAAGCCATTGATCAAAGACTTTTTGGGCTGGGCGATCGCGAATAAAAACATTAACTGTATTGCGCCATTGAGAATCACCTTGAGGCAAAATTAGTCCATAGTAATCACAAGTTAGAGGATTTTCAGGTATGGTCTGATAGTTGTGTCTATTTAAACCCTGATAGTCTAATTCCCCTGTTAATAAAACACTATCACTAACAAAGGCATCAATCTTACCATCATCAACAGCTTGTATTCCTTTACTTTTGCTGTCTGCGCCTTCAAAGACAACTATTTCCGCATCAGGATAGTTTTGCTCCAAAAACATTTTGGTGGTAGTTGGTTGAACAACCCCTAGCTTAACTCCTTCGAGTTGGCTACTGAAATCGAAGTTAGAGACATTATCATTAGTAACTAAAAAACGAGTTCCACTACTAAAAAAGGGATCGGAAAAAACTACCCCTTCTTTGTCAGGAACGATGGTATTAGGACCACATTCAAAATGGACTTGTTGTTGTTCTACTAATTCAAATCTATTGGATAGAGAAGAAGGTATCTTGACTACTTCTATGGGAGCAGACATATTTAATTGTTTAGTTAGGCGAGTGCTCAAACTATCGGCTAAATCTGCACAATAACCAACCAAATCATTATTCTCGCCCATTATATAGCTAAAAGGAGCAGCATCAGTCCTCATGGCAACCTTTAATCTACCAGTTTGTTTGATTTCTGCTAGGATGTCGCGATTTTGCTGGGGTTCAACAGCTATTAAAGATTCGGGAATGGGCGGTGTTGGTGGAATATTGCCATAGGCTAATTCTAATTGTTTTGGGGTTAGAGATTGAATTAGATGCAATGGTAATTTTGGGTTGCTGATGTTTTGAGCATAAGCAGCAGTCAGATAAGATTGATATTGTTCGCTATCGCGAACATGAGCTTCAAAAAAAGCCAAACTTAGAGCCTTAAGATAGTTTCTACTTAATTCGGGATGAAAGCCTTTGAAGAAGTCGTTAATACCTGCAATATTTTCTTCGCTAATAGTAGAAAAATGACTTCCATTAACTATTGTCACCAAATATTTATTAGGAGTCTTTAACCACAAAAAAGGATGGACTTGTTCCTCAATAAACGGCGAGACAAAATCCATCGTACCACCTACTATCAGAGTAGGAATATCGATCTGTTTCATACTTTCAATTCCCAATACAGAGCTAGTAACAGGATTGAGTGCCACAACAGCTTTAATGCGAGAATCTTGTAAATCGTAGTTTCCTGGTGGTAAATTTCTAGCGCGACATTGCAAGAAAAGAGAAACATTAAGGGTAAAGCGTTCTTGATCGCACATATTAGTAACTCTGGCTAAATTAATCCGCGCACCAGAAGTGATTAAAGCAGTAGTTCCCCCAAAAGAATGACCGATAACTCCAATTTGCGACCAGTTAATCCGTCTTTGAAAATCTAGGTTTTCTTCTAGTTTGTCTAAAAGATGGGTAATATCTCGGGGACGACTGTAAAATTCTACAGGACTGACATCTACCCCCACTTCTCCTCGTAGATAAGCCTCTGCATATCTACTGCTACTACCACTGTGTTCGGGAATAGCAACTATGTAACCGTGAGAAGCTAAATGTTTGGCTAGATAAGCAAAATCAGACTTTTGAGAAGCTAAACCGTGAGCTATAACAGTTAAAGGTGCGGAATTTTCTAGTCCTATTGGTAGATAGATATCTGCATTTAGATCGTAAGCACCGACAAAACCAGCCACAGTTTGACGTAGATCTTGAATAGGAAAAGTTATTGTGGTTGTGCTTACCTCATATGGTCCTGATTGACCTAAATCTGGCAAATTCTCAAAGTTAGGTGGTTTTTGAGATGCTATTTCTTGCTCTGCTTGTTCGGCGATCGCTGTAACTGTGGTATCTTTATACTGAAAAAAGTTTTTTGTTTCTTGAACTACAGCAAAAATTAAATCGGTATTTAGCTGCATCTCTTTTGTGGGAAAATGGCGCAGAAAATTAATCGCTGTTAAGCCTTCTGGTTCTGCTGCTCCTAGAATTAGAGCGGAGCGAATAGCATAAAAACCGTTTCTTTCTGGATGAGTATAAACTAACTTTCCCAACCGCCTGAGAAAATCCTCTCCCATTGACATATTTGTCAGGCGATATACAGTAACATGATCAACTGCAAAACTTGTTTGTAAGATTTGGCGCAATTGTTTGAGAGTTTCTTGATCCAGACGATTAGCATAATAGGCAAATTTTCGGGTGATTTTTCCTTCTTTGGCAAAAATTTCTAAATCATCTAGATATATGTAAAATTCTCCCAGAATCGGCAAGGAAAAAGTAATTCTTTCTGCTGCTATTACTGATTGCGGTTTAAATATAGCTGCTGTTCCCAAGCCAGCCAAGGCGATCGCTAAAAGTAGTTTTAATACTCTCATTTTTTTCCAGCTTAATGACTAGATACTTGTATTGTAATTGTAAATAAATAAAATACATTCCTTAGAGATGAGACTTATTGCAAAAGTCTTTATTGAAAGGACTCAGAATCAAGGATGAAGGATAAGCTATGGTTGGTACTGAAGGTGTCTGCACACCCCTCGAAAGTTTCCCTACAAGAAAGTTACCAGCTTACCTATTACCTATTCCTTATTCAAAAGTAATTGGAGAAACAATAAAAAGTAAGTAATAATGTTTTTAGGCAATGCTCAAACAGGAAACATTAAAGTCATTTGTTTGGCAGAGTCTAATGCTTTTAAATGCTCACAAGTTCCTCTTTCTAGATAGTGTTTCATATCTATATAAATTTTTTGGGCAAGGAACTTGGCAAAATTTACAGGTACAGCATTTCCTACCATTTTATATCCGTGATTGATATAGTCATACTTAAATATGAAATCATCAGGAAAAGTTTGTATTCTAGCACATTCTCTAACAGATAGTCTGCGATAAGGTTGAGGAGAATTTGGATCGAATATTCTTTTATCTTTTTCGACAAGAATCATTTTATTAGCTTGAGGATGAATTGGTGCGTGTCTTCCACCAGCTTGAATAGTGAAAGAAGGCTCTTGCCAGCTTCTAACTCTATTTCGTGACATATAAATGCTAGAATATCCTGCATCTAAGTATTCATGATTAGGAATTTTATTGTGAGAATTAACAATTTTGTCTTTGACTTTATTAGGTTCAATTAATCTCAGATCGTAAATTGCATCTTTTAAGGTTAGTCTTTTACTTGCACTTTCTGGAAATTGAAAATAACCACCGATTTTTTCGTGATAGCCAACAATTATAACCCTCTTTCTGTCTTGAGGAACAAGGAAGTTATTAGCATTTAGTAATTGATAGGAAATTGCATAACCAATATCTCGAAACTGATTCAATATACTAGTAAAAGCTTCTGTATGTCTTGTAGATAAGATTCCTCTAACATTTTCAGCTAAAAAAAACCAAGGCTGTTTATCTCTCACAATACGGACATAATCATAAAATAACTGACCCCTATTATCATTGATACCCCGCTTGGCACCTGCTTCACTCCAACTTTGACAAGGTGGTCCACCAATGATACCAATACAATCAGGAATATTATGAGATGGAATATTTCTAATATCTGTTTTTTCTAAAATAGTTTTTGGATGGTTTGATTCATAAGTTTGCCAAATTGAGCGGTCATATTCATTAGCCCAGATAACATTAAATCCAGCTTGACTAAATCCTAAATCTAATCCTCCACAACCAGAAAATAAAGATATAATATCCATTTATTTTACTACTAATACAATATAAAACTATCTTGTGTAGTTTACTATCCTAACATCTATCATCTTGGCTGGATTATTAGGAGATTTAATTTGAGCCTTACTTATATTAAGGTGACAATCAGATATAGATGCAATTAAATCTTGACTCTGGCTAGAAAATGATAAATATTTTTCTTCAGGAATAATTGCAATTAATTGAAAAGCGTTGGAATCATTGAGATTAAGATTTAGATAATTATAGACTTTGATAGGATTATCTATTCCCCACATTCCTCGTATTCTCAAATAAGTAATACCCAAAGGATCGACTTTATTAACTCTTCCTAGTTCTTTAGTTTCTGAGAACTCAACTCCTTTAATTTCATTAATTCCTATGGAAATTTTATTTTTAATTCTTGTGTAATATTCGGGCTTTGCTGCGTAACAATCTCCATAAATCATCCAGAGTAATCGAAGTTTATTTTTTTGAAATGCTCCGATAATATAGATAATATCTTTTTCTGTCCAATTTTCACAACTACTACAATCATTAGTAATCATTGGATCGTTAGATAGTAGTTTATTTTTCGGATAAGAACTATTGAGTGCAATTTGAGATTTTAAAGAAATGATTTATTATGTCTGGTATGGGATTGTTAATTATATTAGAGATCGCCTTTAAGAGATCAGTCATAATAATTGTTTTAAACCTGAATTGACTAAACCCAATTAATCGGCAGACTAGATGATTGCCAATTAGAATCTTTACTATGTATTAGTTGAGTTTCACGATCTAAAATTTGCTCGACGCGATTATAAATTTCTTGAGCTTCTTCTCTAGAATCACCAATACTAGTAACACCTAATTTACCAAATTCTGATAAAGCTCCCATCAGATGAAAGACATTTCCTGTACGAGTACTACTATCAAAATGGAGTCTAGCTTGAGCAATGATATCCATTAAATCATTGGGTAATAAACCGCAGTAGCAATTTTTTTGGAGATTATCCGATGCAATATAGTGTTTAGGTTGATTTTGTTGAGTGAGAAATAAACCTGTAGAGTAATCATAATTACCGTTAGTTAGCAGCTTAAGAGTCATAAAGGGGTGAGTTGTTCCACCTTTACGCAAGTTAATTTCTATAGCTTGTAATTCCCATTCTTTGTTATCAGGATGTTGTACTGCAATAAAATCTACACTGTAACTTTCTATTGCACCTTTAGCAGCTAAAGCTTGTCCGACTTTTAATCCTATTTCTTGTAATTTTAAGCGATAGTCAGCATCAGCAGGAAAATAGCAACCCAAATAAATTTGATTATCTGCACCTCCTAATATCTGATCGTGGGTGGAGAGAATTGTTACTTCTCCTGATGGTTTAATATAGCCTTGGACACTAGGAGAGCGTTTAATTTCTCCTTCGATAAAAGCTTCCACTATTGCGCCTAATTCGGGGATACGGCGGGAAAAATTGCTCCAAGTTTCATCTTCTGATTGAAATCTTAACTTTTCCAGATGTTTACTTAGGACTGTTATGGTTTTTGTCTGATCACACCTATGAGGTGCATAATCTTTAATGGTAGTTAAATCTAAGATGGCATTTCCTTCCCCTGAAAATCCCTCATTGAGTTTAATTACCATTTTTTGCAAATGGGGTTGTTTTGTCCACAAATTAACAATTTCTTGTAATAACTGCTCGGTATTGGTAACGTTATTACTTCCGTCAGGATGGGGTATTTGACATTCCGCAAAGATTTCGCGACTACCACTTTTTGAACCCCAATACAATAACTCTGGGGAAGCTGCTAGTAAAGGAATATCTAACTGTACTGATAGTTCTCTTTCTAAATCAGTAGAGTTATAACATACCATATAAGAGCGATCGCGTCGTAAAGCACGACGAATCTTGGCAACTAAACGAGGACGGTCTAAAATTTTCTGAGTGAGGGGTTTAAGAGAAGCATCATAAAGACTAACTTGTAATAAACGCTCTCTTGCATGAGAAAAAGGAATTCCTGGTAGTAGTTGTAAGTAGTAGTCGATAATAATAGGACACAAGGGTAAAGCAGTGACATATATTACTCTAGTGTAGGGATTGCGAAGACGAATCAGAGAAAAGAGTAATCTTTCTTCGTAGTGGAGAAACCCTGGAATTTTTCCTCCTAGTTGCGGATCGATGCTAAAGGAGGGAACAACCAAAATATCACAATTATCCTGATCGAAAAGAGTAACATTGTGCCAGCGATCGCGTAATTGATGCTGTAATTCGCGAAATCTAGGGATTACTTCTGTCATTTATCATTTAACATTTATCTATCATCATGAAAGTTAGGGAATAGGGACTGAGAGAGGAGGGGAAATAATACTTATTACTTATTACTTATTACTTTATTCCTCATCCTTCATCCCTTCAATTATCCCCTAGAATGAGTAATTCTCCAGGTTAATAAAATAACAGGAATAATCCCCACTATAACTATTGCTAGGGCTGGAGCGGAAGCTTCAATAAGTCTTTCGTCAGAAGCATATTGATATACTCGAATGGCTAGAGTATCGAAATTAAAAGGACGAATTACTAATGTTGCTGGTAATTCCTTCATGACATCCACAAAGACTAACATAGCAGAAGTTAATAAACCGCCAGCCATTAAAGGGGCGTGAATTTTTACTAGGGTAGGAGTAGCAGTGTAACCCAAACTACGGGAAGCATCATCGAGACTGGGAGTAATTTTATTTAAACTAGATTCAACGGAACTAAAAGCTACAGCAAGAAACCTAACAATATAAGCAAATATTAAACTAAATACTGTCCCAGAAAGCAATAAACCTGTAGAAATACCAAAATTAGCTTGCATCCAGCTATCAAGACTGTTATCAAAGTTACCTAAAGGAATTAATATTCCCACCGCAATTACTGAGCCTGGAATAGCATAACCCATAGCAGCAATTCTGACGGAGATACCCATTATCCAATTAGGCTGTAATCTTTGTCCATAAGCCATAATCAAAGCAATAATTACCGCAAGAGCAGCCGTGGCAATAGCTAAGATAAAACTATGTTGTGCTAAACTCCAAAAATCATCATCAAAAGTAGCATCCAGATTATTCAGAGTCATCTGTAACAGATACCAAGCAGGAATTAAAAAGCCTAATATCACAGGAAAGATACAAGCTATTGCAGCTAAGATACCTCGCCCTAAACCCAATTCATATTTAGGGAGTTTTTTTCCAGAAGCAGCAGTTTGATAATACTTAGCTTGTTGACGGGATAATCTTTCTAAAACAATTAAAGCCAGAATAAACAACATTAAAAAAGCAGCTAATTGGGCTGCTGCTGCTCTTTCTCCCATCCCCAACCAAGTACGATAAATACCAGTAGTAAAGGTTGTCACTCCAAAATATTCTACTGTGCCAAAATCATTCAAAGTTTCCATTAGAGCCAGAGCCAAACCAGCCATAATAGATGGTCTAGCTAAGGGTAAAGCAATAGTAAAAAAACTGCGCCAAGGGTTACAACCCAGAGAGCGACTAGCTTCTAGAGTACATACCGACTGTTCTAGAAAAGCGACTCGCGCCAGTAAATAGACATAGGGATATAACACCAAAATTAACATTACCATTGCACCCCAAAGGGAGCGAACATTAGGAAACCAATAGTCTTGGAAACTCGTCCAACCAAAGATATTCCTTAATGTTGTTTGTACTGGACCAAAATAGTCTAATAAGTTGGTATAGGCATAAGCTAGTAAATAAGCAGGTGCAGCTAAGGGTAATAGCAATAACCATTCTAACCAGCTACTACCCCTAAAACGACACATCGTAACCAGCCAAGCTGTACCTACACCAATAATTAAAACCCCCATTCCCACTCCTATCATGAGCCAGAGGGAATTAGTAATATAGTCAATTAGTACAGTATCTAGTAGGTGTTGCCAGATTTGTGCAGCATTAGTAAATACACTACTAAACACGAAGATTACTGGGGTAGCAATAATTAATGCGATCGCACCTACCGTAATAATCCAACCCTTGAACAAATAACCCTGTAAAACAGTATCAATATAACTTTTCATAAAATATAGAATACACTTTAGTTATGCTGTATGTGTAATTAACAAAAACATGGGGAATAATACTAATTAGAGTCCAGACAATAATTACGTAATAATTAAATTACAAGTGCTAGTATTTAGACACTTTAAATTTAAAGTTAAATTTATAGATTGTGCTTATTTGTTTTTAAGCTTTACTTTCCCCCTCTATGATTAAGCGTCGTTTGTGTTTCTTATTAGCTTTTGGGATAACCTATTGTGGTTTTATTGTTGCTGGTGCAGCAAAAACCCTAGAACCTAAGCCGACAAGCTTCATTGTGGCTCAAAATAGCAGTATTGAAGCAGCAGACAGTGATACTATAGAAGCCATCAGATTAAGTTATGATGCTTTAATGCAAGCTGGTTATACTGCCGATAAAGACCGAGACTATGTTACTGCTTTAAAATATTTTCGACAGGCTTTAAACCTGCGCCCTAATGATTCTTGGGCAAATAAAGCTATTAAAAATATTACCACTTATGCTTTTGATCGATATATGCAAGTTGGTTACAAAGCAGATCTTAATCGAGATTACCAGAATGCTTTAACAAACTTTCAAAAAGCCTTAGAAATTAACCCCAATTCCCCCTATGCTCAACAAGCAGTTACTAATATTTCCCAATATTTAGCGGTGAACTCTCAAGAGTCTGGGAATAATCAAGAGGGTGATAGTTTTAACTTGTTATGGATTATTATAGCGATCGCTGGTACTGGGGGAATATCAGCAATTTTATTATTTTTCTTATTTCAAAAAACTAATAGTATCAATTTAGAATCAGCAGTAAAAGCACCAAAAGACCAGGATTTAATAAATTCAGCCACTCCTACAGTCCTAAACCCACCTTATGGCAATACCAACCAAGGAACAGAAGAAGACGATTTAAAATTTGCTGAAGATGAAACCATAATCACCCCTTTACCTACAGAAGAATCTCAACCAGAATCAGAAGCCAAAGAAGTACCACCACCACAAGCAGAAGAAAATCAGAGTCAAGAAATTGTTGCTACTAGTAGCCAGATTTCTAGATTAGATATTGTTCCCGAATTAATTAAAGATTTAGAAAAAACTGAACGCAATGTTAGACAAAAAACTATTTGGGAATTAGCACAAATGGGTGATTCCAGAGCAATGCAACCTTTAGTAGAGTTAATGATTAAAGTTGACTCTCAAGAAAGAGGCTTAATTTTAGAAGCCATGACCCAAATTGCTAGTCGCACTCTCAAACCAATGAATAAAGCACTGATGATGACCCTTGAGGATGAGAATTCTCGTGTCAAGCAAAATGCAATTCGGGATTTAACCAGAGTCTATGAACTGATGAACCAAGTAACTAAACGCTTATCTCAAGCAGTGGAAGATTCTGATGAAGAAGTCCAAAAAACTGCTGAATGGGCATTAAAAAAACTCAATAAAATGCCACAAGTCCCATTTTGGCAAAATCATAACATGAGTGAAAATAATCAAGATGTATCGTCAAACTGATATTTAGTTATCTATGCTGAAATTATTATTTATCTCCACTCCTGTTGGTGCATTAGGTACAGGACAAGGGGGAGGTGTGGAATTAACCATCCAAAATGTTGCTCAAGAATTACAACAGAGAGGATACAAAATAGAAGTAGTTGCGCCAGTAGGCTCAGTTTTACAAAATATTCCCGTTACAGAAATCTCAGGAAACTTACAAATTGCGGTGCAAACTCAAGGAAGAGATATTCCTATCTGCTTACCTTCCGATTCAACATTAGCTAATATGCTAGATTATGCCCGTCAGGTGCAAGATGAATATGATTTAATAGTTAATTTTGCTTTTGATTGGCTACCATTTTATCTAACTCCTTTCTTCTATTGTCCTATTGCCCATTTTATTAGTATGGGTTCGATGACCGAAGCTTTGGATCAAATTATGAGTCAGATAGCGACAAATTATCCTCACACTATTGGAGTCTATACCAAATCTCAAGCAGATACTTTTCCCTTTGCAGATACCTGTACAATTCTTAGCAGTGCTATTGACTTATCTCTCTATCAGTTTGTCTCGTACCCAGGAAAATCCCTAGCTTGGTTAGGGCGCATTGCTCCAGAAAAAGCCCTAGAAGATGCAGTAGCAGCAGTTAATATTACGGGTACTCCCCTCAAAATTTACGGTAAGATACAAGACCAAGATTATTGGCAAAAAATTCAACAGGATTTTCCTAACTCTCCCATAGAATATATGGGTTTTCTTTCTACTAAAGAGTTACAACAAGAATTAGGTCAATCCCGCGCTTTGTTAATGACTCCTCGTTGGATCGAAGCTTTTGGTAATGTCGCTATTGAAGCTTTAGCCTGTGGTGTCCCTGTAATTGCTTATAGTCGTGGGGGTCCGGCAGAAATTGTTAAAGATGGTGTAACAGGTTTTTTGGTTGAGCCTGATAGTATTGAAGGACTAGTGAGAGCTATTAATCAGGTTGATTTAATTGACCGTCATAAATGTCGTCAGCAAGCAGAGATAGAATATTCCTTAACTACTTTAGGCGATCGCTTTTCCGCTTGGTTCAACCAAATTTTAGCAACCACCTCATAAACTAAGTACCTAAGCAAAATTAATTGTATATTTTGTCCCAAAATCTTTTTAAACGTTTTCCACATACTCAACTAAATTTTTCCAACTCAAATATGCTTCTTTTTCAATCCACTCATATTTCATAAATCTCCAGAGAGTTTCAATCAAATTGAGTTGTGGAGAATAAGTAGGCAACCAAAATATTTCCAA
>JAAUYH010043932.1_pt1 | contig 15023 bp, 12 predicted proteins | sample 7278061 | NCBI WGS metagenome assembly JAAUYH01 (sample SAMN14350203, study PRJNA611818) | marine sediment metagenome | isolation source: surface marine sediment (0.6m) | place: French Polynesia: Moorea | collected 2018-08
CATTAAAATTGCCCTCCACAAAAACAAGCGGAGTCTTGCCGCGCAATGATATGCCGGCCCATATCATCAACCCCCCACCCCGCGCTGCCTCTTAGAAAATATGGAGCGCTCGAGTCGAATTTCATGCCAATGATGGGCCAGACCATCTGGCCCATATAGGCAGAACCTCTTCTCATCCATAAATAGAGTTCGGCGCCACTCTCGAGGGTCAACCCAACTCATTTTTGAATCCCACTTAAAGCGGGCTTCAATATGGTTCTAGTCAAGCGCTGAGGCCTTTGTAGCAGGCCCAAAGCGCAGATTACGATCCTCAGCAAGCCTCATCTGGACCGTTCGCAGCGAGACACGAACGCCAGTTTCTTCTAGAACGCGTCGAGAGGTCATGCCCGGCTGCCGCGCGGTCCCCACCACCACCCAAACGGCACAGTGTGAAAGTTGTTTCCGTCTCCCTCCCTTCCTGGCCCTCGCATCACTGCGCCAGTGGCGCACGTAGTTCCCAACCTTTGTTTTGCTCCTCCCAATGTTGTTGTGTATGGCGCTATAGCTCCATCTTTCCTTCACCAATGCTCGAATATTAACTTTTTCTTCGACAGATATCCCGCAACCGCGACCCATAGTACAGAAATGTAGAGTAGTGCCGCCGTCGCTTGCGACGGCGGTGATATATAGCGGACGCAATTCATTTGCAGGACAGAAGTCTGTCTGTCCTCGGCATGAGCGTCAGTAAATTTTTTGGTTCGTTCCTAAATTATGGCGTGTGCCAAAACTGTTCCTTTCACTGTTCAGCTCTTTTCTGAGGAAAGTAAGTGGAAAGAAGTATTACACGCGTTTCTTGCTGCTGTACGACGCTTTTTTACTCGTCAACACTCGTCTATTCACCGTACAAGACAGAAGAGTTATCGTTTCGAGCGTCGTTTAGAGATTCTAAGCACCGATCTTATCTTTTTATCGCCCAGTGTACATATGTCTTAAACAGACGCATCCCACGCTCACTCAACTTTTCTTTACGTCCCATGTTTTTCTTGCGCATTGTTGACCCATTACATAAATGTCTAATCACGTTAGAAACAGTAATTCTGTGCATATTGTAATATCCAGCAATGCCACAAATTGGTACACCGACACATGCCATGTTATGTATGGCTTTGGCCCTTGCTCCTGTATACATTTTGAACCTTTCTTGCGTGTCATGGCAACTTCGTTGTTAGGATGCTTCCGGTTTCGCTACTATTCAATAAAGAAATTTTAATAAAAATTCAATCGCAATGTTTCTTAATTGGGTAGGCTAGGAATACTAAATAGGTGGTGCTAAACTTTTGGCAGGGTACCGTATAGTATGTTACGTAAGATTCAAGTAATGTACAGTACTCGACATTATGATACCTTAGAATTTTATTAACTTGAGGGGGTTTAGAAATTTGCTACCCTACCATACCATACAGGATGTTTCGATTTTTTCATGGTATTTACTCGACGGCATGATACCCTAAATTTGGGTTAAGTAAGAGGGGTCAAACTGCTGGCACCCTACTCTACAGTACTGTCCAATACACATAGCTTGCTGCATTACCTCGACTGAATAGTTTACAAACATCCATCTTGCTACTGTCCTCGGTTCTTCTTCCCACCCTTCGATTTCTTGGACGACTGGGGCGCCGTGCCATTTTGTTCCTGCTCCCTCTTTCGAGCTGCCGCCAAGGCACGTTCTCGTTTTCGATACAACGACCTCAGCTCGTTCTTACATTCTCCCGGCGGAAAATTCTCCAGGTCGAAGTAATGCGGCGCTAGTTCAATGAGCCACGGTCCGCTCGCAGCCGTACACGTACGAATATACTGCTTCTTCGTGAACACGAATTCGTGGTAAAATACCCATTGCGGGTAATGTGACAATCCGCAAGACGGATGAATGGTGACCGCTTGCTGATCCTTGCACGTGATGTACTGCCCGCCCTTGCCATTCTTGTACGCGACTTGCTGGAAAAATGCCGATAACAGCGCACGTTTGATGCTCTCCACGAACTGTCTGGTGCCAGGTTCGAAAATTTGCAGCCGCTTCAAGTCCAGTCGTTGCATGATACGTTCCAATTGGGTGCGCACTGAATCTGCCGAGCGCATCGCTCTCACATTGATGTAGTTATCATAGCACCATTTGCCCGCATTGCGTTGGTTAAGCTTATAGCCATTGAACACGTTGAGCAGCGTTAGATGGTCACCTTCCGAATGTTCAAAGTATCGACGCGCTTCGTCACATTTCTTGTCCTTCTTGACCCGATTGAACCAGTTTGGTGCTGCCGACAACATTGCGATTATGGATAATATATCCGCCGAGCATCCAAATTTGACCGAGTTGATGAGACAAGCGGCGTTCTCCGGGTCGAGTGGAAACTCAGACATCAACTGGCCGAATTCAGTTAGCTCACCTTCATCGTCCAACGCAGTTAGATAGTTCAGCTGTTCCAGCGCTCGCATAAGTGTCTCGGGGGCTGGCGGGTCCATAAAGTCAAAATGAACAAGGTCTGCAATACCCAGTTTCTTCAACTGCAGTACCACATTTCCAAGATTGGACCGCAGAATTTCGGGATACGCCGTCGGCGTGAGCTCATTACGAAACGAGTCTTCCGTATACAAACGATAGCATTTTCCTGGTCGGGTTCGACCTGCACGACCCGCGCGTTGTTTCGCGGATGCGCGCGAAATCGCCTGAACGAGGAGACTTTCGACACGCACTCGAGGGTTGTAAATTTTCTGCTTCGCAAACCCGGGGTCAATGACGTAAACCACGCCATCGATGGTGAGAGAAGTTTCTGCAACGTTCGTAGAGCAGATAATTTTTCGCGCAGGAGGCCCACCGTGACGGAATGGCGGAGGTGGCTTGTCGAAGACACGTTGCTGTCTATCGGGAGGCAACGAACTGTAGAGGGGTAAAACTACGGTTTGCCCACAGGTGTCCCAAAAGAAGCGTGTTTCGTCGATGATCTTCTTAACACAGTCCTCAATCTCTTCTTCGCCAGTGAGGAATATTAGCACATCCCCAGGCGGTTGTGTGCGATGAATTTCTACCGCCGTCCGAATCGCCGCTTTCACGTAATCGTCTTCGGGGCTAGCCGAGTAAATCATCTCCACGGGAAACATTCGACCGGGCACCTTCAGCAACGGCGCCATCCCGAAGTACTCCTGGAACTTGTGGGCGTCAAGCGTTGCACTCATGACGATGACTTTGAGGTCTTTGCGCTCCTCAAGGATGTTTTTGATTAACCCAAGTAAAATGTCCGTACTCAACGTACGCTCGTGCGCCTCGTCCAGCACAACCACACTGTAATTCATCAGCTTGTTGTCGGTCATCGCCTCGCGCAACAGCATACCGTCCGTTACATATTTGAGTCTCGTTAATGAGGAAGTGCGGTCCTCAAATCGGATGGAGTATCCGACCTCTTCCCCGAGCGCCACATCCATCTCCTCCGCCACACGCTTCGACACCGACATCGCGGCGACCCTTCGGGGTTGTGTGCAGCAGACCATCTTTTCGTCAGCATACCCTTCTTCGACGAGCAATTGGGGGACCTGCGTCGTTTTACCAGACCCGGTTTCACCCTCCAGCACGATGACCTGATTGCTTTTCAGAGCGTTTAGCACATCCGAGCGTGCCTCATAAATGGGCAGTTTCTTGCGGTCCTCCAAGATGCGGTAGTAGTGGTCGGAGTATGGCCGGTTGTTGAGCGGATTGACTGCATTGCCGTTCTCGTTCCCGCGATGCAGGTGGTCGCCTTTGTTTTCGTGCACACGCCGACGCTTGCCGTAGTCGCTCATCGCTCGATGCAAAGGGCGAACCGTGGGGCTTGTTGAAATGAAGCGGGATGCCACCCACTCGTGATAAAGATGCGCTGGGTGGTACTACTCGCGCTCACCGGCGACGGGGTGGAAAATCGTAGTTTCCGCGTGTACACAATGTGAATAGCAGTAAAAATTCGAGGGTTATCGTTTTCTTTTATGACGTTGTGGGTGACCATCATATTGCATCACTTTCGGCCCTTGATCCCGTACACGATTCCCCTGGTTCAGTTAATTCAATGGCTCATGAATTTCACTCAACCAGTTAAATTTCCATGTATGGCAGTACTAATGCTCATCGAAAGAGCCTGAGGGTAGATCTCCATTCTGTCGATGGAGACGCCGACAGACAAAATTCGTACTGTTCGTGAAGAGCAGAAACGCAATGCCGTTGCGCTTCTTTTTTGTGGCTCCTTCTCGCCTGTGACCCACGCCCACATCCAGGTCCTGGGTAAGAGCACTCGCAGTACGACAGTTCGGAACGTCTGAGAACGCTGACATGACGCGCGCTGCTCCGCGACAGAACAAACACGTGCTGAACTTGAGAAGAATGGCAAGCACGTCGTAGCGGGTTATCTCTCACCGGTGCATGATGGGTACGGAAAAGCAGGCCTGGCGCCCGCGAGCGCACGGATACACATGTTGCACCTCGCAACGGCGTCCTCGACTTGGTTGATGGTTGATAAGTGGGAGGCGAGCCAAGCATCGCCATCCCCCTCATACGTTGTTGCGGAGCACTTACAAAAAGTCGTGCAAGCACCAATCATCTTCGTGTGTGGTGCAGACCTCGTGCACTCGATGCGAGACCCAACCCGATGGCCACCTCGAAACGTGCAACGCCTGTTGAATGTTACCACAATTTCCGTACTACGACGAAAAAACTCGGAAGAGCCACCAACTTCACTACTCGGGCGTCCTCTTGTTGTCATCAATGTGCCGGAACTTATGGGCTCGTCATCGGAAGTACGGTAAGTCATTGATATTTTCTACGAAATTCCGGAGTAGCCAGTCACTTACCACCCGCTGTTTGGTGTGCAACTCTAGAACACTACTCGCCGAGAATCGGCCCATCAACCATCTAGTGCATGAGGATGTGAAAGCGTACATTCAGCGCGAACGGCTTTTCTCGAAGAATAACAGCACTACTTGACGCTAGTTGGACAGTATAATGGCATATTCCCAGTCGTTTAGGGGCTGCTTGATTGAATTACCGGACTAGCCATCACTTTGGTGCCCACTGTCATGTTCACGTATATTCCGGAGCCCGAACCCCGCCAAGTTTTCGAGTCACTTTGCCTGCCCATGCCGCGTTTACGATAAGCATCTGTATTCCTGTACTCGTGAAACCATTTCAACTATCATTCTGCCTCATTACCGTCATATCGATTTTTTTCCAATCTCTAACTTAGTTCTCGCTCGATAACGTCAAGCAGCCCATCAGCTGCCTCCTGAATCATGTCGAGAGCGTTTTCAAACCCCTTGACGCCGCCGTAATATGGGTCCGGCACAGCAATGCCCTTCTTCCCTTCGATTTTGGTGAAGTCCATCAACTTCACGACGCGCGAATCACCCCGCTTCACTTTCCAGTGTTCCGCAGCTGTTTCAATAGCCTCTACGTTCGATTCATCCATCGCGACGATGTAGTGAAATTCTTCGAAGTCCGACGGGCGTAGCGGGCGTGATGTACTGGTGATTTCAATGCCACGTGCCTCCGCTGTACGTCTCATTCGCTCATCAGATGGGTCTCCCTCATGAAATGAGAACCCGCCTTCCATGTACCAGAACTCGGACCCACCTCCAGTCCCGCAACTGTCGACAAACACCGAGTCCGACATTCCCCGTATCGCAGCGCGTTCGCGCAATACTGCTTCTGCGGCCGGAGAACGGCATATGTTACCGAGACACACCTAGCACAGGTCAGTTTCTACCACTGTAGTTGACGCTCCGGAGTGTATTGTATGGGGACGTACCATTAGCACGCCAATTGATTTTTTCGCAGTCGATTTTGTCGCTGACGAACGCCAATTCGACGCGGCATGACGTTGAGGAGTACGCGGTGGTAACTGACGCAAGCAGGTCGCGGATGAGCCTCGTTGGCGTGATAAGAAAGATGTCGTTGGTGTCGACGAAACGAAGGTCGGATGCATGGTTAATTTTGAAGGCGATTCTCACTTGCTAATCGCCTGATCTCAGGGCGCCACGCAGGGTAGCCAATAAGACGCGAGCAATGGAGTGATTCAGGCCAGGCACCAATGCCTACGCTCTTCAAGTTGGTTCGCGGCGAAAGATCGTAATGCGGCACATTTCGATAGAACGATCAAGTAACAGCGACGTGTTGTCCGACGTTTCCAACCGGAATCAACTTACCCCCGTTGGTCTAGACAACAGGCGCGCGGTAAGCATGTTTACTATGCCACACGCATGAAGCGGGTGCCACCCTGTCGCACGCCCAAACTGATACATCTCTATCCCTTCTTATTCCGTCCTTTCCACCGCAGCTCTCACCAATTCAGCCACTGAAATGATCATCCCCGCATCCCTTCTCGTCGTCGTCCTGTTCGGCGCCGCCAGCGCGCAACCTTGTTTCAGTGGATGCTCATTCAATTTGTGCTCTGGGAAGACTACGCTCTCCGCCGGGAGAGCAGACGTCGCATTGACCGGTGCCATCTGTCTGCCCAATGGTGACGAAATCGAGAACATCGCAAGCACAGGCGAGGCGTTGGTGGATGGCACGACAAACCTATCGTCGTACGCACCTACCGGGCTGCGCCAGAGTTTCGCCGCCAGCTTCTTCAAGGGCTTCGGCGCAGGAATCGGACATGAGGCACCGCAGCAGAATCAAGTGATGTTCTTACCCAATCTCTGCATCGCGGTCCCGCTTCTAGCGTACTCGGTGCGCGACTCTAACAACGTGACGATGAACTTCATGTCAAACGAGCTATCGAATTGCGTCGCATTGCAAGTCAAGTTGGGCAAGCCTGCCGTTTCTCCCACCGCTCCATCGCTCCCGCCACCGAACAGAACTCCTTTCGAGTCGCTCTCAATGCCACCCAGACCGTCCTCACCCTTCACCGAGTCTATTCCACCAAGTCCTTTCGGAGTTGCTGAAAGTCTACCACCACAGGCTTCCGTAGTACCAGAACCGTTCGAGGATGAAGAAGAAGACGTCGAAGCAATTAGAACTTCGGAACCTTTCGCATCGTTCGGAAGCGACCCCACGCTCACCTTGGAGTCACTAACCCCGCGGCCATCCGAAAGTGCTAGTTTCGAAAGTTAAACGATTACTTACTGCTCCACTTCGTTCAATAGAGAAGCGTCTGCAACTAAACGTAAACAGCGAACTGCCATGCTTGTATCAATGTCAACTTCTACTGCCGTCACCTACGCTCTTCAGTACACATAGCCTATCCGATGACGGGTCTCTAACACGAAACGGTTTAGCGCGTTGTTTGTCGAAAGCCCGCGCTCGAGATATTTCACCAGGAGTAGAGTTAACGACGCGCAACAACGTCTTCATCTCCAGACAGGTTAAAAAGAGAAGTGCGAACCGATTGCTGGCATCCAACACAAGCACAAGCACAAAAACAGAATCCAGCTAGCTACATCAGCACATCCCAGCAACCCAAGATGCAGCCTACGACAACTTTCTGCGCCTTTCTGCTGTTCTGTGCCGCGAGCGCCGCCCCGTGCTACAAAGGCTGCAACTTCCGAGTGTGCTCCGGCGACTCGACGATCGGGTCGGGCGGCCCCGACGCCGCGCTCACCGCACCCATCTGCCTCCCCGGCGGAAAGCCGGTGTCAATCGTCTCCAGCACCGGGGAGGCCAAGATCAATGGAGTGACCAAGATCTCGGAGTACGCGCCGCCGGGCCTGCTGCAACCCTTCGCGCCGTCGTTCTTCAAGGCCTACGGCAACGCTATCGGGCATGAAACGCTGCAGCGAAACCAAGGCGAGTTTCTGAACAATATGTGTGTGTCGATCCCCATTCTGGCCTACTGCACCGCAGACCCGAACAAGACCATCGTCAACCACGTCACCACCGCGGCTACGGATTGCATCGCGCTGCGCGTCTCACTCGGAGGGTCTAATATCTAGACACGATCCTATGCTGCAGTGCTGAGGTTGTGTTGCGTTGTTCAGTGCTACATCGCGCAAAAGGATACAGTGAGGAAGTGTTCTCCATAGCTAATAAACTATTTATACCTTTCCAAGCAAAATCCCACCACCCACAATCGCTTACAAGAGCGCAAGAACCCCATCTACTACGACGCCAACTGTAGGATTCAAAAACATAAAGAAAAGTTGACTAGAACTTGAGTGAACGCGCGGCGAACGTTTGCTAGGTCACGGGTCCGCTCGCGCCCGTAGCAGCATACGACCCGACCCCACACGACACAGTAACAACACGTCCAAGTAAGAACCAATCTGTTTACTCGCGCCCAGCGCGCCGTTCGTCCAACGCCGGCGGTCACGGTAAAAAGACCGAAGGCCAGACGCGCCCCAAAACGGGAACGGCACGCCATCGAGCGCACTGGCATCCCGCACTGCAGTCAGTAAAACCCGGCGACGCACGTTGTGGTGATCGTCGTCGCAGCAAAATTAGTGGTCTATGTTCGCATCCTGCTCATTTCGTAGAACATCGCGCCGAGCGACCAGCCCAGTTCGAACTCGCCGATGGTCTTCTTCACGTGGAGCAGGGTGCCGGCCTGCTCGGTGATGCCGTGGCCGTGTTCGAGGTGCTCGACGATGAAGGCGAGGTCGAGGCAGAGGTCGGTGGCCTCGCCGTTGGGAACCTTGGGGTACTTCTGCTGCACCTCCTGCACGGACATCGCGCAGATCTCCTCGCCTTTCCTACGGATGTCCTGCACCCGAATCGGGGTGGGCAGCCCGATTTCCGCCGTGCGCTCAACGTAGAACGCAATCGCGACGTACTCGCCGATCGGCTTCGGCCGCAACGCGCCGTCGTAGCCGCACACGCTGCACGTGCAGGTGCCATTCGCACGCGGCGTAATCACGGCCTGCTCGATGGCACGTCGGCACTGCACGAAATCTCCGCTACCATCCGCGGCAACCGAACGCTCCTCGAATGGCACCTTCACGCTAAGCGGCGCGCCGCGGTTGAAGCACGGGTTCGAACGCAGCGTGTTTTGCGACTCGAAGAATTTCAGTGCGCTCGCGCGACCCTTTTGCAGTCCGAATCCGAGGTCGCTCTTCGCGTACAACGACACTGGGCGTCCCGCGTACTCCTTCTGCAACGTTTCAGGTGCACATTTCCCGGTCTCCTTGCTCACGAACGCGGCTTGTGAAGAACCACCACCCATTTCCAGGGTGCCGACGGTATTGAAGGGCGAGCGACCCATCAGGTAATTCACGGTGATCCAGGTGTACACGCCTTCATCGCTTCCATCCAGTACACGAGCGGATTGCCGTCCATCGAAGCGAAATCCGCTCTTGCTCAAATATGTTCGTACTTCGTCTAGAATCAGTTCCGCTTTGTGCACGCCAACCGCGCGCAGCCCCGCGGTGGCACGCAGAAACACGGGGGTATCCTCACGCTTGCTGGCCGGCACAATCTCGCGTGCGCGCTTCAGCAGCGGTTCGAGTGAATGCGCAGCGGCGATGGGCTCGTTGACGTAGGCGCTGAGGCCGGGCTTGACGGGGAAGAAGTCCTCGGCGGCCAGCTTGAGGCGGCCGTCGGCGGTCTCGCGGAACGTGAACGTGTGCATGCGCGAGCCCGTGCTGCCCGCGTCGATCATGAGCCCGTACTTCATGTCGGAGCGCAGCAGCAGGTTGTGTGCGAAGTACAGCAGCACCAGGCCCAGCAGCCCGGCCGCGCCCATCTTCAGCGCGCGCGCGCGCGAGCTGTGCCGTGGCGACGTCGCTCCATACCCCATCATGGGCTTCGTGCTCAGGCGGCTGGCGGAAGCGAAGCGCCGCATCGACGGTGCCCTGCGCTTGTTGTAGCAGCAGTGCGAACTTGACAGCGGGTGCAGCAATTCGCGTAGCGTATCGTAAGCACCCCGCCAAGTGGCACGAACTATTCCTGAATGGCGCTTATTTTTTCCCACATGCTGACACTAGCAGGATGGCACTTCCTCCCCGTCATCCGACCCATCCGCTGACGCGTCGCGAGTCCTGTTATTCGCCAGCGAGCAACGAACTCTGCGCAATGAGCAAACGTTAGAAAATCTGTCCCTCGTCCTCAACAATAACATTATTCGACTTCCTTATTCGAGTGAATTTAGTCAAAGCTGTTGACTAACATCGAATACTCTCGAAAGGTTCTCCAACAGCCCCCAGTATTATTTCTACCCTAGAGGATGTGAACTTTCATCCACTTCCGACACAACTGACGCTGTGTTAGCTATACGAACAATGCTGCAACTTATACCAAGAGTAGTGCCGTTCGTGCAGAGTGAGTCAGGGAACGAAACAAAGCGAGTGTGGTCGATTTTGCGGTAATAGCAGTGCTGCGCGATGAAACACTGCAATGCTGGGCTGAACGTTGTTGATATTACGTGTTGTTAATTCGTAGCATCGTACATCCCGCCACAGTTCATTTTAATGATGGAAGTAAGCTTGGAAAGAGATGCACACCAAATTGAAAACGAAGCGTGTGCATCGTCGAGATGATGCTTTCTTTGAAGCAATCCAAACTTTTCGCAAACAACTAACCCTTCTGGACAATCTCGTGGGAGAAGATTCCATAATTAAATAAGTCGAGCTGTAGGCTGTGTGCAGTTGCATTTAGCCGATGAATACAAAGTTAACCTGTAATAAGAAAAGGTCCTGTATAAAGCTAATTGACTGAATCAATGCCTGAGCGATCACACGGCTAAGGTGCAAAAGATTGTGGCAGTAATCATTCTATTGAAAATTATTCTGTCCATTTTGGCTACTCGAAAGCAAGGATGTTAATAAAGCCACCAAACAGCACTAGTCCGTATTCTGTACTGACTAAATTTAATCTGCTAGAAATTTACGATACAGCTCAGTATTGTAAACCTTGGTCCAAAATACTAAGTTGATAATTTATGGTTGATTCCACGTTGGACACTACCAATTGAAAGCCAGTTCATTGATTTCGAGTACACAGTAGTGTTGCCAATCAAGTTGCTGTACAAGATTCGTTATCTCGCCGATATTTGGGAATATTGTCATCGTACTCCTCTGGTACATCCGAGTGCAGTTGAGGTCGCTCCTCGATGTCCAAATCCTGACCGTCGAAAGTTCTTTGAACTAAGTCACCCTTCCACATAACCCCGTTCGTGACGTCAATTTCTGTGCACTTCGTACTAAACGGTGTGCTCCTATTACTCATACTGGCGCTGTGGGAGAGGAAGAGCCATAGTTTCCAGGCGAAATCTTGAGAACCCATAAAAAACCACACGATCACTGACACAATACCGACACGAAGGAGCAGGATGAGAGCCGAAAAATACACAATCCAGGCCTCGTTATCGTGCCCAACCGTGGTCCACGCCCGTTAGTCTCTAGAATTTGTGGTGGGTTTTCTACACTTAATCCTCGCGGAACTGAATACACCATTCCCTTCGGTTCTATCTTCACCGTGCCGACGCGGTTGAACAGAGCCAAAATCACTCGGCAGTGTGTTTGGAACGGCAAGAGTTCGATTGTGTCACGATTCGACGAAATGAGAGGGTAATTTTCGCCACCAATTTCACTGCCGATTAATAGCATGGAATGGTGAGAAATGTATAGACTATAAACTCGATTCGACTGAATTTGTATCATCCTATTCATGAACTCGAAGTCAAATGTTGCCACTGTTGAGTTGCCATCCAAGTTAGATGGCCTCGATGGGGTATTCACGAGAAAAATTGTTCGCAGCGACTTCGATTTAAACCCTTTGTACTTACAGAAGTCGGGCTTGCATGATTAAAACCCTGCATGTAATTTAGACCAGATGGTCACCGAAGCTACTAAACCGTACGGCCCAGCGTAATCGAAATCATCGGGGGTCGCCGTGTTGATAGCACAGTGGAAAATATTCAAGCACGTCGTAGTACCTAGACATTACTGTGTTAACATCGTTCTTTCGATTTGGTGAAAAACATCCTCTATGGTGGAGCGTCCCATCGCACTTCTGTTTGGTGATTTTGGAGCTACAGCTTTTTCTCTGCAGCAAGGCTGGGACGCAATGAGTAGAGGAAGATTGAGTATCGTTCAGTGCTGTACATCGTGATCTACTTCACTGTTGTATCACAAAGATCTAAAAATACCTCACGGTAATGGGAATTGTTGTTTCCAATACCCATTTCAGGACTGGTCGGAAGAACAATTTAAATACCTGCAATCATTTCAATTAGATAAATTGAAAAGACCTTCATCATGAAGGCCTAGAAAGGGTGCTTGATTTAGTTACCATGAAAACCCTGACGATGAATCGCTGGTTGATTATGAACTTTTCAATGCATGGAGGAATCAGCAAGTGTTGGGAGGAAGTGCCTCAAGGTCAGATTCCTTCTCATCACAACAAAGTAGAGATGTAGTCACTACATCTGAACACACTACATTGTAGTGTGTTCACGACTGATTTTATTAAAATGAGCTCGCTAAAAAAACACGGCTTTATTTGAACTTGAGACGAGGTCGTTCGAATGAATCCAAGTCGTGAGTCCCGGTCTGAGCTATAGGGTTTCAAACTGATGAAAATCAGGTAGAATTCATTGTTTTGAATAATTAAATGATTTGTATTTCAATTAGTAGAATTTTTTTACTTTTAATTTACTCGCAGATCTGAATTCTACTATTGGTTTTATTTCAACCAAGTTGATGGCAGGAAAAGATGTTAAATTGCATTCATTCGGGGTCTGTTGGATGGGCAGGCACACAAACTGAAAGAAATCGCGTCCATCCTTGAAATCGTGATTCTCTCTCCCTGCTCCGAAATTAGTAATCAACTAGCAATCCTGTTCCATTGCGATTAAAGTGCAATCGAAATCAATTGCGGAGGACCCCTATGCAAAGTGGTCTAAAATAAAATAGAGCCAACGAGGGCAACCGTATCCATTTCAGGTTTGCAGCTGTGGTGCAGAAGATGATGATGACATGTTACGGGTTATGAACATCTGCTTCCGTTCATTGATTTCGAGTACGCATTGCTACTGGGACTCGAGTTGCTGCACACAGTTCATCATCTCGCCGAACATTTCGGGGAATTGCCGTCGTACTCCTCTGGTACATCCGTGTGCAGACGTGGTCGCTCCTCGATATCCAACTCCTGACCCTCGAAATTTCGTCGAACAAAGTCGGCCCTGCGGATCACCCCGTTCATGACGTCGATTTCCGTGCACTTGGTACTGAACGGTGTGTTAGCATTACTCATGCCGGCGCTGTGGGAGAGGAAAAGCCATAATTTCCAGGCGAAATCTTGAGAACCCGTGAAAAACCGCACGACCAACGAAACAACACCGATACACAGTAGCAGGATGAGCGCAGGAAAAATACACAATCTAGGCCTCGTTATCGTGCCCAACCGTGGTCCACGCCCGTTTGTTTCGAGAGATTCTATTCTTCCCGGGACTGAATACTCTGTTCTCTTCGGTTCTATCTTCACCGTGCCGATGCGATCGAACAGACCTAGAATCACCCGGCTGTGTATTTGAAACGTCAAGTCTCCTGGAGGTGCAGTGGTGCAGTTCATAATTGCGCTGATTTTGCTAGTTCGTCGCGACACGCAGCCCCATCCTTCCACGAGCGCGATTTCCAAGGCAACACGTGCCGCCTCTGGTGCGAGCTCGACCGTATCTCGTTTCGAGGAAATGAGTAGGTATGGGAGTTCATCAATTTCAGCGCCGACACCCATTTGACCGCCGATCAGTCGCATCGAATGGCGAATTATGTACCGATTGTAGGACCGTGTTGACCGAATTTGTAGCACCCTATTCCTGAAGTCGAAATGAAACGTCGCTACCGTTGAGTTGCCGTCCAAGTCAGATGGCCTTGATGGTACATTCAGAAGGCAAATTGTTCGCAACGTCGACGGATTAAACCCTTCGTATTGAATGGAGTCAGGTTTGCACAATAGATAATTTGTACGTAGGTCAGGGGCGTGAAAACGAATTGCGTTACAGGAAAACGATAGTTCCGTGCCACCAACCATGCTTTCATAGACATCGACGTCATGAGGGATGGCTTGTAACATAATGCCGACGTCCACGGCCACGAGCGCACAGCGAAACACAAGCGCCATGAATGCGCGGCGACACAACCGTGAATTCTTTCTCGTTTTCAACACCCACCGCACTACGTCCAGCCAGTTTGAGTTATTCAGCGCGATGTGTGCGGCGGCATCAGACAACAGGATTCCTTTCGCAGTTGAAAACAAAATAAGCTCGCAGATGTGCTCCAATAACCATATAGTCCCCAGTGCAACGAAACCGTACAGCACAGCGTAACCGAAATCATCGGGGTCGCCGCGTCGATACCACGGTGGAAAATATTCGAGCACATTGGACTCAGTCATTACCGTGTCAACTACGTTAATTTCGGTTCGGTGAAAGACATGACTTATGCTGGAACGTCACATCTCGCTTTTGTTTGATGATTCCGGAGTTATGTCCTTTCACTGCGGCAATGCGAGGACACAACGCACATAAGGAAATTGAGTTTAGTTCAGTGGTGTGCCTCACAGTTGGATTGCAAAAATCCAAAAATACTAAATCATTGGTTGGTTTACAGTAGTCGAAAACGCTGCGTGCGTGTGCCATTTCAGGATTGAGAAGTCCAATCTACCACTCCTTATCGCAGAATTGTACCCGGAGAAACAAACTGAAGAGGCGTTATGATCACCGCCTCTTCAACTTGTCCGTTACCTTCCAATCTTTCAAACATCAACTATTAAATGTAATGATTCTGATACTATAATTGATTGTAGATGAAAATGACAAAGAAGCGTCAATATTATGAACCCATCACAGCTCAGCATCAAAAAGAAGATTCCAACATTTTCTTCGTTATTTATTTCTCCATCAAATACTTAACCATGCCAGTCGATGAATTCCTAGCCAAGATTTGAAGTGCTACGAATCGTTATTTCCTTCCTCAATTTACTGATTTTACGGTTATCATAGCTCAGAAACAGATGCCGACAATTCTTACCAGAGTGCCACAGATTAAAGAATGGAGCCTAGTTCAATAAATCCCTGACTTTGACCAATCAATGAGTCTCA
>JAAUYH010050554.1_pt1 | contig 15019 bp, 16 predicted proteins | sample 7278061 | NCBI WGS metagenome assembly JAAUYH01 (sample SAMN14350203, study PRJNA611818) | marine sediment metagenome | isolation source: surface marine sediment (0.6m) | place: French Polynesia: Moorea | collected 2018-08
ATCATCCAAACAGGAGGACGTTCTAATACTTCGCCTCTTGCTGCTCTTAAAAGTAAGGGAGTTTCTCTTTTATCAGCCATTCTTCTCAATCCGACCTATAATATTTTTTTCGGGGCAATTGTTAGCTTACCATTGCAAGAGGGATTGGTACTCTGTTGTAATTGTTGATTTATGTGAAGCCAATCTCAGTTAAGAAATTAAAATAGCAACCAGGAAAACGACTAAGGCAAAGAAATTAGGATGAAGCTATCACCCCAAGAACAAGACAAGCTAACCATCTTTACTGTGGGTTTATTAGCAGAAAGAAGGAAAGCAAAAGGACTAAAACTTAACTATCCTGAAGCAGTAGGTTATATTTCTGCTGCCATACTAGAAGGAGCAAGAGAAGGAAGAACAGTAGCAGAACTCATGAGCTATGGTACAACTCTTTTGAGTCGTGACGAAGTTTTAGAAGGTGTACCAGAAATGATCCCAGAAGTACAAGTAGAAGCAACCTTCCCTGATGGTACTAAACTAGTCACTGTTCATCATCCCATTCAGTGAGTAGGGAGTAGCAAGTAGTTAGTAGTTAGTAGTTAGTAGTTAGTAGTTAGTAGCAATGAGAGGCAACCATCAACCATTAACCATCAACCATCAAAAAAAATCATGATACCAGGAGAAATAATTACTCAACCAGGAGACATTGAGCTTAATGTGGGACGAGATACCATTACTATTACAGTAGCTAATACAGGCGATCGCCCGATTCAAATAGGCTCTCATTTCCATTTCTACGAAGTCAATCAAGCTTTACAGTTTGACCGGGAAGTTACTAAGGGTATGAGATTAAATATACCAGCAGGAACAGCAGTGCGTTTTGAACCAGGAGATGAGAAAGATGTAGAGTTAGTAGCCTATGGAGGAAGTCGAACTATTTATGGCTTTAATGCTCTTGTAGAAGGAAAATTAGACTAGGTTGTATATCACCGAGAAATGAATTTCTTGGCTCATAGCAAAAGTCCTCTCAAGAGGACTAATTTCTCAAAAATCCCGATAAATGGGATCACCATCAATAGACTATTGGTTGAAGGAGAAGATGAGTTTAACATAAGTTTAAATTCTCCTCCAAAGCAGATCAATATTGCATATTATCTTTTGCTTATCGCTATTTTAATTCTCAAAATTAATTGCCAAAGACCGAAAATTATTTTCTTTTCCTAGGTAAGTGTGCCATAGGGTTAACTGAGTGACGACCATTAGGACGAATTTCAAAATGGAGGTGAGGTCCAGTACTAAAGCCAGTACTACCCATTTCCGCAATTTGCTGTCCTTGTTTTACTCTTTGACCTCGGCGCACATAAATCCGATTATTATGAGCATATAAGGTGACGCTACCATTGGAATGCCTAATTTTGACTAGATTGCCAAAGCCTCCACGATTCCAGCCAGCAGAAATAACTTCTCCTGATGCTGCTGCTAAAATAGGAGTCCCTATGGGGGCTGCAATATCTATTCCTTTGTGCATTCTCCCCCAACGCCAGCCAAAACCAGAAGTAAAAGTACCTCTAGCTGGCCAAATGTAGCCGTTAAAAGAATTATTAGACCTATTGGGCAGAATATTGGGTAGATAATTGGGTAGATACTTTTCATGAGAAGATAAAGGGGGTAACTCAGGAGTAATTGGATTAGCTAAGGATAGTTGCAATATCTCATCGTAGTCATTGGCAGAAGTAGGAGCAACCCTTGAGTCAGTTAGGGAAGAAGTGGCTATAACCGGCTCTGATTCGGGATTATTAGTTAATTCAGTCGCAATTTCTTCAGAATTAGCAGTTGTTTCCCTAACTTCACCTTGATACTGTGTCCTTAACTTGACAATATCTGCTCTCAGCCTAGTGATGTAGGGATTTGTAGCATTATCTTCTAAAGGTTGGAATTCTATATCCGAAGAGCGTGATCGCACCCCTTGGATTACAGTATCTTCTGAACCTAATATAGATATACTATTATTGCCAAGATTGGCATTGGAGATGTTTTGAGGCTGAGGAGTGATCTCAGAATCTTTCAAAGGAACAATTAGCTGATCGTCAACATCAATTCGGTTAGCATTGCTAATCTTGTTGGCTCTGATCAGAGAGAGGCTAGAGATTCCGTATTTCCTAGCAATACTAAAAATAGTTTCTCCTGCTTGAACCCTATGAATTTGTTGGGGTTTTTCTGGAGGTGACTGGTTTTCTGGGGGGTTTCCTAACACAGGAAGTTCAGCAATGCTTCGAGTTTCGTCTGGATTTAAATTGGATTGAATTAGAATCCTCCTTGTAGAAAGCTCATTATCTTCTTGAGAGGAACTCACCACAGTAGAAATATTTTTGGGGACTTTTGTGACACTTGTGGTTTCCAGAGAAGCCAGAGTGGGGATAGAAATAGATTGAGAAATTAATACTCGATCCCAAGAATTCGATTCCCCCAAGGAGGTTCGGCGATCGCTTTCTATTATTGTTACTTGTGTAATCTTGCTTTCTGATGGTTCTGTAATAGCTTGTACAGGTTGACTCAAGATGAAAGTCCCTAGGATACTAGCAGAAATAGCTAACTTGGTCATCAATGGGGAAAGATTCAGGGTGTATTTGCTGAGTAAAGGATGTTGCATAATATTCCGGGAGGTAGTTAAAAAAGCAATTTTTATGGAATAGCCATAGGTTACATTAAAAATAATCTTTTTAGGGATTATTCTGATGTTGATTTAGGCAATTATCTAGATTCTTCTAGACTAATCTGAGAGCTTGCGTTATATTACGAAGCTGATTATGTGAGTCTGTGAGGCAAAATTAATCCAACAAGCGCAAAAATCCTCCTACTCTGAGGAGTCTGAATAGCAAATGAAATTTTGCCTTTGATGAGGCATTGCGTAGTCGCAAATGGGCTGATTCTTTTTGAACATACAACTAATTTGTCAATTTATCATTGATAAAGTTACAAAAAGGGTACAACATTCACTCACAGATTGAGATTCAATGAAAAATTCATAGATAGCATACTACTTTTAGAAATTATGCTTACAGTAAACTATTTTAGATTTTATTAATAATTAAGTGAAAAATATATCCGCAATTCATCAATTGCGGATAGTAACTAAAAAATTATTGAGAAAAGTTTTCTACATTTCCCTAACAGTGGGTTTACCGTCGATAATCTCTCCCACTAAAACTATATCTGCTACACCAACAAACAAGCCATTCTCCAATACCCCTGGGATATTGTTAATGGTTTTTTCTAGTTCCCCTGGATTCTCTAGGGAGTCAAATTTGACATCTACTACTAAGTTACCTTGATCTGTAACGACCGGACCAGCTTTTTTAATCCCCATGCGTAATTCTGGTTTACCACCCAGTTTAATCAAGGCATTCATTACAGGGGTAATTGCCATAGGAATTACCTCTACGGGTAAGAGAAAGGTTGAACCCAATTTATCTGTGAGCTTACCACTATCCACCACTACGACAAATTCATCTGCTAGGGCATCTACTACTTTCTCACGAGTATGAGCAGCACCACCGCCTTTGATGAGGTTTTTTTGCGGATCGACTTCATCAGCACCATCGATCGCCACATCGATATGATCTATTGCATCTAAAGTCGTTAGGGGGATACCGTATTTTTTGGCTAATACTTCTGCTTGAAAAGAAGTAGGAACTCCTACTATATTAGTAATTTCTCCTTTCGCTAGGCGATCGCCTATAAATTCAATAGCATAAGCGGTAGTTGAACCAGTACCTAATCCTACTATGGAGTTTGACTTAACGCGATCGGCAGCAGCTTTTCCTACTTCTTGTTTCATTATCTTGACAGGATCAGCATTAGTCATACTTAAAAAACTCCTTGATTACTATGAGGGTTACTTATTTTTTTAGTAGCATATTTTACTGCTAAATCCAGGGTAAGCGCAAGAAAAACAGGGCAAAATTCTGGTAAGAGAGATTGTCAAGGAATAATTTTCGTGAATGCTTCTAATTTTTCCCAATCTTTAACAATAATTGTTCCGCCTCTTTGATAAATCACTACTCCCTTCAATTTTTTAAACAACCGCACACATTCTTCATAGGTAATACCAATACTGCGAGCAATTTGATAGTAAGGCAGTTTAATATTTAAACGATCGCCTTCTGTTAGAGAGTAAGTGCTATCGCCATCAGCGTAAGAGAACATCCCTTGAGCGCGATAATATTGAATTAGTCTGACTAAACGCACCATTGCTCGTTCGGAAATCAATCCGTGTACTGTATTGTGGAGTTGTTGCAGTCTTTGATTAAATACCTCTAGTATTCTTAAACTAATTTCTGGTGATTGAGAGATCGCCTGTAATAAAGCTTCGCGCTCAATAGTTAATACTTGGGACGTTAGTTTAGAGATTACTGTTGCGGGAGAAATCCCATTCCCAAAAATAGCTGGTGCTGCAAAAAGTTCTCCTGACCGAATAAGACGCACTACTGTTTCTTTGGCACTACTCGCTGTCTTTTTAATTTCTAGTCTTCCTGTAATTAAAGCATGAAGTTGTTTCGGGGTGCGATCGCCTTCTTGCATCACTATTTCACCTTGTTGATATTCTCGAACATAACTATAGGGAACAAGACTTTCTAGTTGTGTTGTAGCTAAATCTTGGAAAATTGAGATTTGTTTTAATTGAGCGATCGACGAAAAGCCTTTAAGAATCATCACCTAATAAAATAATTTTAGTTCACTTATCCATTCTGTTAATAGATAAAATACGATCTAGAGAAAATTGCGGTCGCGAATCAAGAAAAGTAAAATATCTCAACTCTTATTAAAGGTATAAATATCAATCTTAATTAACAATCTTCTGCTTATTGCTAGCCACAGGAATTTCTCGATGTTTCTTTTGATAATCATCTTTGACTAACTCCCAAGCAATTTTTAATGCTTCTAGAAGCAGAAATAGTCGGTATTTCCTGAAAATGTGCCAACCAATCTCCTTTTCACGGGCTTATGAAGCTGAGTCATTGCAGAAGAGCAATACATTGACCTACTCCTGTATTTTGCCAAACTAGATAGTATGTGTTATCAGTTACAACGTTAACAAACCCTTCTCCATATACTTGGCAACTTCCAATGGTTGGACAATGAATCTGTCCACTAACTCGATATCGTTGCTGCCCTGACTTGATGCCATTTGCTCGAAATAAATTGCCTTGCGGATAAAACTCTTGATCCCCAATGTTGATAGATACAGGCAAATTACAGCCAAAATAATCTCCTCTGTAAGCTAGATTTATTGAGGTTCTTTGTTCTAGAGGAGTGGGTGTAGGTGTAGGAGTGGGTGTAGGCGTAGGAGTGGGTATAGGTGTAGGAGTGGGTGTAAGTGTAGCATTATCCTTGTTACCAATAAATTCTTCCCACCACCAAGGAGCAGTCCCCCTAACAAGAAGAGCTACAAATACAGCTACGACAATTTGCCCTACTACACCATTATTTTTATCGCCATTTGACATCTCCCTCTTCCTCAAAAAATATGATGTTATTCCTCTGAAGCATTATTCTTATAAGACTGAAAAAAGCTATATCAATTGGATTCAAGCCGACATTTTATTCCATAATAAACAGCATACTAGAGAAATGAATGGAAAATAAATTGAAGAATTTTTGAGTCATTTAGCAGTAATGAAATAGCTGCATCTACTCAGAATCAAGCTTTAAATGTAATTTAGTTTTTGTATAGGGACAAATAACAAGCAACTCAACAAAACTTTACTGCTAAACATGAGCTACCTCAGAGACGGGACTGAAACTTGATGTCAGAGTAAGAGTATCGAGTTTGGATATGACTGATGAATTTTGAATTATTTACTTGGGCTAATTTCCAACCAGGAGAGACGGTATTAGAGTTAGCAACTATTTGGAAAGTGCGATCGCAATAGCTCAAAGATTTGATATAGGGAAAGTCAAGATATTGTCAGCAATCAAAGACTGTCTAAAACCAGAGGGTAAGTTTCTTAAAATAGGAGTTTGTGAAATTATGAATACCACAGTTGCATCATCCAACAATTCTTTTACTGCTACCTTGCAGGATTTAATTGAATATCCCAGCAGTGGCATTCTCCGTAAAGTTTTACTCAAAGATAACAACAGTCAATATAGTTTATTTTGTTTAGCAGCAGGTACAGAAATTGACGAACACACTTCAACTCGTAACGCTGTTGTAACCGTAGTGGAAGGAACAGGAAATCTCAATTTAGAAGGAAAAGATATTGCTTTAGCACCAGGGGTATTTGTGTTTATGCCAGCAAATGCACCCCATGCAGTGCAAGCGCGAGAAAATCTAGCCTTTGTCCTTACTTTATCGGAACATCCTCAACCAAAGAAGGAAATTAGTCAACAAACTATCGATATCGTCAAATCTACCGCCCCCATCCTCAAACAACAAGGTAAAAAAATTACTACTCGGATGTACGAGATTATGTTTGACAAATATCCAGAAGTGAAAGCACAGTTCGATATGTCCGCACAAGCTAATGGTAATCAACCAGCTAAACTTGCTACCGCAGTTTATAGCTATGCGGTTCATATCGACGATAAGGAAGCATTAAAGGCAATGGTAGATAAGATCGCTCGTCGTCACGTAAAAACCCACGTTTTACCCGAACAATATCCTATAGTGGGGGAATGTTTATTGCAAGCAATGCAAGATGTTTTGAGAGATGCAGCAACGGAAGAAGTGATGACAGCTTGGAGTGAAGCCTATCAAGCATTAGCTGAGGTTTTTATTAATCGAGAACAACAAATTTATCAAACTGCTTCTAATTAGTCGTTAGTTGTTAGTTGTGTAGGGTGGGCAAATCTAAGAGTGTAAACCAAAGAATTTAGCGGAAAGATAACTGTGCAAAGGCTTACGATTGACGAACTGTAGTGGAAGGAACAGGAAATCTCAATTTAGAAGGAAAAGATATTGTTCTCGCACCAGGGGTATTAGGGGTATTTGTGTTTATGCCAGCAAATGCACCCCATGCAGTACAAGCTAACGAAAATCTAGCATTTATCCTCACTTTATTGGAACAATCTCGTAAGGTGGGTAATGCCCACGCTACATCGTAACTGTTTCTTGTGTAGGTATTTGTTACTTCGTATTTTGCGGTGTAATCGGTACATTTTTCATTATTCCGATCCCCATTGCAATAAGCCCCAGATTTCTCACTGAACTCCCAAAAGTTTGCAGTATGTCTGGCAGAGGTAAAAGTGCAAGACCAAAGTTGAGAATAATTCCAACGACGAACAGAAGTACAGCACTTCGCAACAATACCTTGGTTCGTAGTGAATCAAGTCCAAACATTACCCCCCCAGCAATCATCAACCCTCCGTGAAATGTGTAGATGCCTCCAAGCTTCCTCCATAGCATTTCGTAATTAGGGATAGATTCTTCCAGTGCGTACAACGTCGTGTGAGCAAAGTAGATGAAAGCTATTCCATAAAGTATCGAACCTATTAAACCAAGCCAGCCTATTCGAGGTCGCTGGACAGCATACAATCCAACCATGAGGAAGGGCATTGGCAAAAATCCCAAGTAGTTTATGATAAGTTGTATTGAGGAAAAGCCTCCACCAGTCCACTCAAGAACATCTGACAAGAGATGTAATGTTGGAGCAATGATAGCTGTAATAGCGATCAGCCAACGTAAAGTTACCATCATCTAGTTCCCAAAATCCTATGCGGAACACGAGGGCAAAGTAAAAAACTCCTGCTTTCAAAGTAATCATAATAGTATCGAGAATTTTACTAGCCATCATATAGCAAATTAAATTTCAACAAAACAATTTCTCTCTATACAAAACTTTATCCCCAAACATGAGCTACCTCAGAGACGAAACTGAAACTTAATGTCAGAGTAAGAATATCGAGTTGGGCTCAGATCTTATGAGAGCTACTCTCAATTTTGCAACTGTTTTATGATTATTTAGTCATTTTGTATTAGTCGTAGGTCTTTCTTCATTGGTTATTACAGAATACAAAGGAGATAATTATGTTTTGCGAACAATGCGAACAAACTGCTAGTGGTAATGGCTGTCATCAATGGGGTGCTTGCGGTAAAAGTCCCCAAGTGAATGCGGTACAGGATTTATTAGTCTATTGTTTGCGGGGACTAGCTCCTGTGGTACTCCGCGCTAAAGAATTGGGAATTAATACTAGAGAAGTCTCACGCTTTACCTGTGAATCTCTATTCGCGACTATGACTAATGTAAACTTTGACCAGAAAAGGTTTACAGCATATATTAAACAGGCGATCGCATTACGAGAAGCGTTAAAAAACCAAATCCAGCAAGCAACGGATACTCCAATTACTTGGTCGGAAATATCTAATTATGAACCAGATTACAACGAAAGCCTAGTCGAACAGGGACAAAATCATAATTTAGAGTTAATTGGTAAGTTGGGGACAAATATAGATATCTTTTCCCTTAAACTTACTGCACTCTATGGCATTAAAGGTTGTGCTTCCTATACTTTCCATGCTTACGAATTGGGACAGGAAGACGAGTCGGTATATCAATTCATTCAACAAGTTGTAGCTACCATAGATAGTCAAGATTTAACTCTGGAAGAATGGGTTAATTTAGCTCTGGAAATCGGTAAGATTAACCTGCGGGCAATGGAATTAATCGATGCTGGACATACCAGCACTTATGGTCATCCCGTGCCTACTGCTGTACCCCTGAATCATAAACCAGGTAAGGCAATTTTAGTTTCAGGACACGACATTAAGCAATTAGAAGCCATATTAAAACAAACTTTGGATACCGACATTACCGTTTATACTCACGGTGAATTATTACCTGCCCACGGTTATCCTAAACTTAAAGAAAAATATCCTCATTTTTACGGACATTTTGGCACTGCTTGGCAAAATCAGACCAAAGACTTTGCTAAATTTCCTGGCTCGGTTGTAGTTACTACTAACTGCCTTATGCCTCCCCACGAACATTACGAAGATAAATTGTTTACTTTAGGACCTGTAGGCTATGCTGGTTTGAATTATCTTCCTGCTAAGGGTGATGGCAGTATAGACTTTACCCCAGTAATTCAAAAAGCTCAAGAATTACCAGGATTTGCTGAAGAATCAGAATATCGTCAGGTTACTACGGGTTTTGCTCGCAATGCCGTCTTAGGAGTCGCTGACCAAGTTATTGATGCTGTAAAACAAGGTAAGATACGTCACTTCTTCTTGGTTGGTGGTTGTGATGGTGCGAAACCAGACCGCAATTACTATACTGAATTTGTGGATCGAGTACCTGATGACTGCGTAGTCTTAACCCTCGCCTGTGGTAAATTCCGCTTCTTTGACAAAAAAATGGGCGATATTGAGGGGATTCCCCGCTTACTCGATGTAGGACAGTGTAACGATGCTTATTCCGCAATTCAAATTGCTGTAGCTTTAGCTAATGCCTTCGAGGTGGGAGTCAACGAAATACCCTTATCCATGATTCTTTCTTGGTACGAACAAAAAGCAGTAGCCGTATTACTTACTCTACTCTATCTAGGAATTAAAGATATCCGCTTAGGACCTACCCTTCCCGCTTTCCTCTCCGCTAATGTCTTGCAACTCTTGTCAGAAAAATACAACCTGCAACCAATTACTACTCCCGATGCAGATTTAGCAGCTTGTTTGGGTTCAAAAAGTTAATACCAATTCTCGTGCATTTGCGAGAGACTTCGGTTTGGTCAGGATGTAGGGTGTAGGGGAAATAAGGATTCTGAGTTTTTTATTGATGAAAATATATTTTTCATCTCGACCGTTACTCAAAAGAAACGGTATTAACTTATCGCAGGTGCGCGGAGTGACCCCTCCACTGTAAGTCGGGGTCTTCCCGCTTGGAAGATAAAGTCTCCCATTCCTTTCTTTTCTGATTTGTTGTCACCGTTTTTTTGTTAATAGTTGTCAATTAAAACCTAACAACTGCCAAAAAATTAATCTGGTATTAAGCGATTAGGCTTAAAATAATTACCAGACAAAACAAATACTAGTTTTTAGCTGCTGCTAACATTTCTTTTAGCTTGGCTAATTCATCCGCCCAACGAGGATCTGGTTGTACTGCTTCTTTGGGAGCATTATAATTGCCACCACTAGGCTTCTTACTACGCTTATTGTTATTTTTGCGTTTGCCACTATTAGCAGCAGCAGCGTTTGCACCTCCTTCTGCTGCTGATTCTTCTTTATCTTTGCTTTTTGAGCGGGGTAAAGCTTTTTCAATTTTTAGAGGGCTATCCATGAAGGATTGACCGTTATACTTTTCGATGAATTGGTCTGCTGCTTCATCAGTAGGGACGGTGACAAAAGCGAAACCACGGCATTTTCCAGTTTTACGGTCTTTGATTAATTTGGTAGATATTTGCTTTCCTTCTTCAGAAAACATAGAAACTAACGCTTCTTTATCTACAACCTCTTTTGGTAAATTACCTACGTATAAACGAACGGACATGAAGACGTACCTCCCAAGCTAATTAAATTAAGTCTTCTGTGCAATGTACAAAATAAACACTTTTTTGGTCAAGACTGGGCAAAGGCTAGGATAGAGCTTGCCAAAAATTTTCTCATCAGGTGATCCTTTGGCAAACCTTTTTACTTTACACGATATTGACTCTATCAAAATAGGTTTTTCCCAAGAAATTTATTTATGGGGTTGAATTTGATTGCACTTTAGGGTAACAAATATTTCCCTGATTCAGAATCTACTTAATCTTTATTATTTATTTTAATTATTACAGAATGTTAACACTATGACTACTATTATGAGGATTCTCCAGGCAGATCAACAATGCTAACAAGTTATTTCACTATTGACAGCTTAAGTAATATAGCTATATAACTTAAGTTACATCTTGTCAATCCTTTATTTACATTACTTGATGTCGGAGGGGAAAAGTAGTACACATCTAACAATATATCCATCAGGAGTTAACGCCATGTCTTATTCAAGGGAATTATCTCTCGAACAAAAATTCAGCATTCGTTCTTTTGAAAATCAGGTCAAAAAAATGAGTCATCAACAAGCACAGGATTTTTTGATACAACTATACCAAGAAATGCTGGTGCGAGAAAATATGTATAAAGATTTTCTCAAACATCAATGGGGGTTAGACTCAACTTCTGACTAGTTAGAAAGCTATTTACGACGGTCTTCTTCTCTTGCTCGTTTCTGAAACAAGAAAAAAGCTGGGGATGTAGGGGCGTTATATTTAGCATTTTTTGTATTTTTATCTTCCAAGGTCGAGCATGGTATTGATAGTTTCCGCGCACTTTTGTGTTATTGCGGTGAGTTCGTCCTTGTTGGTAGATTGAGGAGGAGCGATCGCGTCTCCAATACGGATTGTTAGGGGTATCGGACGAGGAAATAATGAGTTTGAAAGGATTTTTTCTGTTCCCCACAAACTTACAGGAATTAGGGGAACTTGGGTTTTAGCTGCAATTAAAGCTGCGCCTAGCTTGGGTTGAGTAATTCTTCCGTCTGGGGTGCGAGTACCTTGAAGAAAAATTCCTGTGATCCATCCTGCTTCTAGAGCTTTGATCGCGGAACGAATCGCAGAGCGATCGCTGGAACGACGGTTAACAGGATATGCACCATAAAGTTTTATTGCATTCTTGAGTAAAGGAACTTTAAACAGTTCTTCTTTTGCCATAAAAGCCACAGGGCGACCGATACAACTACTGAGGATAGGTGGATCGAAGTAGCTAGCGTGGTTACTTACAGCGATCGCACCCCCAGAAGTAGGGACTTTTTCTGCTCCATAAATACGTCCTCGGAAATAAGTATGTAATAAAGGACTAATTATGGACCATTTAGACAAATGGTACAGTACTAAGTTAGCAACTGCTTCTCGCTCTCTAGCTGTCACAAGACACTCTCTACAATATGGAAACAAATAATTCTCAAGCATTATACAAGATTGTTTTAAAGTTTATTACTGAGAGTCCCCATTCACGCATTACTTTTGCTGAGTATATGGATTTAGTTTTGTATCATCCTGAGTATGGTTATTACAGTTCACCCGTTGTTGATATTGGGAAGAAGGGAGATTTTTTTACTTCTGTTGCTTTGGGCAAAGATTTCGGGGAATTACTAGCAATTCAGTTACAAGAAATGTGGCAAAAGTTGGGATATCCTAAGTTATTTACTGTGGTAGAAATGGGTGCAGGGAATGGTAATTTAGCAAAGGACATCTTGAGTTATTGGTCAAGTAATAATCCTCAGATAATTGCTAATTTGCAATACATTATTGTGGAGAAATCCTTATTTTTAAAACAGATACAGCAAGCAGCATTACAAGAATTTAATGGACGGATAGATCTTAAATGGCAATCTTGGGAATATCTCCTAGATGATTCTTTGGTTGGGTGTTGTTTTTCCAATGAGTTGATAGATGCTTTTGCTGTGCATCAAGTTGTGATAGATAGTGATAAATTGCAGGAGATATATTTAACAGTAGAAAATGACAGCATCAAGGAAATACAAGATGATGTTTCCACAGAAGATATCTATAAATACTTTGATTTAGTAGCAATAGACTGGACTAATAGAGAGTATCCTAAAAACTATCGGACAGAAGTTAATCTTGCTGCTCTTGATTGGTTAAATACTGTCAGTAAAAAATTACAGCAGGGATATATTTTAACTATTGATTATGGTTATCCTGCGGTTAAATATTATCATCCCCAAAGAAGTCAAGGAACTCTACAGTGTTATTATCAACATCGTCGCCATAATAATCCTTATGTGAATTTGGGTCAGCAAGATATTACGGCTCATATAGACTTTACCGCTCTTGAAAATCAAGGAAAACTTGTTGATTTAGAAACTTTAGGCTTGACAAAACAGGGGATGTTTCTGATGGCTTTAGGGATAGGCGATCGCCTTAATGATCTTTCTAGTGGCAAATATAATGTGATGGAAATATTACAGCGTCGAGATTCCCTTCATCAACTCATAAATCCGATGGGTTTAGGTGGTTTTGGAGTCTTAATTCAAGGCAAAAATTTAACTAAAGATCAATCTATATTGCAAGGCTTAAACATTAACTAGATTTTACTTAAAAAAAAGCAATTCATTATAGGAATGGCGAGGTGTAAGTATGAAGAATTAAGGATAGTCAAAATAATAATCAGATTGGCGCGTATTTTGATACCATAGGAGTGGTTTCAACCGCAAATAAACTAAATTACGGGGTATAAATCTAATGAAAAATATTTATCTGGTCTTGGAGATTTTTCTAGCTTTCTTATCTTTCCTATTTTACAAAGGAATGAAATTTATCATCGGTAACTTATTTATTATTTATCTAACTTTTAATAAAAAGCAAGCTTCTCGATGGCGAGTTTTATCAGACAAAATGTTAAAGTCTCCCTTAATTTTACCAGTCTTGATGACTAAAGGACCTCGCTGGAACACTCATGCTATTATTGGTACGCTTGGTCCTTTTAAAGTCAAGGAAGAAATTGCCATTGATTTAGAATCTGCTAATAACTCTGCTGCTTCTTGGATAGCTGTAGTGTATAGTTTTCCTGGTTATAAAACCATTACTAGCATCGAGTCCGATAAAATAAATTCCGATAGCAAATGGCACTCTATTAAATTACCATCAGGTAAATATTCTTTTGGCTTGCGGTATTATAATCGCCGAGACAAGATAGTATTACCAGAAGTCAAAATAGATAATCAAGAATTTTGTTCTAATGTTCCAGTACCATCAGACATCAATAGTTTTTATCATGACTTGATTCAAGCCAAGAATTGGTTTTACTTAAGTCTGCACTATTATATTTTTACAATTCTCAAGCTAAGAAAATCTTTACCAGAATCATTTGTCAAACGAGAATATTTACCAGTGGGTGCGCCTGATACTGTTTTTATTTATAATTACCTAGAAAAGAGTCAAGCTTTACATATAGACTTTGCTCCACAAGTAATCAACAATTGTAATATTTACTTTAATCTCTATGACCGTTCGAGTCTGCCCTTAAGTTGGTGTCAAATAGATACTCCTCAATACCAATTACCAGCACCACAAAGCAATAGTTATTATCTTTTAAGAATACGTCCTAAACCTTTATCTTCAGCAACTCATGGAACTTTAGATTGGCAAATAGAGGAAGAAAATAATGCACTACAAAAACTAGCGGTAAATTAAATCAAATATCACGGTAATTTCATTTAAAGTCCGTTAAATCAGTTGCTAAAAAACTAGGGATACCAAGTGTGTTTAAACTCGCGCAATCCCCCCCAACCCCCCCTTAATAAGGGGGGTGCGCAAAGACGCAAAGAAAAATACTTTGGTTTTATGGGAAGAAAGCGATAAATCACCAAGAAATAAATTTCTTGGCTAATAGCTCAAGTCCTCTCAAGAGGACTTCAATTTAGTTTTAATCACAGTTAGAGTCTATTTTAATAGACTTATTATATTAGCCTTAAACTTCAGTTAATGGCGGTATGGGTTAGAGGTGCAAGATATGAGCTAACCGTATCTCTAATACCACTGCCATTGGGTTATGCTGCATCTTTGAGTTTCAGAGCAACATACTCTCCCTGAAATTTCCCAGCTAGCAATCCTTCAGAGTAAATTTCAGCATCCAGCAGTATCCGACCTTTTCCTCGCTTATAAACTGTTTTAATAAAACGTTCCCACTTTGGCTTAGGGGGTGCTATGCAATGTGACTGGAAATCGCTTTCAATCGGTCTAATGTACTCTATACTGTTTCTTTGAATCACAATACGACAAGGAATAGATAAAGTCTGAAGCCAAACATGAACGAAAGTCCAAGCAGATAAAATTGCTACAGCAGATATACTCCCACCAAATGCAGTGCTGCGATGGTTGATGTTAGGCATTAACGGAGCGGATAAGATAACGCGACTTTCATTGAGGGAGTCAACTGATAAGCTTAGACGCACTTAGTTAACCTATAATGAGTGAGAGAAAATAAAACAGCGGTGCCACAGGCAACCGCGTAGCGGGTCGCGAAATGCCTACTAAAAATTTTCTTTCA
>JAAUYH010118469.1_pt1 | contig 15018 bp, 17 predicted proteins | sample 7278061 | NCBI WGS metagenome assembly JAAUYH01 (sample SAMN14350203, study PRJNA611818) | marine sediment metagenome | isolation source: surface marine sediment (0.6m) | place: French Polynesia: Moorea | collected 2018-08
GAAAGGCGCGCATCTCGTCATAAAGCGCCTGCCAGTTCCCCGTCAGCACGTGGCGGCGCGAGATGACGATGTCGATCTCCTCTGCGCCGGCCTTCACGCTCTCGCGGATCTCGGCCACCCGCAGCTTGAAGGGCGAAAGCCCTGCCGGAAACCCGGTCGAAACAGCGGCAACCGGAATGCCGCTGCCTGCCACAGCATCGACGGCCGTTTCGATCATGTCGTGATAAACGCAGACCGCGCCAACTGTCAGGCCGGGCAGACCGAGCGCGTCCAGCATGTCCTGCCGCACCGGTTGGCGCGCCTTGGCGCAAAGCCGCCGCACGCGGCCCGCCGTATCATCGCCCGACAGCGTCGTCAGATCGATCATCGTGATTGCGCGTGCCAGCCACGCCGCCTGATACGCCTTCTTCACCGACCGCCGCCCGGGCAGGGTCGCCGCGCGGCGCTCGATCGCGCTGGTGTTCGCCTGCAGGCCCCGGATCAGGTCGAGGTCCAGCGACATCCCCTCGTTACGGGGCTCTTGCACCTGCGGAAGTTGCGCGGACTTGAGGATTGAGGCTGTCTTCTCCATCCCCTGCAAGGTCGCACGGGATGTCAGCCACTTCAATCCACCAGTATGGTTTCCACCTTGGCCCCGGCCTCCAATGTCCGATGGACGGGACACTTGTCGGCGATCTCCAACAGGCGCTGACGCTGGTCGTGGTCCAGCTCGCCCTCCAGCCGTATCTCGCGCCGGAAATGGTCGATCCGCACCTCTTTCGAGGTTTCGGCGTCCTGCGCATGCACCTTGTCGTGGCTGATATCGACCGAAACATGGGCCAGCGGCCAGCCCTTGCGACGCGCATACATGCGGATTGTCATCGAAGTGCAGGCCCCAAGGCCCGCGGATAGAAACCCATAGGGCGTCATGCCCTGATTGGTCCCGCCATAGGCTAGCGGCTCGTCCGCCACCGTGTGGTGCAGGGGGCCTGCATTCACATCCTGCAAGAACCCGTTCGGATCGGCCTCGCTGACGCGCACGATCCCTTCCGGAGCACCAGGTGGCGGGGCGGGTGGCCGCAGGTCCAGATAACGCCCAGCCCAGGCAGCAATCACCTCGGCGGCGTATTCGGCATCTTCGGGGCGCGAGATCAGATGATCGGCGTTGTCCAGCGTCACAAAGCTTTTGGGATGCTTCGCAGCCATGAAAATGCGCGTGGCATTCTCGATGCCAACTGTCGCATCCAGGGGCGCGTGTAGGACCAAAAGCGCCTTCCCAAGCTTCCCGATCGAGGGTTCCAGCGCAGCCCCCTCGACATCCTGAACGAAGCCCTTCCCGATCCGGAACGGACGACCAGCCAAATTCACCTCGGCCTCGCCGTCTGTCGCAATCCTGTCCAGCGCATCGCCGAAGTTATGTGTCACATGTTCGGGGTCGAAGGGCGCTCCAATGGTCGCAACGGCCTTGATGCTGTCGATCTGGGTCGCAGCCTTCAAAACCGCCGCGCCGCCCAGCGAATGTCCGATCAAAAGGCTAGGCGCCATGCCGCGTTCGGACAGATGGCTTGCCGCGTTCACCAGATCATCGACGTTCGACGAGAACGTCGTGTTGGCAAACTCCCCGCCCGAATGGCCAAGCCCGGTGAAGTCAAAGCGCAGCACGGCAATGCCCATGGCCGACAACCGGCCCGCGATGCGCCGCGCCGCCGTGATGTCCTTGCCGCAGGTGAAGCAGTGGGCAAAAAGCGCCGTCGCCAGATGCGGGCCTTCGGGCATGTCCAACCGGGCCGCAAGGGCGTCGCCCGCGTGACCGGGAAATGTAAACCGCTCGATCGTCATCAGGGATTCCTTTCGAGCAGCAGATTGCCATGCATCGTCTGCAAGACAAGGGATGTCACGCGCTGGTCACGCAAACTTGCCAATTGTGACGACGGCGCATGGCCGAGACTTCGCGCCCTTCCCGGTCATCATCCGTTAACGCGACCGGGCGCTCTTCTGTACAAAAGTGAATTTGGCACCCCTGAAGTCTGTACAAATCGTCACGCACCCGCGTTTTGGCGAACGTACGCGAAAGCGTTCCTTCAGAAAGCCTGACAGCGTGTAACCCGACCGTTCGGGCCGGTCTCAGGCCATCAGATCCTGCGCCTGCGCAACCCAGTCGTCGCGTTCGATACGTCCGCTGAACTGCAAAAGTGTGTCCACAACCGCAATCTCGGCGGGCCCCCAGGCCGCGATCTGATGGAAGTGGAAGATGCCGTTGTCGTTCAAAAGCCGTTGCAGCGCAGGGCCAATGCCGCTGATGCGCTTCAGATCATCAGGCGCTCCATCGGGGGCATCGAGGGCGCCCGGAACCGCGATGCCGGAACCGCCGTCGATCGGCAAATTATCGTCGCTGACGGGCACTGTGCCCTGGCCTTCGCGCACGTCGGCGGCGCGCACGTCGTCCCCGAAATTGATGCCGGTCAGATCCTCAATCTCTTGAACTGTCGACAGAAAATCGGTCACTCGGTCCAGTTCGTCGTCATCCAGAAACGCCTCGGCTGCCTCCGCAGAGGCAAGGAACTCGGGCGTTCCCAAGGCTTCCGGCCAGGCATCGAAGACCTGGCTCTGGTTGACCAAAAGGGCCAGCGCCTGCAGCGTACCATTCTCTACCCAGACGGTCACCTTGAAGAAGTCCTGCGGTATCTTGATGTGCCGGAACGGGCGGTCGTTGTTGCGGAAGACAGGTCCTGTGAACGATACGACGCGCTGATCTTCGGCCACCGCGTTCCGCAGTACATAGTTCTCCGCCGCGCGCCACAAGTTGCCGTTGCCTGTGCCCGGATCGTCCTCGTCCGCGGTGCCCTGATTGAAAAAGCCCACCTGTGGGGCAGCATTCGTCCAGTGAAACGTATCCCGCTCCGCCGCAAGCGCCCGCGCATCACTACCCCAAGCCGGATCAATCCGCCGCACCAGATGGCCCCTTTGGAACATGCGCGCGATCCGTCCACTGGATTGAGGGCTTGGAAAGCCCGGCACGACTTGGCCCTTGTAAACTTCACCGCCCGAGTAAGTGTCGCGCTCGACCCGAGGATCGGTGCGCCAGCTATCGCCCTCGGCATCGTCGAGCGATTCCTCCAGACCCGGATCAAAGGGGCTAAGCAGCGAGACGGCGCCAGTTTTGCGGTTGATGGATTTCGCTGTTGCGCCGTCGATCATGCAGGCCGTGAAGAACGCCAGCCGCCGCCGCGCGTTCAAAACAACACTGAAATGATGATACTTCAGTTCGAACGGGTTCGCGCCAGGTTCTGGGTCGATCAGGCGGGCCGCATCATCTCGAATTGCCGGCCCAAGCGCGGGCAGGGGGATATGAAATCCGGGCAGGAAATCAGGCAGATAGCCGCTACGATCGCTGAAGTCGTCCTCGGCCTCGGCCGCAGCCGGAATCGACGGTTGCACCACAGCCGTTTCGGTAACCTTGTCCTTCGCCAAGGCGGGAATGCGCACGCTCAATTCGACAGGCAATGTCCAGGTCGCCGTACCGTCTTCTGCTACATGCACACCCGATTCCACCTGTTTGCCGCCCTCGTCAGCGGCCGCAGCGCGCGCCGGAGCCATCTCGGGTAGGGCAAGCGCGCGCAACAGACGTTCGCGTTGCGTTGCGGGCAAGGATGGCATCCGATCCTTCAGCTTTCGCACGATGGAACTGGTCCGGATGCCTTCGTTGATCTCGAAAGATGCTCCGGGCGCCTGATCGATCCAAGGCCCGCCCCAGTGGTGCAGGGCAATCATCTGCCATTCGCTGTTGTACACCGGAGAGCCGGACGAGCCGGGCTCGGTATCGGCCACGTAATGCAGGGCGTCGTCGAACCGGTTGACCAGACGGTTCTCTCTCAGAACAACTTCCTTAAACCGACCCCGGGGGTGCTGCACGATATTGGCGAACTCGCCCACCATATGCTTGTCCGAGGCATCTGACAGTACGGTCCGACCGAACTCGGCCAAGGACCCCGGCCCACTCAGCTTCTGCCCAACCGAAAAGAGCGAGAAATCCAGCCCGTTCACCGGGTCCGTTATGAAGAACGTTCCATCGATCAAAAACCGCGTCTGGCTGCGTAATGCGCCGTTCAGGTCGCGCTCATAATCGAACTCCAGCACGAACTGATCCGTCTGCTCTGACCCGCCGATTACGTGGTTGTTTGTCAGAAACAGATTCTCGCCGATCAGCACGCCTGTGCCTTGGCCGGTACCGTTCAAAAAGGCGACCCGTCCGACGGATCTTGCAATGGCCGCCCCTTTCTCCAGGAAAGCGACGGCGACAAAGTCGATGGTATCACCCCAGATCGCTTCCGGTCCACCGCGCGCACTGTGCGTTTCGAACTGCACGGCCTCCTCGGCGGAGACGTCAACCGCTCTTTGCTGGACGGCGGCACTCAACGCCTCGGCCTCGCGGGGCGCAATGTTCAGCTTTCGCTGCAGACGGCGCGTTCGTCGTTCGATGTTCTGTTCTGCGGCATAGGGATTGTGGTTGTCGATCTTGCGAAGCGCGTGTTCGATGTCGGTCTGACTTTCCCGAATGCGGCGAAGAACGATTTCGTCGAGAGCTGCGTTTGACATGACCTCTCCAAATAAAGCGAATTGCCCAACTCGCGGACGGGCACCCTAAATCAATAAAGAGAGTATGGAGGCTCTATGTGCCGCGCATCAAGGGATGGCGTCAAACCGTGAATGTAGCGTCATTCAACCTTGACGCGCCATCTGGATAAAAGCCTCCTCGGCACGTTGGAGAGAACCACTCTTTACAGGGAATCTCAGTTCAACTCACGGATGTCGCGTCGTCTTTCGCTTGGGCTTCCTCCGTCCATTGCTCACGCGAAAGCGGCGAAAACAACTCCACCAGGTTGCCATCGGGGTCGCGCAGGTGAACCGCTCTTATCGTCCATCCGGGATAGTCCTTGGGTTCATTCACGAAGCCCACACCTGCTTTCGTCAGTCGATCATAGGTCTCGTCCAGATTGTCGACTTGGAGAGAAACCAGCGATTTGTCCTGCGAAAGCGCACTCTTGGGTAACCCTTTCGTCCCAACAGCTTCGGCCATCAAGTCCTTCTTGAATAGAGCCAAGGTCACGTCACTTCCTGCCCTGAGGTCAGCATAGGGACCATTTTCGTCTCCCCAAACAGGCTCCATGCCAAGGTCTTTCTGATAGAACCGGAAACAGGCCGTGAAGTCCTCCACCAAATGGCGGACACTGTACATTTTCATCGGTTTGCTTCCTCTTTCCAGGTATCCCGGAGAGTTTAGCCGAAGCGCGTTGGAGCCAAGTTGACAGGGATCAACGGTACTACGTTTGGCGGCCGCGCGGTCTCATCCCAAAGCCTTGGCCAGGTTCTCGTCGATCTTGTCGAGGAAGCTCGTCGTCGTATGCCACCCCTGATCGGGGCCGACCAGCAAGGCAAGGTCCTTTGTCATGTGACCGCTTTCGATGGTGTCGACGACAACCTTCTCCAGCGTTTCGGCAAAGCCCTTGAGCGCCGCGTTTTCATCAAGCTTGGCGCGATGCTTGAGCCCGCCTGCCCAAGCAAAAATGGATGCCGTTGAGTTGGTCGAGGTTGCTTCGCCCTTCTGGTGCTGTCGATAGTGGCGCGTGACCGTGCCGTGCGCCGCCTCGGATTCCACGATCTTTCCATCGGGTGTCATCAGGATCGAGGTCATCAATCCCAGCGAGCCGAACCCTTGCGCCACCGTATCCGACTGTACGTCGCCATCATAGTTCTTGCACGCCCAGACGTAGCCGCCGGACCACTTGAGCGACGAGGCGACCATGTCGTCGATCAGCCGGTGCTCGTACCAGATCTTGGCCTCTTCGAAGCGCTCCTTGAACTCGGCCTCATAAACCTCTTCGAAAATGTCCTTGAAGCGCCCGTCATAGGCTTTCAGGATCGTGTTCTTGGTCGAAAGATATACCGGCCAGCCCAGGTTCAGGCCATAATTCAGGGACGCTCGCGCGAAGTCATAGATCGAATTGTCGAGGTTATACATCGACAAGGCTACACCCCCGCCTGGGGCATCGAAGACCTCGCGTTCGATGACCTCGCCATCGGCGCCTTCGAATTTCAGAGTCAGCTTGCCGGGACCCGGAAAGGTGAAATCTGTCGCGCGGTATTGGTCGCCATAGGCATGACGTCCGACCACGATTGGTTGCGTCCAGCCGGGCACCAGCCGCGGCACGTTCTTGCAGATGATTGGGGCGCGGAAGATCGTGCCGCCCAGAATGTTGCGGATCGTGCCATTGGGTGACCGCCACATCTCTTTCAGCCCGAATTCCTCGACCCGTGCCTCGTCCGGCGTGATCGTCGCGCATTTGACAGCAACGCCCACCTCTTTCGTCTTTTCCGCCGCGTCGATGGTGATCTGGTCATTTGTCGCATCGCGGTTCTCGATGCTGAGGTCATAGTCCAGCAGGTCGATGTCCAGATACGGCAGGATCAACTTTTCCTTGATGAACTCCCAGATGATCCGGGTCATTTCATCGCCGTTCATATCGACGATGGGGTTGTCTACCTTGATATTGGACATGGGCGTCGTGGCTCCTGAATCAGTCCCGTGCCGGATACAGGAGCGGGGTTAAGAAATAAAGACAGTATGCAAATGTATACAAATTATTCCTTCGGGATGAGTGCGATCACCGCAGCAGGCACCAGACCGAAGACCGGAAGCAGAAGAACCCCGAAATCCGTGCCCTTCCGGTCACAATCGTGGTTGTCCGAAGGCGGCAGCACGAAAGCCAGCAGCAAGACGCAAAGAGCGGCGAACCACAGCACCTCCAAACGGCGCCTCCTGTCGGAGCGAGAAATCCAAACGGATACCATTGCTGGCAAAGTCATGAGAGAGGTCGTCATGGGAAAGAACCAGACACGCAATGTATTCAGCGCCGCCGCTGGCGTTTCGAATGCAGCGCGGCGCAATAGTTCGACCGTACCCGGCTCGCCGAACCGTGGTCCCTTTGCAGCGCTCCCGTCCGATCGGTTCAAGCATTCGCGCCAGTCAAAATCCGACACTTCGCCGATGAAGACGAGCGTAAGCCAAAAGACAACGCCAAGCGCAGCGATCGTCACGAGCGATCCATGTCTGGTCATCAGCCGAAGGAAACGCCAGCGTCCGCCATGCCCGTTCTGGCTGCCGCCAAAGATCCATCGAGGTCGATCGCGCGGCAAAGGCTCTCGATGACCGTGACCCTGAACCCCAGCTTCGCCGCATCGACGGCCGAGAAGTTGACGCAATAGTCCGTTGCCAGCCCGACCAGCGTCACAGTGTCAACGCCGCGGGTTTTTAGATAACCCTCCAACCCGGTCGGCGTGGTGTGATCGTTCTCGAAGAAGGCCGAATAGCTGTCGATCTCGCGCCTGAACCCCTTGCGGATGATCATATCGGCGCGCCGCGTGTCGAGGTTCGGGTGAAACGCGGCCCCGTCCGATCCGATGATACAGTGATCCGGCCACAAGACCTGCGTGCCATAGGGCATTTCGATCGTCGTGAACGGATCGGCGTCGTGCTGCGAGGCGAAGCTCAGGTGATCGCCCGGATGCCAGTCCTGGGTGAAAACGCGCACGGGATAGTCCTCGAGCAGCGCATTGATGGGCGCCACGATCTCATCACCGCCCGCAACGGCCAGCGCGCCGCCCGGGCAGAAATCGTTTTGGACGTCGATGACCAAAATGGCCTCATTGGCTGGGCGCATGGACAAACCCTCCTGACTTCATCTTGCCGAAAATACGCGGGGGAGCGCGAGGGGGGAACCCCCTCGCCCAGCGCGGCGCGCAAAGCGCGGCGCAAAACCTTTCACTCGCGCCGACATTTCCCTAAAAGACTGCGCATGTTCACCGTCGCCGCGCTTTACAAATTCACGCCCTTCGACGACCCGGCGGCCTTGCGCGGGCCACTGGCCGAGGTCGCGTGCAAGAATGGTGTCAAAGGAACACTGCTTCTGGCGCTCGAGGGCATCAACGGCACCATCGCGGGCACCCGCGCTGGCATTGATGCGACGCTGGCACATATCCGCACGCTCCCCGGATGCGCCGACCTCGAGTGGAAGGAAAGTACCGCGGCGGAGATGCCGTTCGCCCGCCTCAAGGTGCGCCTCAAGCGCGAGATCGTCACGATGGGCCAGCCGCAGGTCGACCCCACGGCCTCGGTCGGGACATACGTAGACCCGGCCGATTGGAACGCGCTTATCACGCGGAATGACGTCGTCACTATCGACACGCGCAACGACTATGAAGTGGCCATTGGCACCTTCGCCAATGCCGTCGATCCCGAAACCAAAAGCTTCGGCGACTTCCCGAAATGGTGGCAGGCCAACAAACAGCAGTTCGACGGCAAGAAGATCGCCATGTTCTGCACCGGTGGCATTCGCTGCGAGAAGGCGACCAACTATCTGATCGGCGAAGGCGTCGAGGACGTGTTTCATCTGAAAGGCGGGATTCTCAAGTATCTGGAAGAGATCCCGGAAGAAGACAGCACCTGGCGGGGCGAATGCTTCGTGTTCGACCAGCGTGTGTCCGTGGGCCATGGGCTGGAAGAAGGCTCTTACGACCTCTGCCATGCCTGCCGCCGCCCTTTGTCCGAGGCGGACAAGGCCAGCCCGCACTTCGAATTGGGCGTCTCTTGCCCGCAATGCATCGAGGAAACCAGCGAGGACGACAGAGCCCGGTTTCGCGAGCGCCAGAAACAGATCACACTGGCCAGGGCGCGGGGAGAGGCCCATATCGGAGGTTAGCTACCGAATGGCCGCGTGTCGGTCCCAAAAGGCGACCGCCTGGTCATAGGCCTCCGGGTCCAGTGCCACGCCCGACCCCCCGGCTTCTCGGCCCAATGCGTTCCGCATCTGCGTGATCGGTGGCATCGGCGGCTCGACCGGTTCCAGCACACCAATGATCGACACGATGCCCCAGTCGCAGTCGGGCACGTCCTGTTCTTCAGTAAAATCTGCGGCCTCTTTCAGAAGCTGGTCGTAGCTGTAAAGGATCACGTCCAGCCATGCGGCCCGCGTCGCCTCAAGCCCCTCGAACCAGCGTTCCAGAACCGCGCGTTCGCCTTCCCGACGCGCCACATAGCCCGATCGCAGATAGGGCTGCGTCGCCTCCGTGATCTCGGCAAAGGCGGCCTTCGTCGGCGAGGTATTTTCAAGGAACAGGTGCTTGCAAAAGGGGGCATAGCCCTCCGCCAAAGGGCGCGTGGCCGCGTTGCAGAGCTTCACCAATTCGTCAGGTGTCATGCCTTCGATCTTGGTGCTGGCGCCCTCCTGCCAGTTCCGCAATGCGAAGTCGGTTATCGCGATGCGCATGTGTGTCCTCCTGCCATGGATCTTCTATCCAGACGGTTGCCCTTTGCTGCAAGCTGATTCATCTTGGGAGCACCTCGATTTACGCAGCATTCCATTGACCCAGTCCAAGCATAGTTGCGAAAACTGCGGCGCCGCGCTCTTCCGGCAGTTCGATAAGACGCGCATGATAACCTGCGAGCACTGCGGGTCGACCTCGGTATTGGAAGATGATGTCTTTCGTCTGGCCGGATCGGGCGGTGTGATTCAGGACGCGCCGTCCATGGTCGAACTCGGTGTTCAGATCGAAGTCACGGGCCAGTTCTATCTGCCGGTGGGCCAAGCGCAGTTCGACTATGGCCGCGGCTGGTGGGACGAATTCTGGTGTCTGAACGAGCAGGGCGATGGCTACTGGCTCAGCGTCGATGAGGGCGATTATGCGCTTGAGCGGACACTTCCCCGCTCTGCCTGGCCCAAAGGGTTCCGGCCTGCCCTGGGGGCCGCTACAGAAATAAACGGCATCCCCTTTCGCGTGACCGAAGCGGAAACCGCGACCTGCAGCGCGGTCAAAGGTGAGTTTCCCGAAGCGCTGGCGGTGGGCGAGACGCATCTCTACTTCGACCTCACCGGACTGGACGGTGAAATCGCGACATGCGAGCGCTGGGATGGCGGCGAAGCCTGGAGCATCGGGTCCTGGATCGACGCCTGGGACGTGCGACGGTCATGAGCACCGCGCGCGCTTCTTCCTTCAACTGCACCGAATGCGGCGCCGGGCTCGATGCACTAGGCGGTGGTCGGGTGCGTGTGCATATCTGTTCCTACTGTGGCGCGGAACTGGACGCGCAGGACGACTACAAGGTATTGGCCAAGTACCGCGACCTCGAACGGCCCGCCTCACCGTTCTCGATCGGAATGACAGGGGAGCTTTGGGGCGTCGGATTCACAGTGATCGGCACGATGGCCTGGGTCGAATTCCACAACGGGAAGCGGTGGGAATGGGTCAACCACCAGCTCTACTCCCCGACTCACGGGTATGCCTGGCTGACGGTGGAAGACGGCTTCGTCACCTATGCCCGAAAGCAGCGCATGGCGTCGTCGCCCACCAGCCTAAGCGAATCCTTCATCGAAAATGCCGAACGCCGACCCAGCGTGAGCTTTGGCGGCCAGTCCTTCCGTTACTACAGCTCTGGTCGCATCAAGCCGACGTTCATAGAAGGCGAGTTCAACTATCGGCCATCGCTGGACGAAAGTGCGCGCTATGTCTCTCTACTTGGCCACCACCAGATGTTGGACATCATCGAAAGTGGTCAGGAACGCGAATATGAACTTGTCAGCCTGCCCGACCAAGCCGCGACCCTCGCAAGCTTCGACGTGCCCGCCGGAAGATGGCCCAAGCCGCGCGGCGTCCATCCGCTTCAGGTCTATCATCAATCCCCTTTCGCGACGTTCGCACGCACCGTTTTCTTTGTGGCTTCCGCCGTCACCCTGCTGATCGGACTCATGCTCTCAGGTTCGGGCCAGACCATCTCGCAATCAGAGACGGTCGGGATTTCGCGCGACGTCACCCTGCCATTCGAAATCACGAATGCAGGTCGGTTGACCGAGATCGAGATCTGGGCCAATGCCTACAACAGCTGGGCGTGGTTCGAAGCCGAGCTTCTGGACGGCGAAGGTGAACCAGTCGCCGAGTTCGAGCGCGGAGTTGAATACTACAAGGGATCGGACTGGTCCGAAGGATCACAACGCGTGCGAACACGGCTTCACTTGCCGCCGGGCACCTACGAACTCAGCATCAATAACACGCAAGCTGTCGTCGATTGGGCCGGTGGCACCGAAGCCACCAGATACCAGATCACCGTTTCACACGGTGTCAACACCACTTTCTGGCTTTGGATTACGGCGGTGGTCTTCGGTGTTCTCGGTCTTGCCCAGATGGTCGGCCCGGTCGTTCACAACACGCGCCGCATGGCGGGCAGCGATTGGAGCGACGACTGATGGTGGCGCGCGTTGTCCTCGTCGTTCTGGTTGCCGCTATGGTCGGCGCCGCCAGCTATGCCGCCATGCGCGGCGTCTGGGGCGAAAGCAGTTCCGTTATCTCAACCCGTGCCGGATCACCCGGTGGCGGCTATGGCGTCGGTGGGCGCGGTGTCAAATAGGAGGATAAGATGATCTTCAGCGAAGTGATCCTGGCCGAGGTTGTGGCCACGGTGTTCTACACCATCCTTGGACTGGTCCTTTTGGGAATCAGTTGGAAGGCAATAGAATGGCTCACGCCTTTCTCGCTCCGAAAAGAGATCGAAGACGATCAAAACAACGCTATCGCCATCCTGATCGGCAGCCTGTTCATCTCGATCTCGCTTCTGATTGGCGCCGTCATCCTCTCGGGATGAGCACACCGCGCGCACGCGACGGCCAGGCCCTCTGGCTTCTGGCGGCGACCTTCACGGTCGCGGTCGCCGGCCTTGTCTATGAACTCATCGCGGGCACTGTTTCCAGCTACCTTCTGGGCGACAGCGTCACCCAGTTCTCGCTGGTCATCGGCATCTTTATGACGTCGATGGGTCTGGGCGCCTGGGCCTCGCGCTTCGTGACGCGCGCCGAGCGCGGTTTCACGCTCAGCCAGATCCTGCTTGGCATCGTCGGCGGCTTCTCCGCGCCGCTCCTGTTCCTGGCCTACGGCTACCTCGACGGGCTGCACGCCATACTATTTTCGCTGGTCATCGCCATCGGCACACTCTCGGGGCTCGAAATCCCGCTGATCACGCGCATCCTGCAAGAGCGGAAGGCGATGAGCCACACGCTCTCGAATGTGCTCACAGCCGATTATGCCGGCGCGCTTGTGGCCGCGATCGCCTTCCCGCTGCTGGTCGTCCCGCAACTGGGATTGATGGCGGCCAGCCTGACCTTCGGCCTCTTGAACCTCGTGGTCGCGGGCATTTCCGTCTGGGTCTTTCGCGACCGCATCGGCTGGGCGCTGCGCGGCACATGGGTGCTGGGCCTTGCCGCCTGCCTCGCCGGTCTCGTCTGGGCGGACCGACTTGTCTCGCTGACCGACGCCGCCTTCTTCGATGACGAGGTCGTCTTGGCCGAGGAAACCCCCTATCAGCGCATCGTCGTCACCCGCTGGAAGGACCGCTACCGCCTGTTCCTGAACGGATCGATCCAGTTCGACACGCTGGACGAGCACCGCTATCACGAAGCACTTGTTCACCCTGCCTTGTCGCGCGTGCCCAGGCGCGCAAATATCCTGATCTTCGGCGGTGGCGACGGCATGGCGGCACGCGAAGTGCTGAAATGGCCCGATGTGCAGCAGATCACGCTCGTCGATCTGGACCCAAGGGTGACCCGGCTCTTCGCCTCCAACGCCACGTTGACGGGCCTCAACGCCAATGCGCTGAACGACCCGCGCGTGACGATCGTCAACGAGGATGCCTGGACGTGGGTGCGCGACAACCCAGACACCTTCGACGCCATCATCGCCGATCTACCCGACCCGCGCGATTTCGCTGTGTCCAAGCTCTATTCCGCCGAGTTTTACGCAGCCCTCAGCCAGCGCCTGTCGCCGCGCGGTGCCCTTGTCACGCAAGCCGGTTCGCCCGTTTTCGCGCGCGAGGCGTTCTGGTCGATCCACCGCACGTTGACCGAAACCTCGAACCCGTCGCGACCCGGGACAGCGCTGATCACGACGCCCTATCACGCCTATGTCCCCAGCTTCGGCGACTGGGGCTTCGTTCTCGCCAGCCACGCGCCCCTTGCCAATCCGCGAGCGCTGCCCGAGGGTCTCCGGTTCTACAGCCCCAGGATGTGGCCCGCCATGGTCACCTTCGCGCCCGATAGCGGCCCGTTGGACACAGAGCGGAACACCATCCAGTCGCATCCGCTGGTGCGCTACTACGAAAATGGCTGGGCGCGTTGGATTAATTAACCTACGTCGAGTCGTCCAATCGGACGTAACTCGACTCCATCCCGTCTGTCATGCCGCTCGCCAGCATATTCTCGCGGATGTCCTTGCTGTCGTACTGGATGATCATCTCCATTCGCGTCCCGTTGCCCTCTGGCTTGAACTCGGTGACGACGCGTGACGGCGGCATCGGTGGATTACCCTCGAAGGCCTCCTTGTGCACGATCCGATGCGGCGGATCGAGTTCAAGATATTCCCCGTTCAACGAAAACGACTGCCCCTCGGCGTTCGACCAGGTGAAGCGGATGCGTCCGCCCGGAACCGGGTCGCTGATGCATTCCGGCATGGTCCAGCCATCGGGTCCCAGCAACCAGGTCTTCAGGATGTCCGCGTTGACATGTGCTTCAAATGCACGTCCTGGCGGCGCCCGAAAGCTTCGGGTGATCTTCAGATCGGTGTCGCCCACTTTGGTCACACTCAGTGTCATCCGTCCTCTCCCTCTTCCAGTACCTGATCCAGTCGTGCATAATTCGCCGCCAAGGCTGCCTTGAGCTTTCCCGACCACACGGCCACCTCGTCCAATCGCACAGGGTTCAGCCGAACCGGCCTGCGCGTGCCGATGCGACGCCGCAAAACCCATCCTGCATCTTCGAGGATGCGCAGATGACGCGAGATCGCCGGCTGCGAAATGCCGAACGGATTTGCCAGTTCGGTCGCATCGGTCTCGCCCTGTTCCGCCAACCGCGTCACGATCGACAAACGCGTTTCATCGGAAAGGGCGGCAAATGCCGTTTCAATATTCATAACGAATCCTTTATATAAGGAATTCGTTATTTATGCCAGAAGTTTTCCGATCCGCTGCACGGCGAAGGTATAGCCATCCACACCGCACCCCGCGATGATCGCGTCGGCCCGCCCGGACACATAAGAATGATGCCTGAAGGCCTCGCGGGCATGAATGTTCGACACATGCACTTCCATCACCGGGCCTTCGAACATGTTCAGCGCGTCCAGAATGGCAATCGACGAATGCGAGTAGGCGCCAGGATTAATGACAATCGCATCCATCCCGTCGCGCGCTTCCTGTATCCACGTCACCAGCTCGCCCTCGTGGTTCGACTGGCGCATCACAATACCGGCGTCGAACGCGCCTGCCGCCTCGGCACACATGGTCGCGACGTCGTTTAAAGTCTCGCCCCCATAAATCTCGGGCTGGCGCTGACCCAACATGTTCAGGTTGGGCCCGTTCAGGATCAGGATCGTCTTGCTCATGAGAGTTGCCTAGCGGACAGGGCAGGGCTCTGCCAGAGCGTCCCGCCGATTTTCCCTCGCCTGTGCTATTTCAGCGAAACCGGATACCGCGCCGCGCCCCAGCCGTCCACATTGGTTCGCGCCTCGATGTAAACCGTCGAAAGTCCGTTTGGCACCTCGACCCCGCTCAGCGACCGCGTAAAGGGCTGCTCGGTCACATGCGGATGATGCAGCACGCGCATGCCCAACTCGGTGCCATCCTCGCTGACAACGCGCCAGCCGTCGGCATAATCGTCCCACCCAGTGTCGCCGTGGGACAGCGTCACGGAAAAAGACCAGGCAGCACCGCTTTGCCGCGCCTCCACGTTCTCGACGACAGCATCGTCGGCAAGCACAGGTGTGGCGAGGAAAAGGGTGAAAAAAGTCCAGCGCATATTGAATGTTATCACCAAAAATCAGGAGATCGCTACACTGTTTGGTGACCGACCTGTCCTTCGCCCGTTGTCAAATATCCCGGGGAGCGCGAGGGGCAGCGCCCCTCGCCCGGCGCGGCGCGAAGCGGGCACAAAACCTCTCGTGACGCGCAGC
>JAAUYH010104023.1_pt1 | contig 15009 bp, 8 predicted proteins | sample 7278061 | NCBI WGS metagenome assembly JAAUYH01 (sample SAMN14350203, study PRJNA611818) | marine sediment metagenome | isolation source: surface marine sediment (0.6m) | place: French Polynesia: Moorea | collected 2018-08
TTGGTGCTGTTTAATTAGATTGGCTTCTAAGGCTAAAGCTTCGGATTCAGTGTCAGTGACGATAAACTCAATTTCTCGCACTTGACGCACCATCATGGCAATTCTGTCGCTGAGGCGTTGGGAATCGCGAAAATAGGAACGAACACGCGATCTTAATTTTTTGGACTTGCCAATATAGAGAATATCACCGCTATCCCCTCGCATAAAATATACTCCAGGTTCAGAGGGGATTTCTTTGAGGCGATTTTCGAGCTGTTCAGGTTGATTGAGTAATGGTGTCATAGAAGAGATTTTTGCTTACATCGATTTAAATCGACCAAAAATATTCTATCGAAACACAAAGTTATTTACTTTGTACAGTAAAAGTTTCAGTTATCATACACTGTATATAAGTAACTAGAATGCATTTTGAATAGCGATCGCATACCTGAAAATTATGCGCTCTTAAAATATACTTAAATAAGTGATTAAGATATTCTGTGGCCGCAAACTCTATTTCTTCCCTGATCTTTTGCTGAATAAAGCTGCTGATCGCACATCACAATCATTTCTGTAGGAGTCATGTGTTCGGTTATCTTATCAAGTGACAGAACGCCTAGAGAAATTGTTACATGATGGGACACTGTTGAGGTCCCATGAGGAATTGACAACTTACTTATATTCTGTCGCATCTTCTCTGCCAAAAACATCCCTCCCTCAAAATCAGTATTGGGTAGAATGCAGATAAATTCTTCGCCACCATAACGGGCCACAAAATCCCCTGGACGTTGGAGACTTTTTTTGAGAGCAGAGGCAACGCCCCGTAGACAACTGTCTCCTTTAACATGACCGTAAGTATCATTATAAAGTTTGAATTTATCGATATCTATCATAACGACAGAAAGTGGCTCTTGGGATCTTTGAGCACGGTTGAATTCTTCAGCAAATTTCTGATCGAAATAACGACGATTTGATAGCCTTGTCAGGCAATCCTGGTGTGCCATCTCCGCAAGTTTGTTATTCATTGATTCAATTTCCTTGGCAGATGTTTCCACTAGACGGTGAAGTACTCGTAGTGTCTTCAGCTGTTTTGACTCTTCCTCGCTTAGAAAAGGTTTTAGATCGGTAGTTATGATTGGAGCTTTAGTGTAGTTTAACTCTGCCAAGGTTAGTACTGTCATTGTTTGACTAAAGAGTAGGCATTTGCCTATGGGATGGGTGAAATACTCGCCATAGGCAAAGAAACCAGCTGTTGGTGCCAGATGGGAAATAGGCGCAATCTCAATATTAATATCTTGACCGAGAATCCATTTTCGTGAGACACAAGAATACACAAAGGCTGCCTGGGCAGGATGTACTCTCAACTCATTAAAAGTCTTTTTGGCGCCTAAAGTTAATAGTCCAGAATGACAGAACCCAAATTGGACTTGTTCACCCGAGTGAAAGGAATGAATATAGTCAAACGAGCCATCTTCATTGACTCCAAGAGCGTGGATGGCCAGAGGAATACCTTCTCGCTCGATGACTAGGGGAAAATCTGCGGCAGTTAGGGGCAAACCATCCACTACTTCCTGTCCTAAATAATATTGATATAGCTCTCGGGGCGCTCGATCATCAATGCTATAAACCCGCGGACCAGCTGCTTTTGTAATTGTAAGCTTTTTCCCAATGGGAACCCAACTCAAATTGTAACTGTTATGTACGGATAAATATTTCCCCGAAAGAGATGCGGCAACAACGCCATGATCTACTATCTTGTCTGCATTGAATACGTAGGAAATTATCCCATTGCCATTATCTCCAGCTTGACCTCCGGCAATTATGGTTTGGGGGAATTCTTCGTAAAGTGCAGTCAACATTGGGGAGGCATCAATCTTAAGTCCGTCTTTTTTGATACTGCAACCAAAAACTATGATTGCTTGAGGGTTAGTTGGAGTCACCGTTACACCGCCGTAAAACGACGGTGCCTGCGGTGACCGGTGTTCCCCGGTTAAATCATGAGCTAAAGTCTTACCAACTGACCAAAGATCATCATATTGAGCGACTAATGTAGTTTGAATAGTTGTGAATTCAAAAAAAGAAATATTTACTACTATTGTTTTCTCAACCACTTTGCCATCGAAAATCTCGCCAGCTGTTGTTGTACCAATGATGGGAACTCCCTGAAACACATCCTTCAAATCGTGAAGCAACCGTTCGATTTGTCTTTTTTTGATCTGACCAGAAAAAACCTGAATTAATGTTTTCTCAGAAGGATAATTAGGGAAACGTCGCTTAACATCGAATAGATCAGATTTCTGAGAATAGAGAATATTGAAACTCTTAATCATTTCACCCGGCACCTCAACTGAATGCAAGAATTTTGTTGCATAACTAAGTTAGGGTGAACCTGATTCATAGTATTTTATCGTTTGAGTTCATCCTTGTAAAAGTATGACATGTCTAACACGCTTGCTGAATCAGCAAAATTACTATTAATTTTACTCGACTGTTGTGATTTGCTAAAACCATTTCCCACTCAGGTATTCAATGTGGTTCATTGAAATCTCGATTCTATACTTTAGTACCTCTAATCCCGCGTAATGCCTACCGCAAAGTACAACTGGGAGGCAGAAAATGTCATAATGCTTAGGCGATCTTAGTCGAATTAAGTAAAAGAAATATTATTTATGCAGCGTTTAGCACTTTTGAGCGTATCAGATAAAACTGGTATTGTTAACTTGGCACGTCAACTTATAGAAAATTTTGAGTTTGAAATTATTAGTAGTGGTGGCACAGCAAAAATTTTACAAGAAGCTGGCCTCAGCGTCACCAAGGTTAGTGATTATACTGGTTCTCCAGAAATTCTCGGGGGTAGAGTAAAAACTTTGCACCCTCGTATTCACGGGGGAATTTTAGCGAGAAAGAATTTACCAGAAGACATTGTCGAGTTGGAAGCTAATGACATTCGTCCTTTGGATTTAGTAGCAGTTAATCTTTATCCTTTTGAAAAAACTATTGCCCAACCTGATGTTAGTTTAGCAGACGCAATTGAGAACATAGATATTGGTGGTCCTTGTATGTTGCGGGCTGCGGCGAAAAATTTTGCTAACCTAACTGTATTATGTGATCCGAGCCTCTATATGGATTATTTAGCCGAATTAAAAAATAATCAAGGCGCAGTATCTCTCGAATTTCGGCAAAAAATGGCAGGAATTGCTTTTGCTCGTACTCATGATTACGATCGCGCTATTGCAAATTATTTTGCTGGTTTAAATTCCGATGATGAGTTACCTGATAGCTACAATGTATCGGGTAAAAAACTACAAACATTACGTTATGGCGAAAATCCCCATCAACCTGCTGCTTGGTATAGTCTAGGAGAAACAAAGACAGGCTGGGCTAAGGCAACTAAACTACAAGGCAAAGAACTTAGCTACAATAATTTGGTCGATTTAGAGGCAGCACGCCGGATTATTGCTGAATTTACCGCTGCAGAGCCTGCAGCAGCAGTATTAAAACATACGAATCCCTGTGGGGTGTCAGTCGGCAATAGTCTCGCTCAAGCATATGAACAAGCTTTTAATGCTGATTCAATATCCGCATTTGGGGGAATTGTAGCTCTTAACCAACCTATTGATGTAGCAACAGCTCAAGCTTTAACTAAAACCTTCTTAGAATGCGTGGTTGCGCCAGGATGCGATGAGCAAGCCCAAGCAATATTACAAGCTAAATCTAAACTCCGAATCTTGTTATTACCCGATTTAGTTACAGGAGAAAAGCATACCATAAAAGCGATCGCTGGAGGCTTATTAATCCAAACTAGTGATGATCTCATCGAAGATCCTGATAATTGGGAATTTGTCACCGATAAAAAACCCACTCCCGAAGAAATAGCAGAGATGTTATTTGCCCAAAAAGTAGTAAAACATGTTAAATCGAATGCGATTATCGTAACAGGCGATCGCACTACGAGAGGAATTGGTGCAGGACAAATGAACCGCGTGGGAGCTGTTAAAATTGCCTTAGAACAAGCAGCAGACAAGACTCAAGGTGCGATTCTCGCTAGTGATGGCTTCTTCCCCTTTGATGACTCGGTCAGAACTGCAGCCGCAGCCGGGATTAAAGCGATTATTCAACCGGGAGGCTCGATCCGCGACCAAGATTCTATTGCGGCAGCTAATGAATTAGGTATCGTCATGGTCTTGAGTCGTGTGCGCCATTTTCTACACTAGAGTATCAAGATTGGCGATTTAAACCTAACTACTCCTGCTCTAAAGGTAGAGATAATTGAGTACTCAAACCTCGATCAAAAATTTCTATATCCCATTGCCCTGAGCGATTACTTTCAAAAGTTATGTAACGACCATTGCCGCTAATCGTGGGGTTGCGAACTTCAGCCACAATATCTTTGGTAATATTTTCGCTGGTTCTTTCCATGCGATCATAAACAAAAATATCTGGTTTACCTAATTGTTCTGAAACATATACAATGTAGCGACCATCGGCACTAATATCTCCTTGCGATTGCATAGTTTGTGGTTGGTTTAATCCTGGAAGATCTAAAAGACTGCGATTAGGGACATCATAAATTAAGATATTACGTTGAGAATCGCGATCGCTCGTAAACACTAAGTAACGACCATCATGGGAAAAATGTGGTTCTGTTTCCGCTGCTGTAGTATTAAGTGTTGCTCCCAAGTTGTGGGTTGGTGGTGTAATATAGCCCGATTCGCCACAACTAGATAATGCGATCGCTAAAAAACCAAGAGAACAAGTTAAACTTAAACGCATTGACTTGTCATGACTGGTGATAGGAAGTTGTTTATTACGTCTCATCTGGGATAGGTAATGTACAACAATTAACATCATTGAGACATACTTTTCCCCATTGTAATGCCCAACGCACTAACTCAACACGATTTTCGACATTGGTTTTTTTCAAGATGTTACTAATATGATTATCTACTGTCCTTTTGCTGATTTCTAGCTGTTGAGCTATTTTGTGGTTGCTTAAACCGTTGACTACCAATTCTAATATTTCTAGTTCCCTGGCAGAAAGTAAGGCGGGATAATCGAATTTGCGAGTTACCATGAGTATTTGTCCCCTAGTATATTTACTTAATTATTTCATTTATAGAAGAAAATAACACTGTAAAATTAATTCTTCATTTTTATTTCAGAAAAATTAAGTAATTACCTAGGTAACTAATCTCAGTGCGCGTTTAGTGGTAAACATTAACTATCTTGGTGCGGGTTGATCAGTACCTAAAAGATCATCAAGCTGGAATTGAAGTATCAGTCTTGATTACGCAACTAAGATATACTGCAGTTGAAGAAGAATTTCTAGATTGTGATTTCTTGATACTATAAAAGTTAATTACATTTGGGTGCGATGACATATAATAATAACAAAGCAATAATATTATCTTGGCTGGGGTTGAGTTTAGCTACAGGGCCTTTCATTCTAAGTATCTTAATATTGAAATTATTGAGCGATACCTTAACTAGTTTTGGTAAAATGAGCGAAGAGATATTTCGAGCCGAACAATTGCCACTACTTTATTTAACCAATTTTGAGAATAAAACTGGATAATTAATCATTATTCAAAAAGCTAAAAATAATTTCAAAATCTCTTAAGTAGATCCGCGTACCAAAAGATCGTAGGATTTTAAGCAAAAGGTAGAGGTTATTGCTTGGCAATATTGTCTTTGTCAAGATGAGATGCCCACAACTTTGTTTGTCATCAATTTAGATCATTTGTACTAACCATTGGGAGTTGTTATGAGTTCGTTGCTTCAAGTTTCATCATCAGAAGTTAGTCCTCTTCCTAGCTCTGGACTTCCCTTACGTCGTAGATTAAAAGCCATTGAGCAATTATGGGAATCGGTGCTCAGGTCTGAATGCGGACAGGAAATGGTAGACTTGCTTCAACAAATGCGTGCCATTTCTTCTCCTGAAGGACAAGTTCAAGATCTACCACAATCTTCTGTACCCCAATTAATTCAAAAGTTACCCATAGAAGATGCGATCCAGGCTGCTAGAGCTTTTGCACTCTATTTTCAATTAATTAATATCGTTGAACAGCATTACGAACAGCAAAAACAAAAACTGTCCCGCCATCAAGATCTAGTAAAGCCTAATTCTATTAGCAATGGCAATGCACAAATCTTCTCCCCAGAGCATTTAGAATCTTCTCGCATACCAGGGGCTGATGGTTTAGAAGAAATTTGGCTAGAACAAAACAAGAAACTTCCCCAAGCAGAAACCTTTCAATGGTTATTTCCTTACCTCAAAGAAATTAATATGCCACCACGGATGATTCAAAGGCTCTTGGATCAATTGGACATCCGTTTAGTCTTTACCGCCCATCCCACAGAAATCGTCCGCCATACAATCCGCAAAAAACAAAGGCGAATTTCCGACTTTCTACGCCAACTTGACTTGGTAGAAGAGGCAAAACCAGAAATGGATTTGACTAATTCTTGGGCCACAGAAGAAGCGACTAATCAATTGATGGAAGAAATTCGTCTCTGGTGGCGGACTGATGAATTACATCAGTTTAAACCCACAGTGCTTGACGAAGTAGATTACGCGCTGCATTATTTCCAAGAAGTTTTATTTGATGTGATTCCCCAACTGTCCCATCGTCTCAAACAAGCTTTGAAAAGATCTTTTCCCCATCTATCTACTCCGCCTAATAATTTCTGTTACTTTGGTTCTTGGGTAGGTGCAGATCGCGATGGTAACCCTTTTGTAACTCCTCAAGTAACCTGGGAAACTGCTTGTTATCAAAGAGGCATTGTTTTAGATAAATATCTCAAATCTGTTGAGCAATTACGAGAGCTTTTAAGCTTATCTCTACATTGGAGTAGTGTACTTCCAGAATTATTAGATTCCCTCGAACAAGATCGCCAACAAATGCCAGAAATATACGAGAAACTGGCAATGCGTTATCGACAAGAACCTTATCGCTTAAAAATTGCCTATATTGAAGAAAAATTAAAAAATACCAAGGAGCGTAATCGAATTTTAGCGAATCGCTCAGGAAAACCCCAAAATGACAATATTTATCGTGATGAAGCTGAATTTTTAAAAGATTTGACTTCCATACAACAAAGTCTGGCAGCAACCAATCTAACTTGTCGCGAATTAGATAGTATTATCTGTCAAGTAGAAGTTTTTGGTTTTATTCTCACTCAATTAGATTTCCGTCAGGAGTCTTCTCGCCACTCAGATGCGATCTCAGAAATAGCAAATTATTTAGGTATTTTACCTAAATCCTACAATGAGCTGACCGAACCCGAAAAAACAGCTTGGTTAGTTAAGGAATTACAGACGCGTCGTCCGCTGATTCCTGCGGAAATGCCTTTTTCCGAAAAAACGAACGAAATTATTGAGACTTTTCAGATTCTACGTACCTTGCAACGAGAATTTGGTTTGGGTATTTGTAAAACCTATATCATTAGCATGACTAATCATGTTAGTGATGTTCTAGAGGTGATGCTGCTGGCTCAGGAAGCAGGATTGTACGATCCGGTAACTGGTCAAGCTAATCTGCGAATTGTTCCTCTATTTGAAACAGTAGAAGATCTCAAGCGGGCACCTTCAGTGATGACAGAATTATTCGAGTTGCCCTTGTATCGTGCGGCTTTAGCCGGAGGATATGAGCAAATGGAGCAAGTAGAAGATGCGGAAATTATTGAAACCGTGATCCCAGCTTTAAGTCCGACCAATTTGCAAGAGATTATGTTGGGCTATTCTGACAGTAATAAAGATTCAGGATTTTTAAGTAGTAATTGGGAAATTCACAAAGCACAAAAAGCCTTACAGCAAGTTGCTTCTAATTACGGCATTACCCTACGACTGTTCCATGGTAGAGGCGGTTCTGTAGGTAGAGGAGGAGGTCCTGCTTATGCCGCGATTCTCGCCCAACCGACGGATACGATCAAAGGAAAAATCAAGATTACCGAACAAGGAGAAGTCCTCGCTTCTAAATATTCTTTTTCTGAATTGGCACTCTATAACTTAGAAACTATCGCTACTGCCGTGATTCAATCTAGTTTATTGGGTAGTGGTTTCGATCGGGTAGAACCCTGGAATGAAATCATGGAAGAGTTGGCAACGCGATCGCGATCAGTGTATCGTTCTCTAGTATACGAACAACCAGATTTTGTCGATTTCTTCCTGTCTTCAACTCCCATAGATGTTATTAGTCAGTTACAGATTGGTTCGCGTCCTTCCAAGCGCCCAGGCAAAAATAGCAATAAGAAGAAGGATATTAGTAGTTTAAGAGCAATTCCTTGGGTTTTTAGTTGGACACAAAGCCGTTTTCTACTTCCTGCTTGGTATGGAGTCGGTACAGCGCTCAAAGAGTTCCTCGAACAAGAACCAGAGAAGAATCTTAACTTAATGCGCTATTTTTACATTAAATGGCCTTTCTTTAGAATGGTAATTTCTAAAGTTGAAATGACTCTAGCTAAAGCAGATATGCAAATAGCCGAGCATTATGTTACTAAGTTGGCAAGTCCTGAGGATAAAGAGCGTTTTCTTAATTTATTTGCTCAAATTAAAGAAGAATATAATCTGACCAAAGAGTTAATCTTAACGATCACTAATCAGAAAAAACTTCTTGATAGTGATCCTGAATTACAGAGATCGGTACAGTTGCGTAATGGCACAATTGTTCCTCTAGGATTTTTACAAGTTGCTCTGATTGAGAGATTGCGAGAATTTAATAAAGAATCTCAATTAGTCCATTTCCGTCCTTCTAGTAAAGAAGAACTACTACGAGGCGCCATGCTAACAATTAATGGTATTGCAGCAGGAATGAGGAATACAGGCTAAATCAGTAAGTTAGGGGTCGACTCGACTGCAGATAATGTAGGGGTTTGGCACTGCCAAACCCCTACCTAAATTGTATGTGTTGCAAGTCGGCGTTCCTTCTCTTGGTGAGGGGCTGTCTTTCGAGGAAACCTCAAAAGCTTGTACGCCCCGTGCGCGACGTGAAGCTAGTCCTAAAGGATACCGCTCTGCATATGCTAAAGCATACCGCTCCGCATATCCTTTAGGGCGTTCCCCCAATCAATCACGAAAACTACAGGTTTCAAACTAGACGCGGTTTAGCCGAGGAGTCAGAGAGACCCCGCCGTAAAACGACGGGGCTTCCTCTAACTTCGTGAGTTATATTAAGTCCACTCGAACAATTATCAATAAGCTTGATCGGGAGAGACAGGAAGATTATTTATTTTCACTAATTTTCTAAGCCAACAATGGTTGCGATAACTTTGATATCCTTTCCTTCATCTTAAGGCTTAAACAGACCATAAGGATTGACGTGACTAAATATCAAAGGTGCCATCGCTATTCAATCATAAGACGGTCAGAGAGACCCCGCCGTGAAAGCCGACCCCGCGGAATTTTTAATCCGCAAGGGAACGCGCACCAAGAGAAGACGGGGCTTCCTCTAACTTCGTGAATAATTTGAATCAGTAACGCAATCAGATTATCGGTAATCTCTTGGCTACGTTGGATACAGAAAGCTGTCATCAGAGGATAGCGAATAGCATCAAAGTTCTTTTAAATTATCAGAAGTATTACCTAACTCCTGAGTTCTTGTTCTCAAAAGTTTCGAGCACTAAAAAATTATTTGAGTTGTGTATTGATGCTCATAATTCACCATCGCACCTCAAATCATTATAATGCTTTATCTCAGATATTTGACGATTACTATCAGAAAAATAATTACCATCTTTGATTACAAATACCTAGGTATTTTTTTTTCAGTAGTTTTGCTTAAGCAATAATCATGATAATTTTGGTTAGCAATAGGTATACTCAATTAAATAGATATACTTCCCAATAAAAAATAGTCAGTATTCTCTTCTTTTTTGACAAAAAAAATATCAGTGTTCACACAAAAACTCAAAGAGTAACTTTACATAATTTTTACTTAAAGATTAGCGTATTTACCAAGTTCAAAAAAAACAAAATATAAATAATATTAAACAGATGAAGACAGGGAAAAAGTAACAATTTCGTTTATAGATAGACAATAGATTATGGATTTAACTACTAAAACGTTCCAGGTACTGCCGCATTCTGCCCATGCGGACGATTGGGTTGATGTCCTATTCAATATTCAAAATAATAAGGATACTCTGATCGAAGGAGTTAAAGTAAAATTTTATCTGTCTCGTAATAGCTGGATTTCTACTGGGGATTATGAAATTGGTTCCTATGACATTCACAGTATTGCTGGTGGTGTTCCTTCAGGAATGCTTAAAACTAGTTTGCACCTCCCACCCGCCCATGATAAGTTTTGGTTGGATGACAAAAATGCTACTTATTTTATTGGACCATTAATCGAAAATAATAATGCCATTGACTTGGGTTCTTCGTCCGCTTACCGACAATTTCTGACCCATGACGCGATCGACATTAAAGATTTATACATCCCAGTAAAAGGAGATCATTTTTCCGTTAGTAGCTTCACTCAAGACGCCGATGGGAATATTAAAGCCGATATTGATTTTAGTCTTTTCAATCATGGAGATGGTCATGCCGACAAATTCAAGGTAGACTTTTATATCTCTAATGAAACTGATAACCGTCGCCACCCGATCTCCACAGATGATTACTTCATTGGTTCCCACGAAGTTGGCGGTTTAGAGAGCGGTCATAGTACGGGTGTTATCCACCATTCTTTCAATCTTCCCCATGGATTCGATGATTTTTGGGAAGGTTCTGGATACTATAGCCTGGGCATGATAATCAATGAGCCTGGTGAGACTTACGAATCTCACAGGTTCAACAAAAACTCAAATCAGAAAGAAGGACTCGACTATAGTATCAACACAATTTTTCAAGAATCTTGGGTTGACCTGCACGCTGTTGAGTTCAATGTCCGTCAAGAGGATGTCAAACTATATAAACCAGGACAAAATCTGCTGATTGACTACGGGATTCGCAATGGTGGACTAGGATATCTGTCTCAAGATTTTAATCTTCATTTTTATGTTTCCACGGACCCAGATATTAATACCAATGATATTTATATTGGTTCTGAGCGATTTACAGATGATCTGAGTGCGGGAAAATATGGCAGAGGCACAGTTGATCTAATTTTGCCTGATCACTTTCCTGCGATCAATGATGGTCGATACTATGTTGGAGTCATAGTTGATGGCGACAATGAAGTAAAAGAGAATAACGAAGTTAATAACTTCAATACTGGTGAGTTATTAGATTACGATGGCACCGGTGGAGCTCTCGATGGTCTTCACAATATAGTTACCGAACTAACTAACTCCTATTTCAATCTTCTTTCTGGAGACTATAAACCAGGAGGAACAGTACATTTAGAATATTCAGCAGCTAATCTATCTCACGTTAGATCCGATGGTTTTAATGTAAAGTTCTACCTTTCTAATAATGAATATATCTCGACTAATGATATCGAAATAGGTTCTTACGATTTTACTGATGGTTTAGACGCCTATAGCAAAACTGGGATGATCGATCTATCTTTGACTCTTCCCAGCGAAGATCACCCATTCTGGAAGTACAACGGTAATGGTAGTTACTTCTTTGGAGCCATAATCGATCCGGGAGATGCCAATCCTGAATACAAAGAATCGAATAACGCCAATATGGGCTATAAATTCGATAGTGATGTCCATGCCATCTCTGGCATAAATGTTGCCGATTTATATGGTAGTCATTTCGCTGTATATCCTTCTCATGGTGGTCATAGAACATACCCAGGACAAGCAGTGGATATTGCTTATCAGATTACCAACCAAGAAGTCAGTCATTCAGGACCATTTAATGTAGAGTTTTACCTTTCTAGTAACCCCTATATATCCCCTAATGATTATAAGATTGGTGAGCAGTTAATTAAATCAGGTGTTCATGGATTTAGCCATACTGGGATCAATTGGGGAACCTACCATTTACCCGACGCTAGTCATGAGATTTGGTCGAACTTCGATGGCACTTACTATTTGGGAATGATCATCGACGGCGCTCATCAGGTTGTGGAAATGTCTCACAAAAATAATCAAAATCAAGGTCAATATTTGGATTCTGATACAGTTGAAGTTGTCGGGACGCACCCAGAAAAAGGAGCTGATTTAGTAGGTGCTAGCTTACATCTAGTCGATCACGGTTCTTCTGAGCATAATCCTGTAGAAGCAGGAGATCACTTTAAGGTTGAGTATAGTGTGCTCAATACTGGTAGTGGCGATGCACCATTTTTTGGCAACAACTTCTACATTGCTACAGAAGATTTTGTCAAGTCTCATCAGCCAATTACTAATGAGGATCTCGATTCCCATAGTCTCTATGGTTTAGTTGGAGATTTTGATTCGTTCTTGATGCAATTAGGACCCTATGACCATACAGGAACGAAGGAAATTACTTTACAACTTCCTCATAATGTCTCTTCTGCTGGCAAACATTATCTTGTGATGCAGACTGATGATTATGATGAAGTACAAGAACCTGATGAATTCAATAATATACATTATGTAGAAATTTATCTTGATGGACCGGCAGATTTATTTAATCAACATTTGGAGGTCTTGGATAATGTCTCTGAAGATAACCCTCTACAGCCAGGGGAGATCTTTTCTGCTGAGTATGAAGTTGTCAATAAAGGTGGCGAAGATGTCCCATTTTTTGCAACACATTTCTATCTCTTAACAGAAGATTACTTAAATGAGCATGAGACAATTAATGTTGAGGACATTGATAGTATGGATCTTTATGCTTTGTATGGAGACGAATTTACTGAAGTCATCTCCCTAGAAGCAGGCGAAACTACTGGTAAGCAGGAGATTTCTTTACAGATTCCTGATGACATTGAACCTGGTAAATATTTTCTTGGTATTCAAAGTGATTTGTTTGAAGAAGTTGAGGAGAGTAATGAACTTAATAATAGTTTGTTTGCTCCTGTAGAGGATCATGTGGAGATACATATTGGGGATGTAGTATAGGTATCCAGTGCCGCTAAGCAAAAGTAATAAGAGTTTTTCAGGAGTGGATTATTATTCACTTCTTTTTTTTCTTCCTAATCTTACTATTGGCAAATAAGAAAAAATGTAAAAATATTTATAATTAATAGCAAACTTTGTAAATATAAATTAATAAAATATCAAATAAATAATTGTTGAAACTTTAAGAAATAATTTATTTTATCAAGACCAAATATAAAAATCAGTAAAAACACAGAGTTTATAAACTTATAGCTATTGATAAGCTACATCTAGAATAAAGTTAAAATATTTACAAAATTTTTGCTTAAAAATAAAATTTTTGATTATAACCGTCTCAAGTATTTATTGTTTCTAGGATTAAAAAAGAACACAAAATGCCTGAAAAAGCGGATTTAATAAGTGCTGGTTTGCAGATAGTAGATGAAGTTCCCCAGAATAAACCTTTAAAACCTGGAGATCTATTCCATGTTCAGTATGCTGCATTAAATGCTGGTGGCGGAGATGCTCCCTATTTCGCTAACAACTTCTACATCGCTACAGAAGATTTTGTCCAGTCTCATCAGCAAATTACTGATCGGGATATTGATTTTCACGATCTCTATGGTTTACTCGGAGATCGTGATTCGTTCTTGATTGATCTAGAACCCTACGACTACACTGGGACTCAGGATATAACTTTGCAAGTTCCCCATAATGTCTCTGCTGGAAAATACTATCTTGTGATGCAGACTGATGATGATAATGAGGTTCCCGAAACTAATGAATTCAATAATCTTGATTATGTAGAGATTTATATTGATGGACCTGGGGATTTATTTAATCAACATTTGGCTGTCTTGGATGAGAACTCAGAAGATGATCCCCTACAGCCAGGAGAGGTCTTTACTGCTGAGTATGAAGTTGTCAATAAAGGTGGCGAAGATGTCCCATTTTCCGCAACACATTTCTATCTCTTGACAGAAGATTACTTAAATAAGCATGAGACAATTAAAGTTGAGGACATTGATAATATTGAGCTTTATGCTTTGTATGGAGACCAGTTTTCCGAAGTAATTACCTTAGGAGCATTTGATAGTACTGGTATGCAGGAGATTGATTTACAGATTCCTGAAGGTATTAAACCTGGTAAATATTATCTTGGAATGCAAAGTGATGTGTTTGCAGAAGTTGATGAATTTTATGAACTTAATAATAGTTTGTTTGCTCCTGTAGAGGATTATGTGGAGATATATATCGGGGATGTAATATAGGTATCTAATGCCGCTAAGGGGAAGTAATGAGTAATAAGTAATTTTTTCTTCAAGCATAGGTTGCTATTACTTCCTAAGTAGGAGAATTAATATATCCATGGGATGTGATGACTAAATAAATTGATTTTTCGGGGGTGATAAATATTCACTCCCTTTTTTGTATCTACTTATAGCTTTGATCAAAATTATGAGGTAATACTAAATCCTGTTGGAATGTGAAGGCTAAGAGCTGAAAAATAAAGAATGAACGATGAGAAAATACTCCTTGCCCATTACCGTTATTTGTAATCAATGAAAAAATTTTTAAATATAACTTAATCAAATATTGAATTAATAATTATCAAAACTTTAAGAAATAATTTATTTTATCAAGACCAAAGATAAAGATCAGTAAGAACACAGAGGTTGTCAACTTATAGCTATTGATAAGCTAAATCCAGAATAAAGTTAAAATATTTACAAAATTTTTGCTTAAAAATAAGATTTTTGAATTATAACCATCTTAAATTATTTATTATTTATAGGATTTAAATGACCACAAAATGTATTATCTTATCCTAATTCGTCAAATTATTGTGAGCAAGATAAATCACAAAAAACTAAGAACAATCTGATGCAATATCTTACTTAGATGGGGAATTTATAAAGGGCGAACTCGATGATTCATCTTAGCTGGAGAAAAATAACCCTAACGGTCAAAATAACCACTACAATGACGATCGCTATTGTTAGCGCTGTTACCGGAGTCACCGGGTTATCTCTTGCTAGCCAACAAAATAATTTTCAGCAAGAGCTACAACAA